>Ga0207645_10000747_pt1 | contig 27075 bp, 22 predicted proteins | sample KBSM53metaG_FD_184331 | JGI IMG/M metagenome (GOLD analysis project Ga0207645, IMG submission 184331) | Miscanthus rhizosphere microbial communities from Kellogg Biological Station, Michigan, USA - KBS M5-3 metaG (SPAdes) (version 2) | ecosystem: Host-associated > Plants > Roots > Rhizosphere >...
CCGGGCGAGCACCGCCGGATTCATGTCGGCCGCGGCCGTGTTGATGAAGTCGCGCGCCATCGCGAGCGCGCCGGCGGCACTTCGCACATAGGCCATGTCCGCTTCCGCCGGCGGGGCGAGCAGCGCGCCGCCGGCTGGCGCTCGGGGAACGCTTCGATAACGCTCAAAGCGATAGCACCCGCTAGCCCAACCGAGCGCCGCTGCAGTGGCGGCCTCGCGTGGAAGCGGCGTCGCGATCCGCCACGCACCTGCGGGGAGACGCTCCGGTGCGCCCGCCAGATTCCACAGGTCGAGATCGGCGACGGCTGCAAGTGCGCCGAGTCCGAGCACCGCGCCACGCGGCGCGCCTTCGGCGCCGGGTATCACGACAAGCTGATGTCGCTCGGCGCGGAATCTGAGCGCCGTGAGCCAGCTCTGCGTGACGGCCTCCTGCGCCGCATGCCAGCTCGCAAGCCCGCCTTCCGTGACCAGCCAGAGCGGATGTGCGCCCGACGCGTCATGATCGGTGAACATGCCGAAGACCCATCGACTCGAACAGCTTGATGCGGCAGCTTAGCGGATCACGCAGCGAGGTCGCTTCGAAGCTCGCATGGAAGGCGTTCAAGGCGCGTTTCTTTTTGCACTGCGGTTGACAATCGCCCGCGTGCTGTGCTGCTATCGACGGACGGCGCCAAATGAGCGCGCCGACAGGACAGCGATGGAGTTTCGAGGCACTGCTCTCCCTCCTGTGGCAGCCGACCGGCTGCCGGTCCTGCTGCTGCGACTTCTTGCCCTGCTTCCCATCGGGAGGTGCGGGGTCGGCTGACGGCGCGAACGCGCTGTACGAATCGAGAACCCCGCACCGGCCCTCAGGCCGAGGCGGGGTTCTTGCGTTTTGGACCGCTGGAAAACCGGACTGACCAGGAGAGTATCGATGCGTGCCTATTCGAAGAAGGATGTGGACAGGAAGGCGCTGCGGGGAGCGCGAATCGCGATCCTGGGCTACGGAAGCCAGGGCCGGGCACACGCGCTCAACCTCAAGGACTCGGGCCATGACGTAATCGTGGGAGCCCGCCGCGCCGGCGAGAGCTGGAAGAAGGCGCGCAAGGACGGCTTCGCGGTCGCGGAGCCCGCGGACGCGGTCAAGGGCGCCGCGCTGGTGGCCCTGCTCACCCCCGACCTCGCGCAGCCGGACGTATACAAGGAGATCCGCCGCTCGATCGAGCGCGGCGCCGCCCTCCTCTTTGCGCACGGCTTCAACGTGCACTTCCGGCAGATTCGTCCCCGCAAGGACCTCGATGTCGTACTGATCGCGCCGAAGGGACCCGGCGACCTCGTGCGACGCCAGTTCCAGCAGGGACGCGGAGTTCCCTGCCTGATCGCCGTCGGCCAGGACGCGACGGGCACTGCGCATGCGCGCGCGCTCGCGTACGCCCACGGCATCGGCGGGACCCGCGCAGCCGTGATAGAGACCACTTTTGCCGAGGAAACGGAAACCGATCTGTTCGGCGAACAGGCCGTACTCTGCGGCGGCGCCACCGAGCTGGTGATAAAGGGCTATGAAACGCTCGTCGAGGCCGGCTACCAGCCGGAAGTCGCCTACTACGAGTGTCTGCACGAGCTGAAGCTGATCGTCGACCTGCTGCATGAGGGCGGAATCGCGAAGATGCATCGTTTCATCTCGGAGACCGCAAAGTTCGGCGATCTGACGCGCGGTCCGAGGATCGTCAACGCGGGGACCAAGAGGGAGATGAAGAAGATCCTGCGCGAGGTGCAGGAAGGCAAGTTCGCCCGCCAGTGGATACGCGAGAACCGGACCGGGCGTCGCAAGTACACGCGGCTCCTCAAGAAGGACCTCGCGCATCCGATCGAGAAGGTCGGCGGGCGGCTTCGCGAGCGGATGCCCTGGCTCAACGAAACGGGTGGTCGCCATGCCTGAGCAGGATCCGAACCGCGTATTGATCTTCGACACGACGCTCCGCGACGGCGAGCAGTCCCCCGGCTGCACGATGACGCCGCCGGAGAAGCTGCGCGTCGCACGCGCGCTCGCCGACCTCGGCGTCGACATCATCGAGGCTGGGTTCCCGGCCGCCTCGCGTGGTGACTGGGAGTCCGTGCAGTCCATCGCGCGGGAGATCGAAGGGCCGGTGATTGCGGGTCTCGCACGCTGCAACTCGGAGGACATCGACCGGGCCTGGTCCGCCATCCGCGACGCTCGTCGTCCGCGGTTGCATCTCTTTCTTGCCACCAGTGCGATCCACCGCCAGTACAAGCTCAACATGGCGCGCGAGGAAATCATCCACGCCGCAGCCGAAGGCGTGAGGCATGCGCGCTCGCTGTGCGGGGACGTCGAGTTCTCGCCGGAGGATGCGTCCCGCACCGAGCTCGAGTTCCTGGCCGAGGTGGTCGAGGCCGCCGTGGCAGCGGGCGCCACGACGATCAACATCCCGGACACCGTCGGCTATGCGGTGCCCGAGGAATACTTCGAGACCTTTCAGTACCTCAAGAAGCACGTGAGCAGCATCGGCAAGGTCGTGCTGAGCGCACATTGTCACGACGACCTCGGGATGGCCGTCGCCAACAGCCTGGCAGCGGTGCGCGCGGGTGCCCGCCAGGTCGAGTGCACGATCAACGGCATCGGCGAGCGCGCCGGCAACTGCTCGCTCGAGGAGCTGGTGATGGCGCTCCGGACCCGCGAGGGGTTCTTCGGCCTCACGACCGGTATCGACACGCGACGGCTGTATCCGGCGAGCCGCCTGCTCTCCTCGATCACCGGAATGCCGATCCCGCGCAACAAGGCCGTGGTCGGCGAGAACGCGTTTGCGCACGAGTCGGGGATCCACCAGCACGGCATGCTGCGGCACCACTCGACCTACGAGATCATGCGGCCCGAGGATGTCGGGCTCACGCACAGCAATCTCGTGCTCGGCAAGCACAGTGGCCGCCACGCCTTTCGCGAGCGCGTCCGCGAGCTCGGTTTCGAGCTCGATGACACGGAGCTGAACCGGGTCTTCGACGACTTCAAGGCGCTCGCCGACAAGAAAAAGGAGCTGTTCGACGGCGACATAGAAGCGCTCGTGCTGAAGATTGGAAACGAGGCTGGCGACGGTCCGTGGCAGCTTGCTCGTCTGCACGTGGAGAGCGACTCCGCCGCCGCCGGCAGCGCCCGGGTGGTGCTCGGGCACGCCGACGGTCGGCAGGTCGAGGTCACGGCGACCGGCGACGGACCGGTCGATGCCGCCTTCAAGGCCGTCGAGAACGCGACGGGCGTGGACGTAACGCTGCGCAAGTTCGAGGTCCGAAGCGTATCGGTAGGTGAGGATGCGCAGGGCGAGGCGGTCGTCACGGTTGAGTACCGTGGACGCTCATACCGCGGAACCTCGGTCACCACGGACATCGTGGAGTCGGCCGTGCGAGCTTTCCTGATCGTCGTCAACCAGATCGAGGCAACGCGCCACTCCGTCGCCCGTGCCGGGATCGAGCAGCGGATCGCGCCCACCGGGGCGGTCGCGGTCTGACGCCGGGCACGCGTGAACACTCTACCGCGCACGCTATTCGACAAGGTCTGGGACCGGCACGTCGTCGTCTCCGAAACCGCAGACTCGCCGGCGGTGCTGTACGTCGATCTGCACCTGGTGCACGAGGTCACCTCGCCGCAGGCTTTCGACGTGCTTCGGGCACGCGGTCTGCGGCTGCGCCGCCCGGAGCGGACGCTGGCGACCATGGATCACTCGACCCCCACGGACCCGGCGCAGGTCGCCGGCCGCGTACCGATCGCGGTCGAATCCGCAGCACGACAGGTGCGTCAGCTCACGCGCAACTGCCAGGAATTCGGACTCGAGCTGCTCGGGATGGAGGACGACCGGCGCGGCATCGTGCACATCATCGGCCCGGAACTCGGCCTCACCCAGCCGGGGCGCACCATCGTCTGCGGCGACAGTCACACCAGCACCCATGGCGCATTCGGCGCGCTCGCCTTTGGCATCGGGACCACCGAGGTCGGGCACGTGTTCGCGACGCAATGCCTGCTGCAACGCCGGCCGCGCACGATGGCGGTCGACGTGACCGGCCGACTTGGCCCGGGCATCACTGCCAAGGACCTGGTGCTGGCTATCATCGGCCGCGTTGGCGTTAACGGAGGCACCGGCCACGTGATCGAGTACCTCGGTTCCGGCGTCGAAGCACTGTCGATGGACGAGCGCATGACGATCTGCAACATGTCGATCGAAGCGGGCGCGCGCGCCGGCATGGTCGCGCCGGACGACACCACGTTCGAGTACCTGCGTGGACGCCCGCGCGCGCCGGCCGGCGACAGCTGGGAACGCGCGGTCGCCGACTGGCGCACGCTGCGGACGGATCCGGATGCCGCATTCGACCGCCGCGTGAGCCACGCCGCCGATGTGGTCGAGCCGATGATCACTTACGGCACCCATCCAGGCATGGTCGTGCCGCTCGGTGGCTGTGTACCCGACCGCCCGGGCGACGCCGTGCACGCAAAGTCGCTCGCGTACATGGGATTGCAGCCGGGAGAGCGGCTGCGCGACAAGGCGATCCAGGCCGTGTTCATCGGTAGCTGCACCAACGCCCGGCTCTCGGATCTGGAGCTCGCGGCAAAGGTGTTCGCCGGTCGCCGCGTCGCGCCCGGTGTGCGAGTGCTGATCGTGCCGGGCTCGCAGAGCGTGAAGCGTGAGGCCGAGGCGCGCGGCATCGCACAGATATTCATCGACGCCGGCGCCGAGTGGCGCGAGTCCGGATGCTCGATGTGCCTCGGGATGAACGGTGACACCGTCGAACCCGGTCAATACTGCGTCAGCACCAGCAACCGCAATTTCGAGGGGCGCCAGGGCAAGGGCGCGCGCACGCTGCTCGCGAGTCCCGCCGCCGCGGCCGCGGCCGCGGTACGCGGGTGCATCACCGATCCGCGCGAATTCCTGCACTGAGCAGCGAGCCGTGGAACCGGTTACCGTCATCCGTTCGACCACGGTCGTGCTCCCGGCGACGAACATCGACACCGATCAGATCATTCCCGCGCGCTATCTGACCATGACGTCGCGCGGCGAGCTGGGTACCGCGCTGTTCGCCGACTGGCGCTACGACGCGTCGGGCCAGCCGCGCCCCGACTTCGTGCTGAACCAGCCTCAGGCGCAGGGCAGCCGGATCCTGGTGGCGGGCCGCAACTTCGGCTGCGGTTCCTCACGTGAGCACGCCCCCTGGGCGCTCCACGACTGGGGATTCCGCGCGGTGATCAGCACCGAGATCGCCGACATCTTCCGGGGCAACAGTCTCAAGAACGGCTTGCTGCCGATCGTCGTCGGCGAGGACACGCATCGCTGGCTGCTCGCACATCCCGGCGCCGAGGTCGAGATCGATCTGCCCGGATCATGCATCAGGCTGTCGGACGGTACTGCCGTGCCCTTTCCAATTGAATCCTTTGCCCGTCATTGCCTCGTAAACGGCATCGATGAGCTCGGATTCCTGCTCGCCCACGGCGACGCGATCGAGCGTCACGAGCGGCGCGCCGGATGAAGGCGCGGATCGCCGTACTCGGCGGCGACGGGATCGGACCGGAGGTTACTGCGGTGGCCGTTGCGGTGCTGCAGGCCGTTGCGGCCCGTTTCGCACATCAGTTCGAGTTCATCGAGGCGCTGATCGGCGGGGCGGCCATCGATGCCACGGGCTCGCCGCTGCCACCGCGCACAATCGCGGCCTGCCGCGACAGCGACGCGGTGCTGCTTGGCGCCGTGGGCGGCCCGCAGTGGTCCATTCCGGGCGCGCGGGTACGACCGGAGCAGGGTCTCCTCGAGCTGCGCGGCACGCTCGGCCTGTTCGCGAATCTGCGCCCGGTGCGTGTGCTCCCCTCGATGCTCGACGCCTCACCGCTCAAGCCCGAGGTAGTGCGGGACGTCGACTTCGTGGTCGTCCGGGAACTGACCGGCGGGATCTACTTTGGCCGCAAGAAGCGCACCGCCCGCGAGGCCGAGGACGTCTGCAGCTATACCACCGCTGAGATCGAACGCGTCACGCGCGTCGCCGGGCAACTCGCGATGGTGCGCAGCCGGCGCCTGGTATCAATCGACAAGGCAAACGTGCTCGAAACGTCACGACTCTGGCGCGAGGTCGTCGAGCGCGTGGTCCGCGACGAGTTTCCGCAGCTCGCACTCGAGCACATGCTGGTCGATGCGGCCGCGATGCACTTGCTGCGCGCGCCGCGCGGCTTCGACGTCCTGCTCACCGAGAACATGTTTGGCGACATCCTCACCGACGAAGCGTCGATGCTCGCTGGTTCGCTCGGCCTGCTGCCCTCCGCTTCGCTCGGGTCCACGAGACTCGGTGTGTACGAGCCCATACACGGGTCGGCGCCCGACATCGCCGGACGCGGGACAGCGAATCCCTATGGCGCCATCCTCAGTGCCGCGCTGCTGCTGCGACACTCGCTCGAACTCGAAGAAGAGGCGCGCGCCGTCGAGACCGCGGTCGGCCGGGCGCTGGACGCGGGCGCCCGCACGGCCGACATGGCCAGCCCGGGCCAGAGAGCGCTCGGTTCCGCTGCAGTGCGTGATGAGGTCGTCCACCTCCTGCTATTAGATCAATAGGTTACAGATACTTATTACAGTCTGATCTGATGCCCACTCGAGGCTGCCCGGCGCGCCGGATTCCGGATGTACAACCGTCAAAAAGCCGGCGCTATACTGCGCGTCCGCGGGGGTATCACCCCTGCCGCCCTGGTCCCAGGGCTCTCTTCGCGACGAGTGATGCGGACTTGAGTCGGGTTAGTCAATGCCTCACGGACTGAGGCTGCTCGGGTCCCGTCCCGGAAGGCCGGCGTAACCGCCGGCCTTCTTTTTTTTCGAGCTGCTCAACGTGATACGGCGAGAGCCTGCTCGAGATCGCGCACCAGGTCGCCACCGTCCTCGATGCCGATCGACAACCGCAGCAGTCCGTCAGTGATGCCGGCGCGCGCCCGGGCCTCGGGCGCCATTGCCGCGTGCGTCATGCTGGCCGGATGCGCTACCAGGCTTTCGACACCGCCCAGCGATTCCGCCAGCGAGAAATGTTTCAGCGCTTCGAGAAACGCCGGCACGCGCGCGAGGCCGCCGGGAAGCTCGAAGCTGACCATCGCTCCGAATCCCTGTTGCTGCTCCCGTGCAAGCTCGTGACCCGGGTGCTGTGGCAGGCCCGGGTAATACACGCGCTCGATCGCCGGATGTGCCGCCAGCATCGACGCCACGCGGGCGGCGTTTTCGCCGTGACTCCGCATACGCGCATGCAGGGTGCGCAGGCCCCGCAAAGTCAGATAGGCGTCGAAGGGCGCACCCGTCGCGCCGATGCAGTTGCCCCACCATGCGAAGCGCTCGTGCAGCTCGGGAGTGGCGGCGATAACCGCCCCGCCCACGACGTCACTGTGGCCGTTGAGGTACTTGGTCGTTGAATGTACGACCGCGTCCACACCGAGCCGCAACGGCTTCTGCCATACCGGCGACAGGAAGGTATTGTCAGCGACGACGAGCGCGCCGGCGCTGCGGCCCGCGCGCGCCACCCGCGCGATGTCGACGATACGCAGCAGCGGGTTCGACGGCGTCTCGATCCACACCAGCGCAGGGCGTTCCTCGACGGCACGAGCGAGCGCGGCCGCATCGCCGAACTCGACGAAGCGCACCCGCAGCGCGCCGCGCTCGTGCAGCGCGTTGAAGAGCCGGTATGTGCCACCGTAACAATCGTGCGGCACGACTGCGAGATCGTCGGGCCGGAAGAGCTGTGCGACGAGCGTCACGGCCGCCATGCCCGACGATGTGATCACCGCCCCTGTCCCGCCCTCCAGGTCGGCGACCGCGCCCGCGAGCGCGTCGCGTGTGGGATTGCCTGATCGCGAATAGTCGTAGCCGCGCTTCTGCCCGTACCTGACGAAGGCGAACGTCGAGGTCAGGTGTATTGGCGGCACGACCGCTCCGTGCTGGGTGTCGGTCTCGAGCGCGGCCCGCACGGCACGGGTGGTTTCGTTTGCTTCCTGGGTCATGTGTCTGCGAGTGCCTGCGCGATCACGCCGCCCAGGACCTCCTTCTCCTTGAGAAATGCATCATGGCCGTACGATGAACTGATCTCGACCAGGCGTGCGCCGCCGCCGAGCCCGTCGCGCAATGCGCGCATGTCGGCGACCGGCACCAGTTGATCCTCGATCACCCCGACCAGCGTCGTGGGCACACGGACGCCGGCCGGATCGATACGATGCAGATCGATCGATTCCGACAGACAGACAAAGGATTCCGGTCGATAGCGGGTGGCGTAGTCTTCACCGCGCGCGAGCAGGTACGACTCGACGGGAAACCGGAAGCCATCCGGGCCGCGCTCCGCCGCACCGGCGAAACGCTCCTCGAATTCGCGCGCCGAGCGGTAGGTGGCCATCGCAAGCGCCCTCGCCAGCACGAGGCCTCGTGGCCCCTCGCCCTGCGCCAGGGCGTAGCGGACGATAGCGCGCTGCACGCTGCGCCAGGCGGTCGACATCGGGTGCGTGCGGTGCGCCGCGCTGATCACCACCGCCTGCCGCAGCCGGTCTGGAAAGCGCTCCGCAAAGGCAAGCGCAACCATCCCGCCGTACGAGGCGCCGATGCAGGCAGCGAGCTCGACTACGCCTAAGTGGTCGAGCACGCGCCGCAGGATCGACGCCTGGTCGTAGCTGCTCACGCTCGGGAAACGCTCTCCCTGGGCCGGTCCGCTGCTGTCATGGCTGCCACCGAGAAAATCGATGCCGAGCACGCGGAAACGCTCGCTGTCGAGGGCCCGGCCCGGTCCGGCGAGCTCGTTCCACCAGCCCGGTGCATCCGGGCCATCGCAGACGATACGCCCGGATGAAATCCCACCCATCGCGGCGACCACCGGGCCCGAGAGCCCCTGCAGCCGCCAGGCAATGGCGAGCGGCGCCACGCGTCCGCCGTGCTCGAGCCCGAGCCCGTCCTCGAGGACGATCACGCCGTCGAGCACAGCGTTCGGCGCCGCGGCCTCGGACGGGCCTGTCTCGGAGGCAACGGCTTTGGAGGCGGCGGCGCACATGAACTCACGGTCTCCAATGGCCCGGTGGCCGGACGGTTTCGAGTTCTCCTGTGACACGCCGCTGGATGGTTGCCGTGGGATGGAATCCCGCGCCGGGCGGGTTCACGACAACTCATCTGTCGGCGGACTGACGTCCCCGTGGAGTTGGCACCTGTGCGGGACACGAAGGTCCCGTCGGTTGCCCCGGCGTCGCTGGGCCAGTCCCTCAGCCGGTCTCGATGAGCGATGTGAGTGTACGCGAAAAGATAGGACCGGGCCATTTCGCGGAGCCGCGCAGCCGCAGTAGTCGGGCAGGACGGATCTATGTGATAATGCACTAATACGTTATTACATGGATACGGCCGGCGATGAAGATGCACAAGGGACTCACGCACCGGCAGGAAGCGGCAGCCGAACGCGGCCTGTTCCAGGCGATCCTGACCCTGCGCTCGACGGACGAGTGCCGGGCGTTCTTTCGCGACCTCTGCACACCGGCAGAGCTCCAGGCGCTGGCGGACCGCTGGGCGGTCGTGGGCCTCCTGCAGCAGGGACTGCCGTACCGTGAGATCCAGCGGCATACGGGTGTAAGCGTCACGACGGTCGGTCGGGTCGCGCGGTATCTGTCCTCGGGCAATGGTGGCTATGCGCTCGCAGCACGGCGGCTGGATGGTCGCTGAGATGGACGGCGCAGCCCGCCTCAAGATCGCCGTGCAGAAGTCCGGCCGGCTGACGGAGAACTCGCTCGACCTGCTGGTCCGCTGCGGCCTCAAGTACAGCCGCGGCAAGGATCAGCTCATGTGCTACGGCGAGAACATGCCCCTCGACGTCCTGTTCGTGCGCGACGACGACATCCCCGATCTGGTCGCCGAGGACATCTGCGACCTGGGCATCGTGGGCTACAACGTGATCGAGGAACGCAGGCAGGCGCTCGCGGCCCGGGGCGAGGCGGCGCACTTCGAGGAGATCCAGCGCCTCGACTTCGGCCGCTGCCGCCTGGCGCTCGCGGTGCCGCAGGAATACGCCTATGACGGTCTGGCGACACTGGCCGGGCGGCGGATCGCGACGACCTATCCCGCCGTACTGGCCGCGTATCTTCTCGAGCGCGGGATCGAGGCCGAGATCGTGACGCTGTCGGGCTCGGTCGAGATTGCGCCGCGGCTGGGACGCGCAGACCTTGTATGCGACCTGGTGGCGACCGGCACCACGCTGGCCGCCAACCATCTGCGCGAGGTGGCCACCGTGCTGGAGAGCGAAGCGACGCTGATCCGCACGCCCGTCCAGTTGCCTGCGGAAAAGGCCGTGTGGCTCCGCCGGCTGCTGCTGCGGATCGACGGCGTCCAGCAGGTGCGGGAGAGCAAGTACATCATGCTCCATGCCCCCCGCTCGGCGCTGCCGGAGATCCAGCGCCTGCTGCCGGGCAGCGAATCGCCGACGGTGATCCCGCTCGAAGGTTGCGAGGACCGCGTCGCCGTCCACGCCGTCTGCCGCGAGAACGTCTTCTGGGAGACGCTCGAGAGCCTCAAGGCCGCCGGCGCCAGCGCGGTGCTGGTGCTGCCGGTCGAGAAGATGCTGGCATGAATGCGCCTTTGACCCCGCTCGAGTGGTCGCAGCTCGACGAAAGCGGGCGCCGTTCGGCCCTGCGACGCTCCGCCGTGACAGAAGCGCGTGAGCTGCGCTCGCGCGTTCGCGAGCTGGTACAGGACGTGCGCGCGCGCGGCGATGAGGCCCTGCGCGAGTACACCCGGCGCTACGATGGCGCGGAGCTCGCGGAGCTGGCGGTGAGCGACGCGGAATTTGCCGCGGCGGGCGCCACGCTTGCGCCGGCTCAGGCTGAGGCGATCTCCCGTGCGATCGACACGGTCACCCGCTTTCACCAGGCGCAGACAGGTGCCCCGATCCGCGTCGAAACCGCACCGGGTGTTGTCTGCGAACGGATCGACGTGCCGATCCATGCGGTCGGTCTGTACGTGCCCGCGGGCACCGCCCCGTTGCCCTCCACTGCGATCATGCTCGCGGTCCCGGCGCGGATCGCCGGGTGCCCGCGGCGAATCATGTGCACTCCTCCGCGCAGCGACGGGACCGCCGATCCGGCCGTGCTGATCGCGGCGCTCGCCTGCGGCGTCACCGAGATCTACAAGGTGGGAGGCGCGCAGGCGATTGCCGCGCTCGCCTACGGCACCCACTCCGTGCCGCGTGTCGACAAGATCTTCGGTCCGGGCAACGCCTGGGTCACCGCCGCCAAGCAGCTCGTTTCCGCCGACGCGGCAGGTGCCGCGATCGACCTTCCGGCCGGCCCGTCCGAGGTCCTGGTGATCTCCGACGGGAGCTCGCGGGCCGATTTCGTCGCGGCGGATCTGCTGGCGCAGGCCGAGCACAGCGCGGACGCGCAGGTGTTGCTGGTGACCGATTCCCGGCGTCACGCGCGGGAATGCATCGATGCACTCGGACGTCAGCTCGAGGATCTGCCGCGCCGGGATATCGCGGCCAGGTCCGTGACCGGCGGGCGCGTCATCCTCGTGGCCGATCTGGAAACGGCCTTCGAGGTCAGCAACGAATACGCGCCCGAGCACCTCATCCTCCACGTGTCCGCACCGCGTCGCTGGCTTCCGCGGGTGCGTAACGCCGGATCGGTCTTCCTCGGCGGGTATACGCCGGAGTCACTGGGCGACTACTGCAGCGGCACCAACCACGTCCTGCCGACCGGCGGCCATGCACGCGCCTGCAGCGGCCTGGGCGTGTCCGACTTCGTCAAGCGCATCACCGTCCAGGAGGCCAGTCCGGACGGATTGCGCGCGCTCGGACCGGTCGCGATCACGCTGGCGCGGATGGAAGGGCTGGAGGCGCACGCACGCGCGGTGAGTGTGCGGCTGTCGGTGCTCGAGGCGGAGTCCGCTGCATGAACGACGTGCTCCGTCTCGCGCGGCCCGACATCCTCGAGCTGCAGCCCTACCAGCACGCGGCGTGGAACCCCACGCTCGAACGTCTGCACGCCAACGAGATGCCCTGGCGCGCGACGGGTGACGTCAGCGACGCCGGGCTCAACCGTTATCCCGAGCCTCAGCCCCGCGCGCTGCTCGAGCGACTCGCGCGTCTCTATGAGCTGCCGGCAAATCGGATCCTCGCAGGCCGCGGCAGCGACGAGGCCATCGACCTCCTGGTGCGCGCTTTCTGCCGCGCCGGGCAGGACCAGGTGGTCGTCTGTCCGCCAACCTTTGGTTACTACTCGGTTGCCGCGCACATCCAGGGCGCGGCGGTGCGCGAGGCGCCGTTGCGTACGGGGGATTTCGGGCTCGACCTTGCGGCGGTTAGCGAGGCGGGACAGGATGCCAAGCTGGTGTTTCTCTGCTCGCCGAACAACCCCACGGGCCAGCTGCTCGACGAGGCGTCGATACTCGAGCTCTGCCGCGCGCTCGCGGCGAAAGCGCTCATCGTCGTGGACGAGGCCTACATCGAGTTTTCCAGGCGTGCGAGTCTCGCTTCGCGGCTCGCCGAGTTCCCGAACCTGGTGGTGCTCCGTACGCTGTCCAAGGCCTATGCGCTTGCGGGCGCGCGCTGTGGCGCGCTGCTCGCCTCCGAGGCGATCGTCGGTCTGCTCAGGCGCATCCTGCCGCCGTACGCCCTGCCCGCCTCGTCCGTAGAAGCCGTGCTTCGCCTCACCGCTGAGCCGCAGCGGCGCCAGGCGCAGGCCCGCATCGACACGCTCCGCGGCGAGCGCGAGCGCATGCGCGCACGGCTGGTGGCCCTGCCTGGCGTGCGCAGGGTCCTGCCCTCGGATGCCAACTTCCTGCTGGCGGAGTTCGTGGCGCCGCAGGCGGCGCTCGCCGCCGGCTGTGCCGCCGGGCTTCTGATTCGGGACCTGAGCGCGAACCCGCGGCTGCCGGGCTGTCTGCGGCTGACGGTGGGCACACCCGAGCAGAACGAGCGGCTGCTCGCCGCGCTGGAGGACGCATGAACAGCGAGCGCATCCTGTTCATCGACCGCGACGGCACACTGATCGAGGAACCCGACGACGAGCAGGTCGACAGCCTGGCGAAACTCAGGCTGATGCCGGGCGTGATACCGGCTCTTATCGAGCTTCGCGACGCTGGCTTTCGCTTCGTGCTGGTCAGCAATCAGGATGGGCTAGGCACGCCCTCGTTCCCGGAAGCCAGCTTCCGCGAGCCGCAGGATTTCCTGCGTGCGCTCCTCGAATCCCAGGGTATCCGCTTCGATGCGGAGTTCTTCTGCCCGCACCATGCGGCGGACGGTTGCGACTGCCGCAAGCCACGGATCGGACTGCTGCGGGATTTCCTGGCGGAGCGCTCGATCAACCGTAGTGCAAGCTACGTGATCGGCGATCGCGACACGGACCTGGAGCTTGCTGCGAACCTGGGGCTCGTCGGGCTGCGCGTCCGTCGCCGGGGCAGCGACGAGGAAACCTGGGAAGCGGTCGCGCGGCGGCTGGTGAGGCCGCCACGCACGGCCCGGGTTTACCGACGGACGCGCGAGACAACGATCGAGGTCGCAGTCGATCTGGATCACACCGCGCCGGTGACTATCGCAACGGGAATCGCGTTCTTCGATCACATGCTCGAGCAGGTGGCGCGTCACGGAGGGTTTGCACTCGAGCTCCGGTGCTCCGGCGACCTGGAAATCGACGAGCACCACACCGTCGAGGACACGGCGCTCGCGCTCGGCCAGGCCCTGCGCGAGGCCCTCGGCGCCAAGCGAGGCATCGCGCGCTACGGGTTCCTGCTGCCCATGGACGAGGCCCGGGCGCAGATCGCGCTCGATCTCTCGGGCCGGCCTTACGCGCTCTTCGAGGGTCGTTTCAACCGCGAAGTGGTCGGCGGTCTGCCGACCGAGCTGGTGCCCCACTTCTTCCGATCCCTGGCGGACAGCCTGGGGGCGGCATTGCACATCAGCGTGCAGGGCGAGAACACGCATCACATGATCGAGGCCTGCTTCAAGGGCGTAGGACGCGCGCTGCGTCAGGCGGTGCGGGTCGAGGGCACCGAGCTGCCGAGCAGCAAGGGTTCGCTCTAGGTTCCGCATGGAAGCCGTGGCCATCGTCGACAGCGGCGGCGCAAATATCGCCTCGCTGCGCTACGCGTTCGAGCGCCTGGGGGTAGCTGCGCGACTCACCTGCGACCCGCGCGAGGTCCGCGACGCGCCGCGGGTGATCCTGCCGGGAGTAGGCGCCGCCGGCGATGCGATGCGGCGGCTGGCATCGCTCGGGCTCGCGGAGATCCTGCCGAGGCTGACGCAACCGGTGCTCGGCATATGTCTCGGCATGCAGCTCCTGTACGAGGCAAGCGCCGAGGACGACGCGAGCTGTCTCGGTGTGGTTCCCGGGCGGGTCGAGCGACTCGTGTCCGCGCCCGGACGCCCTGTTCCGCACATGGGCTGGAATCAGCTCCGGCTTGGCCGCGGCTCCGAGCTCCTGGCCGGCATCGCCGACGGCGAGCACGTGTACTTCGTCCATGGTTTCGCCGCGACGCCCGGTTCGAGCGCACTCGCGACCTGCGACTACGGTGTCGAGTTCGCTGCCGTGATCCAGCATGGAAATTTCTATGGCACGCAGTTCCACCCGGAGCGCTCGGCGAGCGCCGGGCGCCGCCTGCTTGCGAACTTCCTGGCTCTCCCGGCATGGAGCTGATCCCCGCCATCGACCTGCGAGGCGGGCGCTGCGTGCGTCTGCTGCAGGGACATTTCGACGCCGAGACCCACTACCCGGGCGACCCGCTGGAACTCGCGCGCGCCTACCACGAGCAGGGCGCCGGACGACTGCACATCGTCGATCTCGACGGCGCGCGCGACGGCACGCCGGCGAACCTGGACCTGATCTCGCGTCTCGCCGCCCTGCCGGGAATCGCGCTGCAGGTCGGCGGAGGCGTCCGCTCGGAGGATCGGTTTACCGCACTGCTCGCGGTCGGTGTAGCCCGGGTGGTGATCGGCAGTCTTGCCGTCCTCCAGGCACGCGAGCTCAGGCACTGGCTCGAACGACACGATCCGGATCGAATCGTGCTCGCGCTCGACGTCCGACACGACGCCGCCGGCCGCCCGATGCTGGTCACGCATGGCTGGCAGCAGACCGGGTCGCGGGGCCTGTGGGAGATTCTAGAGGACCCGGTCGCGGGCTATGGTGGCAGCGCGCTCCGTCATGTGCTCTGCACCGATGTCGATCGCGATGGCGCGCTCACGGGGCCAAACCTGGAACTGTACGAAGTTGCCGTGCGTCGCTTCCCGAAGATTGCCTGGCAGGCGTCGGGCGGTGTGCGCGACGCGGGCGATCTGACCGCGCTTCGCGCCACCGGTGCGGCGGCGGCGGTGGCTGGGCGGGCCCTGCTCGAGCAGCGGATCGGTCCTGAGGAGATGAGGCCATTCTTGCCAAACGCATAATTCCCTGCCTCGACGTACGCGACGGCGAGGTCGTCAAGGGCGTCAGGTTCCGCGAGCACCGTGTGGTCGGCGACATCCTCGAGCTCGCCGCGCGATACCGGGCGCAGGGCGCCGACGAGCTCGTGTTCTACGACATCACGGCGAGTCCCGAGGCGCGCACCGTCGACCGGCGATGGGTGGCTCGTGTCGCGCGTATCCTCGACATACCCTTCTGCGTCGCGGGTGGCATCGCCACGCTCGAGGAGGCGGAATACGTGCTCGCGGCCGGTGCCGAAAAGGTGTCGGTCAACTCGCCCGCTCTCGCCGATCCAGCGCTGATCGGGCGGCTCGCGCGGCGCTTCGGTTCGCAATGCGTCGTAGTGGGCGTCGACAGCCTGCGGGACGGAGGCGAATACCGCGTTCGCCAGTACACGGGCGATCCCTCGCGCGAGCGTGCCACCGGCCGGAGCATGCTCGAGTGGATCCGCGAGGCCCAGGACCGCGGCGCAGGCGAGATCGTGCTCAATTGCATGGCGAACGACGGCGTGCGGCAGGGCTTCGACCTCGAGCAGCTCGCCGCTGCGCGCGCGGCATGCCGCGTGCCGCTGGTCGCCTCGGGCGGGGCCGGGGAGCTCGCGCATTTCGCCGCGGTGTTTTCGCAGGTGGACGTCGACGGCGCCCTGGCCGCGAGCGTCTTTCACTCGGGCGATATCGCGATACCTTCACTGAAACGCTACCTGCGCGACCACGGCATCGAGGTACGACCATGAAGCTCAGACTCGAAACGCTCGACTGGGAGGGGCATGGCGGGTTGCTGCCGGCGGTCGTACAGCACGCGTGCAGTGGCAAGGTGCTGATGCTCGGATACATGAACGCGGAGGCGCTGGAGCGGACGCTGACGGAGCGCCGGGTCACCTTCTACAGTCGCAGCCGACAACGGTTGTGGACCAAGGGCGAGACCTCTGGAAATTTCCTGAGCCTCGTCGACCTGGCCACGGACTGCGATTCGGACGCACTGCTGGTGCAGGCCGAGCCCGCGGGACCGACCTGCCACCTGGGCACCGAGTCCTGTTTTTCCAAGGCTGACCGGACATCAGCCGAGAGTCTCGCCTTCCTGTCGACGCTCGAGGGAATCATTGCGCGGCGGATCGAGGACCGCCCGGACGGCAGCTACACCGCCCGCCTGTACGGCGAAGGACCCGGACGGATCGCGCAGAAGCTCGGCGAGGAAGGCGTGGAGCTCGCGCTCGCAGCGGTGAGTCGCGACGATGACGCGGTGCTCGCGGAGAGCGCGGATCTTCTCTACCACCTGCTCCTGCTGCTGAAGGCGCGCGGGCTGTCGCTCGCGCGCGCGGTCGCCGAGCTCACGTCACGTCACGAGGACAAGACGCATTCTCAGTCGACGGCCTGATCCGGAGGGCCGCTGCGCAGGCGCGAGGCGGTGGTCTTGCCGTCCCAGCCCGGTCCGCGGACCACGCGGCCGGGACGCGCGCCCGTGTGCTCACCGTTCTCGAGCACCTTCACCCCGTTGACCAGCACGTGGGATACGCCAGTAGCGTAGCGCTGCGGCGCATCGAAGGTCGCATGATCGATGATCGTCGCCGGGTCGAACACGACGACGTCGGCATAGCATCCCGGATCGATGCAGCCGCGCCCCTGTAGCTTCCAATTGGCGGCCGGCAGCCGCGTCAGCCGGCGTATCGCCTCGGGAAGGCTGACGATCTTTTCCTCGCGCACGTACCTGCCCAGGAGTCGTGCGAAGTTACCGTACGCGCGCGGGTGATTGCTGGACTTGAGGAACACGCCCTCCGGCGCGGAGGCCTCTGCGTCCGAACCGAAGCTGACCCAGGGTTGCGCGATCCCGAGGCGGACGTTGTCCTCGCTCATGAGGAAGTACACCGTGTCGACCCGCGAGTGATCCTCGATGACGAGATCGATGATCGTGTCCTCGGCGCTGGTGCCGCGCATCGCCATGACCTCGGCGAGCGTCTTTCCCGTCAGCGGTTTGAGCGCCGGGTCCTTGAAGCCGATGAATTTGACGTGATCCGTTTTGCCAGCCAACAGAAGCAGGTTCTCCTCACCCGCCGGCGGGTTGCGCATCTGCTCGATGACGCGTGCCCGCTGCGCGGGATCCTTGAGCCGCTCAACCCAGGCGTCCAGGCCTCCCGCCTGTACCCAGAGCGGCATCGCTGCATCAAGACCGGTGGCGCCAGCGGTGTAGGTGTACATGTCGGCCGACACCGGCAGCCCGGCGCTGCGTGCCCGCTCGATCTGCGCGATCGCCGGCGCCATGCGCGGCCAGTTCGCCTCGCCCGCGGCCTTGAGGTGATAGATCTCGCCATGCCCCCCGCCTGCGCGGGTGATCTGCAGGAACTCGTCGATCGCCTGCTCCAGGCGATAGCTCTCGTTGCGGATATGGGAGATGTAGCCGCCGCCACTTTCGCCTGCGGCGCGCGCCAGGGCCTCGAGCTCCGCGGTCTCGGCGAAGTACGCCGGCGCGTAGATGAGCGAGCTGCCGACCCCGAGCGCACCCTCGCGCATCGCCTCGCGCACGAGATCCTGCATGCGCGCGAGCTCTGCGCCGCTCGGGTCGCGATCGGCCTCTCCGAGCTCGTGGACGCGCACCGTCGTGGCGCCGACAAACGAGGCGACGTTTGGCGAAACGCCGCGGCGCTCCAGCGATTCCAGGTAGCCACCGAGCGTGGTCCAGTCGATGTCGTAGGTGTAGTCGCGCTGCTTCTTGCGCACCTCGTCCTTCATCGCCTCGTTGAGCGGCCCGCCCGACTCACCCTCGCCAAAGATCTCGAGCGTCACGCCCTGCTTGATGTCGCTCATCCCGCGTCCGTCGACGATCAGCGACTCGGTGGCCCACGACAGCACGTTTATGAAGCCGGGAGCGATGACCTGGCCGGAGGCATCGATCTCCGAGGACGCGCTCGCCGAGGCGAGATCGCCTAGCGCCGCGATCCGGTCGGCGCGGATCCCGACGTCGGCCCGTCGCCCCGGACTCCCACTGCCATCGTAGACCACGCCGTTCCGGATCAGGATGTCGTAGCGTTCACCGGCGTCGCGCAGCGGCTGCGCCGGCGCACAACCGGCCAGCACTGCGACAACGAGCGCCCCACGAAGACGCGGGCTACGGAACACTCGCCCCGGAAGCGATTCCTTGCCGCAGCGCATTCGGCTCAGAGCCGGATCTCTCGGATCAGGCACACGCGGCTCGCGATGCCGCAACGGCTCCGGAACTCGCGAGCAAGATGCGCAACATGCGGCGGAGCGGCTCAGCGGCACCCCACAGCAGCTGATCGCCGACCGTGAAGAGCGAAAGGTACTCGCCACCCATCGCTGCCTTGCGCACGCGCCCTACCACGATGTCGAGCCGGCCGCTGACCCTTGCCGGGGAAAGCTCGCGCACCGACGCTTCCCTGGTGTTGGGCACCAGCCGCACCCATTCGTTGCCACCCACGATGAGCTGCTCGATCCGGTCCAGGGGCAGGTCACGGGTGAGCTTGAGCGTGACCGCCTGGCTGTGGCAGCGCATCGCGCCGATCCGCACGCACAGGCTTTCGACCGGTATCGGATCGTCGCTGCGGCCAAGCATCCGGTTGAGCTCCGCGCCGCCTTTCCATTCCTCGCGGCTCTGCCCGCTTCCGAGATCTGAATCAATCCACGGGATCAGGCTCCCGGCGAGCGCTGCGGCGAGCTGCACGGTCGGGAGTGCGTTGCTCCGAACCGCGTCCGTGACTGCACGATCGATGTCGAGAATCGCGCTGCCGGGGTCGTCGAGCAGCTTCGCGGCCGACGCGTGCACGACGCCCATCTGTTCGATGAGCTCGCGCATCTGCGATGCGCCGGCACCCGAGGCCGCCTGGTAGGTCGCGACGTTGATCCACTCGACGAGGCCGGCGCGGAGCAGCCCGCCGATCGCCATCGTCATGAGCGATACCGTGCAGTTGCCGCCGATAAAGTCGCGTCGGCCGGATGCAAGCGCCGCATCGATCAGCTCGCGGTTCACGGGGTCGAGGATGATCACCGCCTCCTCGGACATGCGCAGCTTCGAGGCGGCATCTATCCAGTAACCGTGCCAACCGGCCGCACGCAGCCGCGGATGGACATCTGCGGTGTACTCTCCGCCCTGGCAACTCACGATCGCATCGAGGCCTGCGAACGCGCGGAGATCGCGCGCATCGGCGAGCGGAGGAACACTGCGACCGACGTCCGGCGCGGCGCCGCCCGCTTGCGAAGTGCTGAAGAAAACCGGCTCGATGAGCTCGAAGTCGCGCTCCGCGCGCATACGCGCAAGGAGCACCGACCCGACCATCCCGCGCCACCCGACGAAACCGACTCTCAAGGGAAAACCTCCGCTAGATCAGCACTTCCACGGCCGGCTCGCGCAGGTTGTACCACGAACCCATCACCCGGCCGTAGGCCCCCGCGTTCGCGATCAGGAGCACATCACCCTCCGTGGTCGGGGGCAGCAATCGCTCGTGGCCAAAGTGATCGGCCGACTCGCAGATCGGTCCGACCACGTTGTAGACCTCGGTGCCGGGCTCGCCCAGGCGGGAAAGGTTCACGATGTCGTGGTGCGCGCCGTAGAGCGCCGGACGGATCAGGGAGTTCATCCCGGTTGCGACACCCACATACTGCACGGCGCCCTTGCCCTTGAGCTGGGTAACCTGCGTCACGAGCACACCGGCTTGTGCAACCAGAAAGCGGCCCGGCTCGAGCCACAGCTTGAGCCGCGGCCACCGTCCGCGCAGCTCGTTGATCACGCCCCGCAGCGCCGCAAGATCGACCGGTGCCTGGCCCGGTTTCTCGGGAACACCGAGACCGCCGCCCAGATTGAGGACGCGTGCCTCGGTAAAGCGCGCGGCAAGACCACCGAGGAGTTGCCCCACTTCCTGCCAGTTGCGGACGTCGAACACGCCGCTGCCGGTGTGCGCATGGAGCCCGACGATGCGTGCCCCCAATGCCGCGACCCGGCGCTCCAGTTCCTCGAGCTCGAACAACGGTACACCGAACTTCGAGTGCACACCTGCGGTGCGCACGTGGTCGTGGTGTCCGCGGCCGTAGCCCGTGTCGATGCGAACCAGCAGCTCGCGACCGCGGAACAGCTCGCCCCAGTGACGCAGCGGATGCAGATTGTCGAGTGTGACCCAGGGGCCAGCCTCGAGCGCCCAGGCGTACTCGTCGCGGGGTGCGAAGTTGGGGGTGAAGAGAATGCGCTTCGGATCGATGCCGGGCACGGCCTCGAGCACCCGCTCGACCTCGCCGCGCGAGACGCACTCGAACCCGAGGCCCTGGGCGGCGAAGCCCGCCAGGATCTCGGGGTGCGGATTGGCCTTGATCGCGTACAGAAGCTGGTCGATGCCCTCGAGCGACTTGAGCTCGGCGGCGCTGCTCGCCAGCGCCGCGCGCTCGTAGACATAGGCGCTGCCCCGCCCCGTTGCGATCTCCATCAACTCGGCGCGCCGCGCATGCCACCAGGGCGCGGGACCCGGTCCGACCGCGGACCCCTGGCCATGAATCTGCTCCCAGGTCGGCCCGAGCACGCGATCCGCGGGCACGTGTCGCACAGTGAGTTCGTGCAGCCTGCGCACCAGCCGGTCGCCCTGTTCCTCGTCCACGACAAAGGTCAGGTTCAGGTCGTTGGCCGCCTGGGTCACAAGATAGATCTTCTGCTCCTCGAAGAGCTCGAGAGCCTCGCCGAGCCGGTGCATCACGGCACGGATATTGCGGCCCACCAGGCTCACCGCCGCGCACGGTCCTATGACTTCGACCCGGCAGATACGCGACAGGTCCCTTGCCAGCCGCTGCACCGCGCGCGGCTCGAGCGCGTTGACCGCCGGATCGAGCGTGACCGTGACGCTGGTCTCGGAGGTGGACACCAGGTCGATCGAGAGCCCGTGATCCTTGAAGACGGAGAACGCATCGGCAAGAAAGCCGACCTGGTGCCACATCCCCAGGGTCTCCATCGCCACCAGCGTAATGCCCTTCTTGACGCACACCGCCTTGACCCGCGCACCGCCGTCGCCACCAGTCGTGGTGATCTCCGTACCGTCGTGCTCGGGGAACTGGGTCGCATGTATGGTGAGCGGGATCGCATACTGCTTTGCGGGGAGGATGCAGCGCGGGTGCAGCACCTTGGCCCCGCTGCTGGCGATCTCCTGCGCCTCGTCGTAGTCGAGCGAACGCAGGAGACGCGCACCGGTTACCGCGTGGGGATTCGCTGTGAACATGCCCGGCACGTCCGTCCAGATCTCGAGTCGCCGCGCGCCGAGCTTGGCGGCGAAATAGCTGGCGCTCGTGTCGGAGCCACCGCGCCCGAGCAGCACGGTTTCGCCCTGCGCGTCGCTCGCGATGAAACCCTGGGTCAGATAGACCACGCCGTCGCGCGACAGCCGCCGTTGCAGCTCGGGATCGGGCTCGAAGTTGCAGGTCGCCGACAGGAAGTTGACGCGCTCGTTGGTGTGCGGCCGCTCCTCGGCGCGCAGCAGGCTGCGTGCGTCCAACCACTCGACGTCGAGGCCCAGCGTGCCGAGGTACGCGGCGCCGAGCCGTGTCGCCATCAGCTCACCCGCCGCCATCACCCGCGCGCGCAGACGGTCGCTGACCTCGCCGATCAGTTGTATCCCTGATGCGACGCGCCGAAGTTCCTCCAGGTGCTGCTCGAGATCGGGGACGGCCTGCATCCCGAGCTCGTGTGCGAGCGCGCGGTGACGCTCCTCGATCTGCGTCATCACCGTGGGCCAGTCGCCGGATGGCGCGCGGAGCAGGAGCTGCTCCAGTCGGTCGGTGATCCCGGACAATGCGGAGTGCACGACCACCGGCCGAACGGTCTCGGCGAGTCGCATCCGCACGACGGCGGCGACGTTCTTCCAGTTGCGCGCGTTCGATACGCTGGTGCCGCCGAATTTCAGGACGACCCAGGGCGAATCGTTAGTGGTGCTCATCAGGGCCCACCGGCGGAGCGGCCGGGGAAGTTCTTCCCGCGTTCAGGTGTCTTCGAAGAAGTCCTTCAATTCCTTCTTCAGACGCTTCTCGGCCAGCACGTCCTCGAGCTTGCTCCAGGCCGCCTTGCCGCGTTTGACGACGGGCTTGCGTCGATCGACGCGCTCGATGAAGCGGTCGTAGTCGACGTCTTCAGCACTCGCCGTGAACTCCTGATCGAGGTCGAAATGTTCCTCGTCTCGTTCCATGTCTCGCTCGGAGAAAACCCTGACTTATCAACACGCTGCCCACACAAGGGCACAGGGCTGCGAACTATATACGAATCTCGCGGGTTCTCAACTGTTCCTTGCTGCAGTGCAACGGGCGACCGCAGAGCACCTGCGAGCGGCGCCGGACGGCCCCGCCGATCGGCATTGAAAACAAGCGCTTAGCAGTTATTTATGAGCGACGGTTACAGGAGCTCCGCGGGCGAGTCCGAGGCCTTCGGCGGCGCTCTGCTCGGCCCGCGCGATCTCGAGGACGCCAAAGGAATTGATCAGCGCAAGGTAGTCGCCGGGGCGCACGTCGGAGTATGTCCGCCGGAGCGCGATCTCGACACCGCCTACCCGCACCTGGGCGCGAGCGAGCGCGTGCAGCAGCGTGCCATCGATGTTCGTAATCAGGTTGCCGAAGTGATCGATGGTCACGACAGCGCCGGTGATCTGTCCCATGCTTTGCGTCGGCGCCTCGAGCCAGCCGGGGACGAGCTCGGCGACGCACTCACCGAGCGCGTCTGGCGCGACCCGACCCGCGGCGAGCTCTGCGGCCACGGGCGCGAAGATGTCGCGACCGTGAAACGTCGCGCTCGGCCGCGTGACGCCGAGCGAGGCGATGACCGAGTCGGCGAGCTGCCGCAGTACGGGCGTTGCAAGCGCTTCCACCACGCTCCCGAGCAACCCGTTGTCCGGCGCCAGAAACAGGTGTCCATCGCCCTCGACGACCGCGATGCCACGCGGTCCACCCACGCCCGGATCCACGACGGCGACGTGCACCGTGCCGCGGGGAAAATAGCGATACGCCCGCGCGAGCCAGAAACCAGCCTCCACCGGCCAGTGCGCGAGCACCTCGTGGGTCAGGTCGATGATCGTGGCCTTGGGAAACCGGCCGAGGATCTGGCCCTTCATCACCCCGACGAACGGGTCCTGCAACCCGAAGTCGCTGGTCAGCGTGATGACGCCACTGGCGTCGAATGTGCCGTGTCCTGTCATGGTGCGCCGGCTATTCCTGTGTCGTCCCCTGTCCCGCGGATCAGCGCGGCGAGCTCGCGCGGCTTGATCGACCGGGCGCGTTGCTCGATCTCGTCCTTGTAACGCGGTGCAAGAGCCTTCGCTTCCGCAAGCATTTCGGTGAACGTGGCTTTGAGCGTCGCTGTGTCGAGCTGGCGGCCGCCCGCATAGTAGCGCTGTGCCACGCGGCCGAGGGCGTAGGTCGTCGCGAACGTGAGGCCGGAGCTCACGGCCTGGCGCCCGATCGTGCGGCCGACGCTGCCGCCCAGCGAGCCCAGGAGTCCGCCCAGCAGCTTGCGGCCAAACTGCTCGAGATATTGCGAGGTGAGACCGACGCCGAGCGTCGCGATGAAGTCCTTCGTGTGGCCGCTGTCGAGCTCGAAGCCGTAAGCCTTGCCAATGCGATACACCAGCCGCATCTGCAGCGGAATGATCGCCATCGAGGACAACCCCTCGGGAAGCAGCTCCAGCGCCGCGTTGGTGATGGCCGCCTTGCGGACCATCTGCTCGAGCTCGGCGTCTGACAGGTTCGACCTTGCAAGGACCGCGCCCGATACGTGGGTCGCCTCCTTCACCTCGCCCGACGCCGCTTGCGCCATCTCGTCGGCACGACGATTGAGTTCGCCGGTGACGGCCACCGGCAAATCGAGCGCCGTGGCGAGTCGGCTCAGGAAATCCTGCTCCGCCGCGCCGTGTGCTCCGTCCGCGTCGCAAACGCCGACTGCCATCTCGTACGCGAGCTGCCGCGACGCCTGCGTGGTCAGCATCGCGGCGAGCTTTGCCAGATCGGGCTTCACGATCAGGGCGTCGCGGTAGAGCGCCGGCAGATCCGCGCCGCCCTGCGATCCCAGGGCGTCGGCGACCTGCTTGACCGCGGCGCGCTCGCGCTCGTCCTTGAGGCCGTCGGCGAAAGCCGCCATCAGGGCTATGGTCATCACGGCGCGGTTTTCCTGTTCCGTCATCGTCGTCTCCGTTTGGTAGCAGCCGCGCGGCGCGCCTTCCCGATCCGCCCACGTGCCTTCGCAAGCTGCGCCTCGTGCGAGCTCACGATCGCGCGCAACTGCTTGCGATCGAGCTCCTGTTCGCGAAGCAGAGCTTCGCTCAGCTGGTCCAGCAGGCTGCGACGGGTCCGCAGCCGCGCGAGCGTGGCGCGATACGAGTTCTTGAGCAAGCGAGTGATCTGCCGAAGCTGCGCCGCGGTCGGCGTGCTGGTCCAGTGCAGACCGCCGTCCTGTCCCAGCCCGGTCTGGCAGACGAGCAAGGTCGCGATTCCGGTCGCCACCGCGAGATCGCTGCTCGTGCTGGGGCCGCCGGCGCCCAGTCCGACGTTGTTCGCACCGTACACCAGCTCCTCAGCCGCGCGGCCCGCGAGCGCGGTCTCGATCCGCTCGAGGGCCGAGCGTCGGGTCATACCGTTGCCCTCACGCGGGACCGTCGCCACGAAACCGAGCGTGCCATCGGTGCGCGGAATGATGGTCACCAGCGCCACGTCGTTATCGCCTGCCTTGTTGCTGAGCTGCGCGATCGCGTGGCCGGACTCGTGCACCGCGCAACGTCGCATCTCATCGAGCGGCCTGCGACGGGTGTCGAAGGAGCCACGCGGCCGGCGCGTCACCTCGGCGACGAGATCCTCCTGGCCGATCGGTCGCCCGCGGTTGCGCGCGCGCCGCGCGGCGCCACGCACGAAGATATCGACATCGGCACCGGTGAGGCCGAAAGCAAGCTCGGCGAGATGACGCTCCTGGACGTCGCCGGCGACGTTGCCCTCATTCCGGTGCGCGGCCAGGCGATCGCTGAACATGCGCTGCAGGCTGGCGACGTTGGGCAGGGGTATGACGATCGTCCGGTCGAGCCGTCCGGCGCGACGCAGCGCCGGGTCCACCATCTCTGCATTGTTCGTGGCGGCAATGACGACGACAGGCTCGTGTGCGTGGCAGCCGTGCAGCTGCTCGAGCAGCGCGTTGATGACGTCGGTCTGGTACTGCGCGTTCGGCCCTGAGATCCGCTCGCGGCTGCCGACACTGTCGATTGCGTCGATGAACAGGATCGAGGGTGCATAGCGGCGTGCTTCGTTGAAGTCCGCCCGCATCGCCCGCAAGTGGACGTCGAGCCTGCCCGCGGCCTGCCAGTTGGCGGCGCTCGCAACCACGAAGCGCACACCGCAATCGCGGGCGATGGATCGTGCAAGAGTGGTCTTGCCTACGCCGGGCGGCCCGACGAGCAACAGGCCGCGGTCGATCGCCGCCCATGGAAGGACGCCACTCTGCGCCGCGCGGATGTCAGCAATCAGGTCCTCCGCCACCTGGCGCGCCTCGCCCAGTCCATGAAGGCTCGCAAGCGCCGGCGCATCGACCGCCGACACCTGGCGCAGACGCGCGCGCACGCGCTGGCGCAGGTACTGCACGGCCTGCGAAGCGGTCAGCTTCAGCCGCCGAGGGGCATGAAAGTCGGCCGCGATCAGATAATGGGTCCAGTCGGGTCCGCCGCGGTCCCAGTTGGCCGGAGGTGGCATGCCGAAGACCTTGGCAAAGATCCGGGCAAAGAGCCGGCGGTCGATCCGCGGCAGCGTAAGCACGAGGTCGGCGACGCGCCGCAACGCTTCGGGTACTTCGCTCTGCCACGTGCAGCCGATCAGCACGGTCGAGCCGTGGATCGCGAGCTCGTGCGCCACCCACTCCGCGTCCCAGAGTGAGCGGTAGGCGTGAAAGGAGATCAGGAAATAGTTTCCGACGGAGATCCCGGTGAGATCGAGAAGGCAGCGGGAGTCGTCGCCCGAGACCGCCTTGGCCCGATCCATGGCGGGCTTGCCCTTGCGGCCGAGCTCGGGCTCGAGCAGACCCGCGACGATGTCCTCGACGAACGGAATGTCCGATTCGATGATGATGATGGGATGCGAGCCGCTCACGAAGCGTGCGAGCTGCGCGATTGGATCGTCGGCCTGGGTTTGCGAATTGAAACGCTTGAGCAACGTGTTGCCCACACGCTCGCGGACCGCGCCGGCGAGCAGCACCGATACCACGGCACGAGTGATCTCGCGATCCGAGACCGTTTCCTCGAGCGCCTGTGGCCGGGCTGGCGGGACGGGCGTCGCTTCATCCATCGCGTCTTCTTCCGCGGGCACCTCGGTCGGGGCGATCTCGGCGGAGGGCGCCTCCGTTTCGGCCGCCGGCGCGTCGAGGTATGGACACTGCGGGACGCGCGCGGTGCCAAGCGCGACCGGGTCCTTCTCGTCGATCATCTCGACCTCGCCGCCGGCCGATACGGCGAGCGTCGTGCGCCACATCGTGCCGTCGTAGGCCACCGTTGCCGGTACGAGGAACCGACCCTGGCTGTCCTGGCCGCCGATTCGCATCGGCCGGATGCGTGCGCGCAGCTCCTCGAGCTCGGGCGTCACCGACTCCCCGTCCGACGGCAGCAGCTCGAGTTCCGTTTCCAGCAACGTAAAGGGGCCATCCGAGCCGCGCAGGAAGAACACGAAGAACCGCAGGTAGTCGAG
>Ga0207645_10000749_pt1 | contig 27006 bp, 22 predicted proteins | sample KBSM53metaG_FD_184331 | JGI IMG/M metagenome (GOLD analysis project Ga0207645, IMG submission 184331) | Miscanthus rhizosphere microbial communities from Kellogg Biological Station, Michigan, USA - KBS M5-3 metaG (SPAdes) (version 2) | ecosystem: Host-associated > Plants > Roots > Rhizosphere >...
ACCGATCGCGAGCACCGGATCGCCCACCTCGAGCTGGCGCGCGTCGCCCAGGCGCACCACCGGCAGCCCGGTCGCATTGATGCGCAGCACCGCGATGTCGGTCGAGGTGTCGGAGCCGAGCACCTTGGCGGTGAACTCGCGCCGGTCGCTGAGCTTGACGGTCACCTCCTTCGCCTCGCGCACCACGTGGGCGTTGGTCAGGATCAGGCCGTCCGGGCTGATGATGAAGCCCGAGCCCATGCCCTTGAACGGCACGCTGCCCTGCGGCCCGCGCTGCTGGAAGCCCGGCATGCCGCGGAAGAACTTGAAGAACGGGTCATCCTCGAAGCCGGGCGGCAGCCCCTGCTCCTCGGCACTGGTCTTGTGCATGCCCGCGACCGTGACGCCGACGACCGCCGGGCCGCTCTGCTTGACGATGGCACGGTAGTTCGGCACGTTTTGCGCGCTCAGCATCGGCACCGGCGCGGGCGCGGCGGCCTCCGGCGCGGTAGCGACCGCCGCCGGCTTGCTCTTCAGCCAGTTCGGGGTCAGATCGATCGCGCTGGCCGTCCCGACCGCCAGGACGCCGGCGGCCAGCAGGGCCGCACTCAGGGGTTTCAGCTGGTTCATGACGACTCCTTCATTGCTCGTTTCGCGGAAGATTCCGCCTGCAGCAAAGATAGGGTCGCCGGATTAGGGCTGGATTAGCGCGCGGTTAAGCCAAGGTTAGGGGCGCGACGCGGCGGCGCCGTGGCGCCGAGCCGCCCCAGCGCTCAAGGTGTCAGCGCCACGTCGCCGAAGTAGGCCAGGCTGTGGCCTTTCGTGTTGTCGGAGTCGGCCGCCACCGCCACACCGACGACCTCGGGCACCTTGCCTTCCGATTCGTCGCCGAACAGGCGCTGGTAGTCGACCGCCAGGCTGCGCTTTTGCGCGACCCATTGCCCGAGCTTGGCATTGCCGCTTTGCACGACCAGGAAGCGGATGCGCTTCGTGAACGGGCTGACCACCGCGGTCTCGGCCGGCAGCTTGTTGTCCCAGACGTAGCACAGGGTCTGGGTCGGCACGTCTTCGCCGGTGCTGCTGCGCGCGACCGCGAGCTTGGCGCGCTCGCCGAACGGCAGCTTGCCGCTGTCGAAGCCGAAGAACACGCACACCTTGGCGGCCGAGTCTTCACCCGAACGCACCTTCAGGTCGGCCTCGTCGATCAGCTTGTCGACGCGCCAGCGCCAGGCCAGCGTGCTGCGCTCGCCGATCTGCTGATGCATCGAATGCACCAGGTTGCCATAGGATTCGTCGGCTGCGACCTTGAGCACGCGCGCGCCGTCCAGGTCGACGACCGTGAACTTGGTCGGCACCTTGTTCGGCAGGGTCGCGAACTTCCAGCCGGCCGGCGGCTCGCCCGGCGATGCCGCCGAAAATGGCGCGATCGCCGCGTCATCGGCGGCTTGTGCCGGCCCGGCCGCAGTCGCGAGCAGCGCGACCGCCAGCACGAAATGTCGGAACGCGATCACATACTGGCCTTTGTCTTGCATCGGGTCCTCACTGGGTTCGGTTCGGGAGAAAATGTGACAAGCCGTGTGGCATGACCGCATTGTCGACAAAAAGGGGTGAGAAGTGTTCGCAGACATGCTGTCCGAAGCCAGCCGCTATTCCGAGGCGGCGCTGAACTCGCCCAACGAGTTGATGGCCATCGTGTCGGTGATCGTCGCGGGCGCGTTCGTGCTGGTCAGCAGTTTCGTGAAGACCATGATCCCGCTGCGCTGGCTCGCGATCGGCAGCAACATCGGTTTCGTCGCCTACGGCGCACTGCACCCGTCGTACCCGATGCTGCTGCTGCACAGCGCGTTGCTGCCGATCAACCTGTACCGCCTGGCCGAGATGGTCAAGCTGACGCGCCGCGTCAAGGCGGTATCGACCGAGAACGCGCTGTCCGGCGTCTGGCTCAAGCCGTACATGCGCAGCGCGCGCCTCGCGGCCGGCACGGTGCTGTTCAGGAAGGGCGACCCCGGCGACCGGCTCTACCTGCTCGCCGACGGCCGCATCGACCTGGTCGAGTTCGGCAGCAGCATCTTGCCGGGCCAGATCTTCGGCGAGATCGCGTTCTTCGCGCCCGACCGCAGCCGACGCGCGACCGCCCGCTGCGGGGTCGAGAGCACCGTGCTGTCGATCGACGAGAGCACCGTGAATCAGCTCTACTACCAGAACCCGGCGTTCGGCTTCCAGATGATCGAACTCGTCGCCGGCCGGCTGTCGGCCGACGTGCGCCGTCTCACCGAGGAATTGATGTCGACGCGCGCTCAGCTCGAGGCGAGCGCCGAGACGAGCGATTGAATCGCCTCCTTCAGCTTGGTGCGCGCCAGTGCCTGGCACTGCTCGCGGCTCAGATTGGGCGCCGCGTCGAACGCGGTCGATGACTTGACCGGGGCGTAGACGATCTTCTTGCCCTGCATCGGCAGATGCAACACCGGCAGCACCATCGCGCGCGCACTGATGACGCAGTTCTTGCTTTCCGTGAAGCCGCCGCCGACCTCGCTGACGAAGCTGAACTTCTTGCTCGGGTAGAGCTTCCTGACCTTCGCCGGCGTGTTCTGCGTCCAGAGCTGTTCGGTCGTCGCCGCGTCGATCAGGAAGCTCGCCGACTGGTCGACGCTGATCGGCTTCGGCGGCGGCGCCGCCATCGCACTCGTCGCCAGCCCGGTGGCCAGGCCCAGGGTCAACGCCAGACTCGCAACGCCGGATTTCATGGATCGCCTCTCCGATGGGTGTGAAAGCGCCGAGCACGGACGCGCACGCGCGGCCGCTAGTGTAGGCAGAATCGCACCCGCACTCGCAGCCCGCCGAGCGCCGATTCACCCAGCTCGACGACGGCGCCGTGGCGCTCGGCCACGCTGCGAACGATCGCCAGCCCGAGGCCGGTGCCGGCCTCGTCGCCGGCGGCATGGCGATAGAAGCGGTCGAAGACGCGCTCGCGTTCGGCCGGCGCGATCCCGGGGCCCGCATCGTCGACCTGCAGCACCGGCACGCCGGAATCAATGAACACACGCAGCTCGACGCGCGAACCTGGTGGCGAATAGCGCACCGCGTTGTCGGCCAGGTTGCGCGCCAGCGCCGTCAGCGCCGGGGTGTTGCCCTGCACTCGCACCGGCGCATCGGCGAAAAGCTCGACCGTGGTGCCGCGTGACGCCGCGAATGGCACCGTCTCGGCCAGCGCGCTGCGGACCACGCTGCTGAGATCGACGCTCTCGTGCGCCGGCGCGGCAGCCCCCGGCTCGGCGCGTGCCAGGGTCAGCAACTGCTCGACCAGCCGCCCCGCCCTGTCGATGCCGGCATTCAGTGCCTGCGCCGCCTGGGCGCGCGCATCGGCATCGGGCGCGCGCTGCAGCAGCTGCATCTGCAGCTTCAACGCCGTCAGCGGCGAGCGCAGCTCGTGGGCCGCGTCGGCGACGAACGCGCGCTGCGCGCCGAGCGCGTTGCCCAGCCGCTGCAGCAGCCCGTTGAGCGCACTCACGAGCGGCGAGACCTCGTCCGGCAGGCCGCTGGTCGGCAGCGGCAGCAACGACTGCTCGTCGCGCGCGCGCAGCCCGTCGGCCAGGCGGCGCAGCGGCGCCAGGGTCTGCGCCGCCAGCCACCACACCACCAGCGCCATCGCCGGCGCGATGAACAGCAGCGGGACGATGCTGCGCAGCGCGGCGCCGGCGGCGAGCCGCTGGCGGATCTGCAACGGCTGCGCGACCTGGATCACGCGGTCGTTGGTCGCGACACTGAAGGTGCGCCAGGTCTTGCCGTCGACGACGACATCGGCCAGCCCGAGCAGCGCCCGGGCCGGCAGGTCGGTGCGCAAGCGCGGCGGGTAGATGATGCGGCCGTCGGCGGTCCAGATCTGCACGACGAAATCGAGCTGCTCGTCGACCAGCGAGCTCGCCTGCGCCGGGGCGATCTCGCCCTGGTCGCGCAGCGACAGCGCCATCTGGCGCAACTGGTAGTCGAACAGCCGTTCGGTCTCGGCGAGCACGTTGCGGTAGGTCAGTGCGCCCATCACCGCGGCGGTCACGACCAGCATGCCCAGCAGCGCCAGCAGCACCCGAACCCGGATCGAGTTCATGCCGCCTTCGGCTTGTCGCCGACGAAGTAGCCAACGCCACGTACGTTCTGGATGAAATCGACGCCGAGCTTGCGCCGAAGCTGATGGATGTAGACCGAGACCGCGTTGCTCTCGATCTCTTCGCCCCAGCCGTACAGCCGGTCTTCGAGCTGGGCGCGCGACAGCAGCGCGCCGGGGCGTTGCATCAGCGCCTCGAGCACCGCGAACTCGCGCGCCGACAGCAGCACCGGCACGCCGTCGCGGCTCACCTGGCGCGTCGCCGGATCGAGCGTGACGCCGCCGAAGCTCAGCGCCGGCGCGGCCCGGCCGCTGTGCCGGCGCAGCACCGCGCGGATGCGCGCGCCGAGCTCGTCGAGGTCGAAGGGCTTGACGAGGTAGTCGTCGGCGCCGGCGTCCAGCCCGGCGACCTTGTCGCCCGGGCCGTCGCGCGCTGTCAGCACGATCACCGGCGTCGCGTCATGGCGTGCCCGCAGCGCGCGCAGCACCGCCAGGCCGCCGTCGGCGCTGGCCTGGGCCGCGCCTGCGCCACCGGGCGGCAGACCGAGATCGAGCAGCACCAGGTCGAAGCGCTCGCTGGCCAGGGTCGCGTCGGCGGCGGCGACGTCGCGCACCCAGTCGACCGCATGGCCCTCGAGGCGCAGCGCGCCGCGCAGGCCCTCGCCGATCATCCGGTCGTCTTCCACCAGCAGCAGTCGCATCCGAAAAGCATACCGTGCGCTTCGATACCGGGCCCGCGGGCCGGACGCGGTATCGTGCGAGCCCATGCCCGCGACCCTGCGCCACACCCTGCTGTCGTTCCGCGACCTGCTCGTCACGTTCGGGCCGTTCATCGTGCTCGCGTTCGCGCTGCTCGCGGTCGCCTACTGGGTGCTCGACCCGACGCCGCCGTCGCGGGTGGTGCTCGCGACCGGCCCCGACCAGGGCGCGTATGCCGAGTTCGGCAAGCGCTATGCGCAGATCCTGAAGGGCTACGGCATCACCGTCGAGTTGCGCAGCACGCAGGGCGCAGCCGAGAACCTGAAGCGCCTGCGCGAGCCGGGCGCGGGCGGCGTCGACGTCGCCTTCGTGCAGGGCGGCGCCGACGAGGCCGGTCGGACCGAGAACGCCGACGATGCCGAGCTCGTCTCGCTGGGCAGCATGTTCTACGAGCCGGTCTGGCTGTTCTACCGCACCGACTCGGCCCAGCGCCTGCTGAAGACCGGGTCGCTGAGCGCATTGACGCAGCTCGCCGGGTGGAAGCTCAACATCGGCGCTCCCGGCAGCGGCGTACCGAACCTGATGTATCGCCTGCTCGACGCGAACCGCATCGATCCGGCGTCGCTGACCTTGCTGCGCGAGGGCCAGACGCCGGCCGTCGTCGCCCTGCTCGCGGGCGAATCGGACGCGCTCGTGTTCGCCTCGGCGCCCGAATCGCTGCTGGTGCAGATGCTGCTGCAGACGCCGGGCATCGCGCTGTTCGACTTCGGCCAGGCCGACGCCTACTCGCGCCGCTTCGCGTTCCTGACACCGGTGACCTTGCCGCGCGGCGTGGTCGACCTGGCCGGCGACGTGCCGCCGCGCGACGTGCGGCTGGTCGCGCCCACCGCCACGCTGGTGGCGCGCAAAGGCACGCACCCTGCGCTGATCCAGCTCTTCGTGCAGGCGGCGCAGCAGATCCACGGCGGCGCCGGGTGGTTCCAGCGCAAGGGCGACTTCCCGACCTCGGCCAGCACCGAGGAGCCGCTCGCGAAGGAAGCGCAACGCTTCTACGCCAACGGCACGCCGGTCTTGCAGCGCTACCTGCCGTTCTGGCTCGCGAACCTGATCGACCGCATGTGGCCGGTGCTGCTGACGATCGTCGCGGTGCTGATCCCGGTGTCGCGCGTGCTGCCGCCGCTGTACCAGTTCCGCATCCGCTCGCGCATCTTCCGCTGGTATGCGCAGCTGCGCGAGGTCGAAGAGGCCGTGGGCAAACGACCGGCCGCCGAGCTGCTCGACGAACTCGGCGCGATCGAGACCCGGGTCGAGAACGTGACCGTGCCCTTGAGCTATGCCGACGAGCTGTACTCGCTGCGCGGCCACATCCAGATGGTCGGGCAGCGCCTGCGCGGGGCGGCAGTGCCATGAGCGGCCCCAATAGCGAAAGCCGGAGTGCGCAGCACGAAGCAGGGAGTGCGGCGCCCGCGGCCAGGCCGCATGTCGTGATCATCGGCTGCGGCTTCGGCGGCATCGAGGCGGTGCGCAGCCTGTCGAAAGCGGAGGTGGAGATCACGCTGGTCGACCGCACCAACCACCACCTGTTCCAGCCGCTGCTGTACCAGGTCGCGACCGCCGGGCTGAGCGCGCCTGCGGTCAGCGCGCCGATCCGCCACACCTTGCGGCGCGAGATGCAGCGCGGCAACCTGACGATCCTGCAGGCGCCGGTGACCGACATCGATGTCGCCGGCCGGCGCGTGCTGCTCGACGGCGATGGCGACGCCAAGGAAGCCCTCGTCTACGACCACCTGATCGTCGCCGCAGGCGCGACCCACAGCTACTTCGGCCACGACGACTGGGCCGCGCACGCACCGGGGCTGAAGACGCTGGCCGACGCGTTCGCGATCCGCTCGCGCGTGATCGGCGCGTTCGAGCGCGCCGAACGCTGCGTCGACCCGGCCGAGCGCGAGCCGTGGATGACCTTCGTCGTGATCGGCGCCGGGCCGACCGGTGTCGAGATGGCCGGCACGATGACCGAGATCGCCCAGCACACCCTGCCGCAGGAGTTCCGGCGCATCGACTCGACGCACACCCGCGTCGTGCTGATGGAAGGCTCCGACCGCGTGCTCGGCACCTTCGTGCCCAAGCTGTCGCAACGCGCGCGCGAGCAGCTCGTGCGGCTCGGCGTCGACGTGCGCACCGGCTGCAAGGTGACCGGCATCGATGCCGATGGCGTGACCTACGAATCGCACGATGGCGGGCAGGTGCAGCTCCACCGCCTCGCGAGCAAGACCGTGATCTGGGCCGCCGGCGTGGCCGGCTCGCCGCTCGGCCGCGTGGTCGCGCGCGGCACCGGTGCGGCGCTCGACCGCGCCGGGCGTGTCGTCGTCGAGCCCGACCTCAGCGTCGCCGGCCACCCGGAGATCGCGGTGATCGGCGACCTCGCGGCGGCGAAGAGCCATGGCAAGGGTGAGCCGACGCCGGTGCCCGGCGTCAGCCCCGGCGCCAAGCAGATGGGCCGCGCCGCCGCGGCCAACCTGATGCGGCGCCTGCGCGGCGAGGCGACTGTGCCTTTCGTCTACAAAGACTACGGCAACCTCGCGACGGTCGGCCGCAAGGCCGCGGTGGTCGATCTGACCGTGCCGGTGTTCGGCGCGCTGCGCTTCTCGGGCCTGTTCGCATGGCTGTTCTGGCTCTTCGCGCACATCTACTTCCTGATCGGCTTTCGGAACCGCCTGATCGTGATGATGGACTGGGGCTGGGCCTACTGGACCTACGAGCGCTCGGCACGCGTCGTGGCCGAGCCGCCGACGCCGGCGCCGCCGGACACCGCGCCGACCGGCTCCTAGAATCGAGCGTCGGCACGACCGACCCTCGTCACTCCGGAACCAGACCATGGACATCCGCACCTCGCCCTTCCGCCTGCGCATCGACAAGGTCCGCGACGCGCTCAAGCGCCATGGCCTGGCCGCCGTGATGGTGCCGTCGAGCGACCCGCACTTGTCGGAATACCTGCCCGAGCGCTGGCAGGGGCGGCAGTGGCTGTCGGGCTTCACCGGCTCGATGGGCACGCTGGTGGTCACGCTCGACGCCGCAGCGCTGTTCGCGGACAGCCGCTACTGGGTCCAGGCCGAGGCCGAGCTGGCCGGCACCGGCACCGTGCTGGTGAAGATCCCGACCGGCAACTCGACCGCGCATGTCGACTGGCTTGCCCACCACGTGCCGGCCGGGCAGACAGTCGGTGTCGACGGCAGCGTGCTCGGGGTCGCGGCAGCACAGCTTCTGCAGGCGACCCTCGACCGGGCAGGCGTGCGCCTGCGCACCGATGTCGACCTGCTCGCAGAAGTCTGGCCCGAGCGCCCGGCCCTGCCCGCCACGCCGGTCTACGAGCACCTGCCGCCGCATGCGCCGCTGCCGCGCAGTGCCAAGCTGGCGCAGGTGCGCGAGGCGATGGCCGGGCACGGCGCGACGCACCACTTCATCTCGACCGTCGACGACATCGCCTGGCTGTTGAACCTGCGCGGCGCCGACGTCAGCTTCAATCCCGTCTTCCTCGCCCACGTACTGCTCGACATGAACGGCGCGACCCTCTTCGTCGGCGACGACAAGGTGCCGGCCGTGCTGCGCTCGCGCCTGGCGGCCGATGGCGTGCGGCTCGCGCCCTACAACAGCGTGCGCTGCGCACTCAACGCGCTGCCGGCCGACGCGGTGCTGCTGATCGACCCGAAGCGCACGACCTTCGGGCTGCGCGAGGTCGTCAGCGTGCGGGTCGTCGAGGCGATCAACCCGAGCACGCTGCTGAAGAGCCGCAAGACCGCGGCCGAAGCGGCCCACGTGCGCGAGGCGATGGCGCAGGACGGCGCGGCGATGTGCGCGTTCTACGCGTGGTTCGAGGCGGCGCAGGCCGACGACACCCGGGCGGAGCGCATCACCGAGCTGACGATCGACGCGAAGCTCAGCGCAGAGCGCGCGAAGCGCCCCGGTTTCAAGGGGCTGAGCTTCAACACGATCGCCGCGTTCAACTCGAACGGCGCGATGCCGCACTACCACGCCACGCCTGAGTCGCACGCGGTGATCGAGGTGAAACCTGGCGAAGGTGGCCTGCTGCTGATCGACTCCGGCGGCCAGTACCTCGGCGGTACGACCGACATCACCCGCGTCTGGCCGATCGGCACGGTCGGTGCCGAGCAACGGCGCGACTACACGCTGGTGCTGAAGGGCACGATCGCGCTGTCGCGCACGCGCTTCCCGCGTGGCACGTTCTCGCCGATGCTCGACGCGATCGCACGCGCGCCGCTGTGGGAACACGGGCTGGACTACGGCCACGGCACGGGCCACGGCGTCGGCTACTTCCTGAACGTGCACGAAGGGCCGCAGAGCATCTCGAAGGCGATCCCTGACGCCCACATGGCGATGGAGCCCGGCATGATCACCAGCATCGAGCCCGGCCTGTACCGGCCCGGGCGCTGGGGCATCCGGATCGAAAACCTGGTGTTGAACGTGCCGGCACCCGCGACCCTGCCAACCGAGTTCGGCGAGTTCCTCGAGTTCGAGACCCTGACCTTGTGCCCAATCGACACGCGCTGCATCGAGCCCGGCCTGCTGCGCGCCGACGAGATCGGCTGGCTCAACGCCTATCACCGGACGGTGCGCGAGCGCCTGGCACCGCTGGTCAGCGGCGCCGCGCTGGCCTGGCTCGAGACGCGCACGGCGCCGATCTAGCCGCTGTATTGCAACGGTTCCGATGGGAAGCGTCGGAGCAGGCGGTGCGGGCATCGCCGCGGCGCTGCTACGCTCGCTGCGATGACATCCGCACCCTCGGCCGCACCGGCCATCGGCGTCGACCTCGGCGGCACCAAGATCGAGGCGATCGTGCTCGACGCCGACGGCAGCAGCCGCTGGCGCGAGCGCGTCCCGACACCGGCCGGCGACTACGCCGCGACGCTCGCGACGGTCGCCGCCCTGGTGCGGCGCGCCGAGGCCGAGCTCGGCCTGACGGGCTGCACGGTCGGCGTCGGCACGCCGGGCACCGCGACGGCCTCCGGCCTGATCAAGAACGCGAACTCGACCTGCCTCAACGGCCGGCCGCTGCAGCACGATCTGGCGCACGCGCTGGGCCGGCCGGTGCGGATCGCCAACGATGCGAACTGCCTCGCGCTGTCCGAAGCGACCGACGGCGCCGGCGCGGGCGCCGAGGTGGTGTTCGCGGCGATCCTGGGAACCGGCGTCGGCGCCGGCATCGTCGTGCGCGGCCACGCGCTCGCCGGCCCGAACGGCCTGGCTGGCGAATGGGGCCACAACCCTTTGCCCTGGGCCGATGCACATGACGGCGCGGCGCCGCGCTGTTACTGCGGCCGGCAGGGCTGCATCGAGACCTGGCTCAGCGGCCCGGGGCTGGCGCTCGATCACGCGGCATACACGGGCGGCGATGCGCTCACCGCGCAGCAGATCGGTGCGCGCGCGGCCGACGGCGATGCCGCCTGCGAGGCCAGCCTGCAGCGCTATGAATCCCGCCTCGCGCGCAGCCTCGCGCACGTGGTCAACCTGCTCGACCCGGACGTGATCGTGCTCGGCGGCGGCCTGTCGCGCCTGACGCGCTTGTTGACGAACGTGCCGCGCCTGTGGGGCGCGCATGTCTTCAGCGGCGGGATCAGCGCGCCGGTGCGCACACGCCTGGTGGCGAGCCTGCACGGCGACTCGTCGGGCGTGCGCGGCGCCGCGTGGCTGTGGCGCGACGACGCGAGCCGCTGAGCAGCGATCCGGCGCGGCGGCGGCGTTCGTCGGCGCCATCCGCGCTTCATTCGTGCCGCGTTGCAGCCCGTCGCAAGCCGCTGGGAGGCGTGCCGCGGCGCTCCTAGAGTTCATCTCGTCGCGACCGACAGGCCGCGCGACGAACCCCAGGAGAACCCCATGATCGACCGCATCTTCTCAGCCGCCCTGACCTTTTGCGTGCTCGTGGCCGCGAGTCTGGCGATCACCTCGACCTTGCTCGGCCACGCGCCGCAGGCATCCGCCACGACAACGGCGCGGGCGGCCATCAAGGCAGTGCAGCTGCCGACCGTCGTGATCACCGCGAAACGCGCGACTCCAATCGCCTATGCGCAAACCGACGCGAGCCGGGCCGCCGCTCAGGCACTTCAGTGACCCCCGGCTCCGGCACTGCAGTGGTCGCCGGCGACGCCGGCGCCAGCCCTACAGCGCCGGCCTCAGCACCTTCGCCGACAGTGCCTGCGACAGCGTGTCCGCGCAGTCCTGCAGATGGGCGCGGGTGTCGCCGCCGAGCGAGGTGCGGTGCGCCGCCGAGTCGATGCGCGCGAGCAGCGCCTGTGCCTGGGCCCGCATCAGGCTGCGCACGTCGGCACGGCTGCCGCCCGACGGCCGGAGCAGCAAGGCCGTGACGCGGTTCAGGTGTTCGCGCTGCAGCGCCCGGCGCGGCGCCGGGATGTCGCTGCTGCGGCCGCTGCCGACGCCGTCGAGCTCGCTCCAGATGTCGCGTTCGAGCCGCGCATACAGCTCCGACAGCTGGAACGAGTCACCGCGCCGCGCGACCTTGCCCTGGCTGTCGAGAATGCGCGCCGCGACCGCATCGCTCATCAGCTGGTTCAGCAGCGCGCCCTGCACGCCGAGCACGCGCTGGGTCAGCGAGAAGTCGGTCGAGATCGGCAGCTCGCCGCTGAAATAGGCGTCGCTGCGGGCCTGGAAGTCGGGCGCGAGCCGGCGTTGCAGCGCCGGCGAGACGACGAAGCTGTCGGCCGCCAGCAGCCCGCGCGCGATCTCGTCGAGCGCGGCGCGCTGTGCGGGGGCCGGCACGGGCTGCAGCGGGTCGCGACCCGAGCCGGGAAAATCGCGCAAGGTGCGCACGCCACCGATCAGGCGCGCCAGCATCCCGACCGCGCGACCGGCATCGTTGACCGCGTAGGCGAGCGATCGGCGCAGCACGAAGTAGTCCTGGTCGCGCGGCAGCTCGCGCGTCTCCTGGCGCCTGAACAAGTCGTTCGCGATCGCGATGCGCAGCTTCGCGAAGCCGAGCGCGTCGTTGCCCAGGTCCCACTGCAAGGTGTCGGGGTCGATGCCGAAACTGTTGTCTTCGTCGGTGCCGAACGCGAGCTCGGGCTGCGCGCTGCGCGCCGCGATCGCCTTCAGGCCGGCCGCCTCGGCCGCGGGCGTGAACGGCCGGTAGGCGTATTCGATCGCCCAGTAGTCGTACGGGCCGAGCGTGGTCTGGAACACCTGCGTCGCCTTCGCGCCGGGCGCAGAGATGTTGGCCGGCATGTAGTCCATCACCGAGCCGCTCAGGCCGTGCTCGTGCGTGAAGCCGGCGTCGGCGAGCTGCGCTTCGCTGTGGATGCGCGAGGCGCGGAAGTTGTGGCGCAGGCCGAGCGTGTGCCCGACCTCGTGCATCGTCATCTCCTTCAGGAAGCCGCGCACGAACTGCTCGGTCTGCGGGCTCGCCGGGTCGAGTTCGCCGCGGGCCGCGAGCACGTCGAGCGCGTAGCTGGTCTGCGCCGCGGCCTCGTCGGCCATCGTGCAGGCGTCGGGGCGTGCCGGCTCGCCCGCGGCGCCGCCCTGCATCAGGCGCGACCACGGCACGGCCTCGGCGAGCACCTGCGAACGCAGCGCGCGCTGGCCGCGCAGCGCGAAGCTCTCGATGTTGATCGCCGCGCCGAGGATCTCGCCGCTGCGCGGATCGACATGGGTCTGCGCGAAGGCGTCGAAGCGCGGCGCGCTGTTCGTCGTCCAGCGCACCGACGCGAAGCCGATGTCCAGCGTGTCGAAGTCGGCATCGTCGGGCTGCACCCGGACCTCGATCGCCTCCTTGAAACCGATCCGCTCGAAGGCCCTGTTCCACTCGAGGATGCCGGCGCTGATCGCGTCGCGGTATTTCAGTGGAATGCTGCGGTCGAGCCAAAAGACCAGCGGCTTCACCGGCGGCGACAGCTCGGCGTCGCGTTCCTTCTTCTCGAGCCGCCAGCGGTTGACGTGGCGCCGCACCGGCGTGTGGGCCAGGTCGTTGCCGAAGTCGTCCTGCAGCGAGACGAAGTGGCCAAGCCGGGCATCGGCCTCGCGCGGCACCATCGCCTGCTCGGGCAGGCGGCTGATCGCGTACTCGATGGTCGCGAACAGGCTGCGCGGGTCTTCGACCGAGCGCGGCACGTTCGGCCCGGCCGGGTTGCCGGGCTGCGACGGCGCGATCGAGCCGGTCGCGTAATGCGCGAGCACTTCCAGCACGACGTGGTCGGGCTGGCCGCGCAGCTTCAGGATCGCCGAGTTGCGCGGGTCGAAGCCGTAGCTCTGCCGGTAGCCGCGCTGCAGATCGATCGCCAGCGCCAGCATGTCGTTCAGGAACAGGCTGCCGGCATCGATCAGCACGCCCTTGGTCAGCGGGTTCGGCTGGCTCGCGACCGCGGCGCTCGCCAGCAGGCTGGGCGAGAACGCGATGCCGACCGCGCGCGCCTCGGGCGTGTTCGCCCCAGCCAGGTAGCCGGTGTTGCGCACCAGCATCTGCACCTGGTTGTGCACGCGCCGGAACTCGATCACGTGCGAGGCGTGGAACTGCGCGCCGAGCAGGGCCGGCTCGCCCATCCCGGTCACGACCTTGGGAGAGAAGAAGAACGCCTTGCCGAAGTCGTCGGGCTTCAGCTCGATCCAGACCTTCTCGTCGCGCTGGTACAGAGTCAGCAGGCCGTCGACCTTCTTCGCATCGCGGATCACCGTGGCGAACGACGACGGGCTGCCCGGCGGCGGCCCGCCCGGCTGCGGGCTGCCGGGCGGCACGCCCGAGGCCGGGATCGCCGGCGCCGGCGCGACGAACGCACCGGCAGCCGCACGCACGGCGTTCAGCGACGCGCAGCCGGACAGCATCGAAGAAGCGACGAGCAGCGCCGCAACGAATCGTGATGGGCTCGTGGTCTTCATCGGCTGGCGGCCTCGCGGCCCGGTTCGCTGGGTCTTACTTGAGCGCCTTGAAGCGCAAACGGTGCGGGCGCGCGCCCTCTTCGCCGAGGCGCCTCTTCTTGTCGGCCTCGTACTCCTGGTAATTGCCGTCGAAGAAGACCCATTTGGAGTCGCCTTCGCAGGCCAGGATGTGCGTGGCGATGCGGTCGAGGAACCAGCGGTCGTGGCTGATCACCATCACGCTGCCAGCAAACTCGAGCAGCGCGTCTTCGAGCGCGCGCAGGGTCTCGACGTCGAGGTCGTTCGACGGCTCGTCGAGCATCAGCACGTTGCCGCCCTGCGCCAAGGTCTTGGCCAGGTGCAGCCGGCCGCGCTCGCCGCCCGACAGGCTGCCCACCAGCTTCTGCTGGTCGTTGCCCTTGAAGTTGAAGCGGCCGATGTAGGCGCGCGACGGCATCACGAACTTGCCGACGACGATGTTGTCGAGGCCGCCGGAGACGTCTTGCCAGACGGTCTTGTCGTCTTCGAGCGTCTCGCGGCTCTGCTCGACGAAGGCCATCCTCGCGGTCGGCCCGATCTTGACGTTGCCGCTCGTGGGCTGCTCCTTGCCGGCGATCATCCGGAACAGCGTCGACTTGCCGGCGCCGTTGGGGCCGATGATGCCGACGATCGCGCCGGCCGGCACCTTGAACGACAGGTCGTCGATCAACACGCGGTCACCGAAGCTCTTGCTCACGCCCTCGAACTCGAGCACCTCGTGGCCGAGGCGCTCGCCGACCGGGATGAAGATCTCGTTGGTCTCGTTGCGCTTCTGGTAATCGACGTCGGACAGCTCCTCGAAGCGGGCCAGGCGCGCCTTGCTCTTGGCCTGGCGGCCCTTGGGGTTGGCGCGCACCCATTCGAGCTCCTTCTTCATCGCCCGGGTGCGCGCGTCTTCGGTCTTCTGTTCCTGTTCGAGGCGCTGCTCCTTCTGGTCCAGCCAGGTCGAGTAGTTGCCCTTGTACGGGATGCCGCGGCCGCGGTCGAGCTCGAGAATCCACTCGGCGGCGTTGTCGAGGAAGTAACGATCGTGGGTGATCGCGACCACGGTGCCCGGGTAGCGCTGCAGGAACTGCTCCAGCCAATCGACCGATTCGGCGTCGAGGTGGTTGGTCGGCTCGTCGAGCAGCAGCATGTCGGGCTTGGACAGCAGCAGCCGGCACAGCGCGACGCGGCGCTTCTCGCCGCCCGACAGCACGCCGATCACCGCGTCCCACGGCGCGAGGCGCAGCGCATCGGCGGCGATCTCGAGCTGCAGGTCGGTGTTGTCGCTGCCGCTGGTGGCGATGATGGCCTCGAGCTCGGCCTGCTCGGCGGCGAGCTTGTCGAAATCGGCATCGGGCTCGCCATATTCGGCATAGACCTCGTCGAGGCGCTTCTTCGCCGCGAGCACGCCGCCGATGCCTTCTTCGACCGCCTGGCGCACGGTCTGCTCCGGGTTCATCACCGGCTCCTGCGGCAGGTAGCCGATCTTCAGGTTCGGCATCGGCGTGGCCTCACCCTCGATGTCGCGATCGAGGCCGGCCATGATCTTCAGCAAGGTCGACTTGCCCGAGCCGTTCGTGCCGAGCACGCCGATCTTCGCCCCGGGGAAGAAGCTGAGCGAGATGTCCTTGAGGATCTGGCGCTTCGGCGGCACGATCTTGCCGACGCGGTTCATCGTGAAGACGTATTGCGCCATGGTTACAGGGCCCTCTGCGAGTGGAACGAGCGCAGGCCGCCGCAGGCGGGCAATGGATTCGCTGAAACGTACTGGGCCATGGGCTTCCTGAGGTCTTTCTGAGGCATTTCGGGGTGCGGGTGGCTGAGCGCGCGCGAGACCCGCGCGGCTGCCGACCGCGTATTGTCGCCGCTTCGCAAATCTCCGGGATTTCCTCGGGATGCCGCGGCGCCAGCCGGCGTGGCTACTTCGCCGGTTCTTCCCAGGGCTGGCCCTTGTCGAACACGATGCGCCAGCGGCCCGGCGCCTCGAGCCGCCAGACCGAATTGAAGCGCGCGATCGGCTGGCCCTGCGGATCGCGCACCGGCCCGCTGGAGTGCGCGAGCTGGCCGTCGGCGGTGACCTCGACCAGATCGGGCGCCCACGAGAACGGCGCCTCCTTGGCCTCGAAGAAGCGTTGCCAGCCGGCGGCGACGGCCGCCTTGCCGCGCAGCACCCGCGCGCCGCCGAAGAACACCGCCTGCTCCGACAAATGGCGCGTGAACGCCGCATGGTCGCGCTCGGCCATGCTGCGTGCGAACGCCCGTTCGGTATCGGCCACCTCGCGCTGCAAGGCGTCGAGGTCGGGCTGCGCGAGCGCCGCGCCGCCGGCCAGCAGGCCGGCCATCGCGCCGGCTTGGAGCATCGCGCTGCGCATCGTCATCTCTCGCCTCCGTCAGGATCGGCCACTCGCGCGCAGCCCGGGCTGCAGGCCGTCGTCGCGCGCCGCGTAGCGCTGTGCCAGCAGTGCGCACACCATCAGCTGCAGCTGATGGAACAACATCACCGGCAGCACGATAGCGCCGAACGCCGGCCCTGCGAAGAGCACGCCGGCCATCGGGATGCCGCTGGCCAGGCTCTTCTTCGAGCCGCAGAAGACGATCGCGATCTCGTCCTCGCGGTTGAACCCGAGGCGCCGCGCCGCCCAGGTGGTGGCCGCCAGCACGATCGCGAGCAGCAGCGCGCAGGCCAGCAGCAGGCCGAGCAGCGCCGGCGTCGGGATCTGGCGCCACAGGCCGTCGACGACGGCCTCGCTGAACGCGGTGTAGACGACCAGCAGCACCGAACCGCGATCGATCCGGCTCAGCGAGGCACGGTGCTGCGCGACCCAGGCGCCGATCCAGCGCTGCGCGATCTGGCCGGCAATGAACGGCACGAGCAGCTGCAGCACGATCCCGCGCACCGCGGCGAGCGACGGCGCGGCGCCGTGCTGCGCCAGCAGCAGCCCGACCAGCAGCGGCGACAGCACGATGCCGATCAGGCTCGACAACGACGCGCTGCAGACCGCGGCCGGCACGTTGCCGCGCGCGATCGCGGTGAACGCGATCGACGACTGCACGGTGCCGGGCAAGGTGCACAGGAACAGGATGCCGGCGTAAAGGGCCGGCGTCGTCAGCGGCATCAGCAGCGGGCGCAGCACGACACCGAGGAGCGGAAACGCCAGGAAGGTGAAGGCGAACACCAGCAGGTGCAGGCGCCAATGCATCAGGCCGGTGACGATGTCCTCGCGCGCCAGCCGGGCGCCGTGCATGAAGAACAGCAGCGCGATCGCCGCGCGGGTCAGGCCCTGGAACACGGTGGCGCCGGTGCCGCTGCACGGCAGCACGCTGGCGAGCACCACCACGGCAATCAGCACCAGCGTGAAGTCATCGGGCAGGAAGCGGAGATGGCGCATGGGCAGAGCGACGCGGCGAGCGGCAAGTCAATTCAATGGGCCGAGTCTGAAGCAATCGGCGTGCGCGCGCGACCCGCGATGCCCGGCGGCGGGGTGCACGCCTAAAATCGCGCCGCCTTGACGATGAACGAGCCGCCCCTTGTCTTGACCGTGCGCGATGCCTCGCCCCGCCCCGGCGCGCGCCTAGGGCCCTGGGAGCTGCGCGAAGTGATCGGCAGCGGCGGCATGGGCGAGGTCTGGTCTGCGACCCGCAGCGACGGCCTGCACCGTGGCCGCGCTGCCGTCAAGCTGCTGCGGCTGGTGCGGCGCGACCCGGGCCTGGCGGCCGTCATCAACGCGCGTTTCGCCCGCGAAGGCGAGCTGCTCGCGCGGCTGACCCATCCGCACATCGCGCAGCTGCTCGACGCCGGCTTCGCGCCCGACGGAACCCGCTACCTGGTGCTCGAGTATGTCGACGGCGAGCGCATCGACCGGTGGTGCGACGTGCGCAAGCTCGGCGTCAAGCCGCGCCTGCAGCTGCTGCTGCAGGTCTGCGAGGCGGTCGCCTTTGCGCACGCGAACCTGATCGTGCACCGCGATCTGAAGCCGGCCAACCTGCTGGTCACCGGCGCCGGCCACGTCAAGCTGCTCGATTTCGGCGTCGCCAAGCTGCTCGAGGACGCGCCCGAGAGCGACGAGCTCACGCGCCTCGGCGCGGCCGGGCTGACGCCCGAATACGCGGCACCCGAGCAGGTCAACGGCGCCGCGGTCACGGTCGCGACCGACGTGTATGCGCTGGGCGTGCTGATGTTCGTGCTGCTGTCGGGGCAGCGGCCGTACGGCGGTTCGCACGCCACTGCGGCGCAGCTGGCGCGCGCGATCGTCGAGGCCGAACCGCGGCGCCTGAGCGCCGAGGCCGGGGCGATGCAGTACACGGTCGACGCCGTCGACATCGCCGAGGTCGCCGCGGCGCGCTCGACCTCGCCGCAGCGCCTGCGCCAGCAGCTGCGCGGCGACCTCGAGCACATCGTCGCGAAGGCGCTGCGCAAGCGCCCGGCCGAGCGTTATGCGTCGGTGCAGGCGCTGGCCGACGACATCCGGCGCTTTCTGGGCAACGAATCGGTGAGCGCGCAGGCGCCGACCTGGGGCTATCTGGCCAGCAAGTTCGTGCGGCGCCACGCGGTCGGCGTCGCCGGCGCGGCGTTGGTGACGATCGCAATCGCCGGCGGCCTGAGCGCGACCTGGTGGCAGGCGCGGCTCGCGCGCGAGCAGGCGAGCCTGGCGCGCACCGAGGCCGCCAACGCGACCGCGATCAAGGACTTCCTGCTCGGCGTGTTCAAGACCACCAGCGTCGGCGACGGCAAGACCACGCAGGACACGACCGCGCGCGAACTGCTGCAGCGCGGCGGCGAACGTCTGCAGGCCGACAAGCAGCTCGGCCCTGCAGTGCGGCTCGAACTGCTGACGATCGTCGGCGAGTTGCAGAACAACCTCGGCCTGTTCGACTCGGCCGACCCGCTGCAGCGCGAAGCGCTCACGCTGGCGCGCGAGGTCTACGGGCCGAAGAGCGAGAAGTACGTCTACGCGCTGGTCGAGCGCGGCCTGTCGCTGACGCAGCTCGGCCAGCCGAAGGCCTCGGATGCGCTGACGCGCGAGGCGGTCGCGATCATCGAGTCCACCGGCCAACAGGCGGGCGAAAGCTACCCGGTCGCGCTGTACCAGCTTGGCTTCAATGCGCTGCAGGCCGGCGATCTGCGCATCGCGATCGATGATCTGAAGCGCGCGACCGCAGCGTTCGAGGCGCATCAGTCGCGCCACGCGATGCGCGCGATCGCGCACCGCTGGCTCGGCAACGCGTATGCACAGCTCGACGACTTCCCTTCCGCCGAGCGCGAACTGCGCCGCTCGATCGCGCTCAGCGCCGGCCAGGACAAGCTGCGCGACTTCGGTGTCGGGCTCGGCCACTACGCGCTCGGCGAGCTGTTTGTGCGCGCTGGCCGCTTCGAAGAGGCGGAGGCCGAACTGCAGCAGGCGATGGCGATCATCGATTCGACGTTGGGGCCGCGGCATCGCGCGGCCGCGCTGGTGCGCAGCGAACTCGGCCGCGCCCAGCATCAGCTCGGCCACGGCGACGCGGCGCGTGCGAGCCTGGAGCGCGCGCTCGAGATCGCGCGCGACGACGGCTCGCGCAAGGTCGGCAACGCGATGGACCGCAGCAACGTCGCGCTCGCCGAGATCGCGCTCGACGAAGGCCGCGCCGACGACGCGCTCGCACGCGCACTCACCGCGACCGCACGCTGGCAGACCGCCGGCGGCGCGCCGTGGGCGCTGATGCTGGTGCTGCAGGCCGAGGCCGAATCGCTGCATGGGCGGCACGACGACGCGCTGCACGACCTGCAGCGCGCGCTGCCGCTGATCGAGGCACAACTCGGCGCCACCGGTCTGGCGGCGCGCCAGGCGCGGGTGCTGCTCGGCGAGGTGCAGGAGCGGCGCGGCCATGCGGTCGATGCCGCGCGCCTGGCCTACGCGACCGCGCTGGCCCCGGCAGCCGACGACGAGACTTCGGCCTCGCCGACCCGCGCCTGGATGCGAGCCCGTGCAACCCTGGGGCTGGCGCGCCTCGCACTGGCCGGTGATGCCACGCAGGCGCTGAGCCTTGCGCGTGGCGCGCAGGCTCAGCTCGCGCCGCCGGCGACCGCGCTTCGCGAGCGCCTGCTGAGCGCACAGGCGCGCATCGCCGAGGCACGTGCGCTGGCCGCCGGCGGCCAGGCCGAGGCCGCACGGGTGGAGCTGGTCGACGCGCTGGCGGCGCTGACGCGCCTGCAGGCACCGGGCAGCCCGCGCCTGCTCGAGGCGCAGCGCACGCTCGCCGCATTGACGCCCTGAAGAAACCGGTGCGGCAAGGGAATGCAGCCCGACAGCCGCATCCGCCATCGTCCGACAGACCAGCGGCGCCGGCGGCGCCAGATTGGGGCCGTGCAGTTCGCACGCGAAGGAGAGCGTCGATGATCCGCAGACTCGCAACCGGCGAGTACCGCCTGTACTCGCGCAAGACCGACCCGCAGACCGGCAAGCGGCGCAACCTCGGCACGTTCAAGACCCGCGAGCAGGCGCAGCAGCACGAGCGCGAGGTCCAGTACTTCAAGCGCCACTGATGCTTACGACCCGGCGTCGCGCCCGGTGCATGCCGCCGGTTAGAATGCGCCAACAGCGGGGTCACCAGTCACCGCGCTGAGGTCGCTCCTGACCGAGTTCGTGCACCGCCTCGGCGCCGCATCGGGCTCAACGCACTCCCTGTTCCGCCTGCGACTGGCGCCCTCGATTCGAGAGCGACGGGCCGATCCCCTCTCCGTTTGGAATTCCATGTCCTTTGACGATCTCGGCCTCGCCGAGCCCTTGCTGCGCGCCGTTCACGAATACGGCTACACCACCCCGACGCCGATCCAGGCGCAGGCGATCCCGACCGTGCTGTCGGGCGCCGACCTGATGGGTGGCGCCCAGACCGGCACCGGCAAGACCGCCGGCTTCACCCTGCCGATGCTGCACCGCCTGATGGCCAAGCCGGCGGTGCGGGATGCGAAGGGCCGCCTGCCGATCCGCGCGCTGATCCTGACGCCGACGCGCGAGCTCGCCGCGCAGGTCGAGGAGAGCGTGCGCACCTACGGCAAGTACAGCAAGCTCAGCTCGATGGTGATGTTCGGCGGCGTCGGCATGCAGCCGCAGATCGACAAGCTCAAGCGCGGCGTCGACATCCTCGTCGCCACGCCCGGCCGCCTGCTCGACCACCACCAGCAGCGCACGCTCGACCTGTCGCATGTCGAGATCTTCGTGCTCGACGAAGCCGACCGCATGCTCGACATGGGCTTCATCCACGACATCAAGAAGGTGCTCGCGGTGCTGCCGAAGCAGAAGCAGAGCCTGCTGTTCAGCGCGACCTTCAGCGACGAGATCAAGGCCCTGGCCGATCGCCTGCTGAACGCGCCGGTGCTGATCGAGGTCGCGCGCCGCAACCAAACCGCCGAGACGATCGCGCAGAAGGTGCACCCGGTCGGCCGCGAGATGAAGAAGGATCTGCTGATCCACTTGATCAAGGAGAACGACTGGGACCAGGTCTTGGTATTCACGCGCATGAAGCATGGCGCAAACCGCCTGGTCGAGCACCTGCTGAAGGCCGACATCAGCGCGATGGCGATCCACGGCAACAAGAGTCAGAGCGCGCGCACCAAGGCGCTGGCCGAATTCAAGACCGGCGACCTGACGGTGCTGGTCGCGACCGACATCGCCGCGCGCGGCATCGACATCGACATGCTGCCGCACGTCGTCAACTACGAGCTGCCCAACGTGCCCGAAGACTACGTCCACCGCATCGGCCGCACCGGCCGCGCCGGCGCGACCGGTGAAGCGGTGTCGCTGGTCTGCGTCGACGAGAACGGCTTCCTGCGCGAGATCGAGAAGCTGATCAAGCGCGAGATCCCGAAGGAGATCGTGCCCGGCTTCGCGCCGCCATCGACCGAGAAGGCCGAGCCCATCGTGCTCGGCCGCATGGTGATCGGCGAAGGCGCCGGCCGCGGTGGCCAGCGCCACCATGCCGGCGGCGGGCGCGGCGGCCACAACGGTGGCGGCGGTGGCCATAACGGCGGCGGCGGCCGGGGTGGCGATTCGCGCGGCCCGGCGCGGCCCGGTGGTTCGCGCCCCGACGGCCAGCGCAGCGGCCGTCCGCCGGCACGGCTCGGCGCGCCGAAGCGCTGACGCGTCGCGGCAGCGCGCCCTGCGCCGTGTGCGCTGCAAGAAGGTTGCCAAGCCACACGTCGATCAATGGCTGAGTCCGACACCGCCACGCGCACCGCACTGCTCGCCGGCGCGACCGGGTTGATCGGTGCGCAGCTGCTGATGCGGCTGCGCGCCCATCCTCGCTACCGGCATGCGCATGTGCTGCTGCGGCGCCCGGTGCCGGGCATTGCCGCGGATGCGCGCGTGACGCCGCATGGGGTCGATTTCGCGCGCCTGCCCGACCCCTTGCCCGCGGTCGACGATGTCTACATTGCGCTGGGCACGACGATCAAGGTCGCCGGCTCGGAGGCGGCATTTCGCCGTGTCGATCTCGATGCGGTGGTCGCGGCCGCGCGCGCGGCACGCGCCGCCGGCGCACGCCGCCTCGCAGTGGTCTCGGCACTCGGCGCCGACCCGGATTCGCGCGTGTTCTACAACCGCGTCAAGGGCGAGATGCAGACCGAGATCGCGCGGCTCGGCTATGACGCGGTTGTGATCGCACAGCCCTCGCTGCTGATCGGCGACCGCAGCGCGCTCGGTCAGCCGACGCGTTCGGCGGAAGTCTGGATCGCACGCCTGCTCGGCCCGGTGATGGCGCTGGTGCCGCGCGGCGTGCGCCCGATCCGCGCCGATGCGGTGGCCGCCGCGCTGATCGACGCGACGCTGGCCGGCCTGCCCGGCGTGCGCCTGCTGCGCTCGGGCGACATGCAGCGGTGAACGGCGCGCCGCTCAGACGCTATCCGGCGTTCATGCGTTTCTGGTGGTCGCGCCTGGCGAACACCAGTGCGAACCAGATGCTGATGGTCGCGGTCGGGTGGCAGATGTACGACCTGACCGGCAGCGCCTGGGATCTCGGCCTGGTCGGCCTGCTGCAGTTCGCGCCGGCGCTGCTGCTGGTGCTGGTCGCCGGTCATGTGGTCGATCGGTTCCACCGTGCGCGCATCGTCGGCCTGTGCATGGCCGCGCAGACCGCGATCGCGGCGCTGCTTGCCTTCAGCGCCCACCAGCAGTGGGCCAGCCGCGAGCTGCTGCTCGCGATCTCGGTGCTGCTCGGCACCGTCAAGGCGTTCCAGATGCCGGCGCAGCAGGCGCTCGCGCCGGCACTCGTGCCGCCCGGGGTGCTGCCGCGCGCGCTCGCGTTCAGTTCGATGGGCTCGCAGGCCGCCATCGTCGTCGGGCCGGCGGTGGGCGGCTTCGTCTACGTCGCCGGCGCGCAGGCCGTGTATGCGGTCTGTGCCGCGCTGTTCGCGATCGCCGGCGCGCTCGTCGCGGGCGTGCGCTACGAGCACGCACCGGCGGCGAGCCGCAAGGTCGATGCGGCGACGCTGCTGGCCGGCGTGCACTTCGTGCGGCACCGGCCGGTGGTGCTCGGTGCGATCTCGCTCGACCTGTTCGCGGTGCTGCTCGGCGGCGCGACCGCGCTGCTGCCGATCTTCGCGAAGGACATCCTGCACACCGGCCCGTGGGGCCTGGGCCTGCTGCGCGCATCGCCGGCCGCGGGCGCGGTGGCGATGTCGCTGTTGCTGACGCGCTGGCCGATCGCGCGCCGCGCCGGCCGCGTGCTGCTCGGCGCCGTTGCGCTCTATGGCGCGGCGACGCTGGTGTTCGGCCTGTCGCACTGGTTCGGCCTGTCGATGGCGGCGCTCGTCGTCGCCGGCGCGGCCGACATGGTCAGCATCGTGATCCGCCAGTCGCTGGTGCAGCTCGACACGCCCGACGACATGCGCGGCCGGGTCAGCGCGGTCAACTCGGTGTTCATCGGCGCGTCGAACCAGCTCGGCGAATTCGAATCCGGCGCGACCGCGGCGCTGCTCGGCCCGGTCGGCTCGGTGCTGCTCGGCGGCGTCGGCACGCTGGTCGTCGCGGGGCTGTGGCTGAAGCTGTTCCCGGCGCTGGCGCAGCGCGATCAGCTGGCGCAGATTCGCTGACGCGATGGGCAGCGCGCTCCTGCTCCTTCATGCCGATGCGCATTGCCTTGTCGTCGACAAGCCGGCCGGGCTGCTCGCGGTGCCCGGGCGTGGCGCCGACAAGCAGGACTGCCTCGCCGCGCGCGTGCAGGCCGCGTTCGGCGACGCACTCGTCGCGCACAGGCTCGACATGGCGACCTCGGGGCTGATGCTGTTCGCCCGCGGCCCCGACGCGCAGCGCCGCCTGAGCGCGGCCTTCGCACGACGCGAGGTGCACAAGCGCTATGTCGCGGTCGTGCAGGGCTGCGTCGCACCGGCCCAGGGCGAGATCGACCTGCCGCTGATCGCCGACTGGCCGCAACGCCCGCGCCAGAAGGTCGACCGCGCGCTCGGCAAGGCGTCGCTGACGCGCTACCGCGTGCTCGACATCGATGCCGCGCGCGACCGCAGCCGCGTCGAGCTCGAGCCCGTCACCGGCCGCGCGCATCAGCTGCGCGTGCACCTGTGCGCAATCGGCCACCCGATCCTCGGCGACGCGCTCTACGCGCCACCTGCCGCGCTGGCCGCCGCCGACCGGCTCCTGCTGCATGCGGCGTCGCTGCGCTTCGCGCACCCGGTCAGCGGCGCGGCGATCGAGGTGGCATCGGGCGTGCCGTTCTAGCGACACAACCGCACAAGCGTCGCGTCACCCTGCGCCGCGCTTGGCCTTGACATGCAGGCGCGCCGCGCGGCCCCGCGCCTTCCACAGCGACGCCTGCTGCTGGCGCTCGAGCACGCTCATCGTGTCGCGGCGCGCCTCGCGCAGCAGCTTGTGGAAGTTGCGCAAGCGATCGGGGCCAACACCGTCACGCACCGCACAACCCGGTTCGTCCTGATGCCGGCAGTCGCGGAAGCGGCACTGCGCGGCGAGCCCATCGATATCGGCGAAGCTCGCGGCCAGCGTCGTCTCGTCGATGTCCGGGCGCAACGCGCGCAGACCCGGCGTATCGATCACGCAGGCGCCGCCCGGCAGCCGGTGCAGCGAGCGCGAGGTCGTCGTGTGCTTGCCACGGCTGTCGTGCGCGCGCACCGCGCCGGTGTCCTGCACCGCGCTGCCGAGCAAGGTGTTGGTCAGGGTCGACTTGCCCGCGCCCGACGAGCCGAGCACGACCAGCGTCTGGCCGCTGTCGAGGTAGGCCGCCAGGCGCGGCGCGGTGTCCGGGTCGGTGCCGTCGACGATGAACAGGTCGATCGCCGCCGCCAGCCGGCCGCGCAGCGCCTCGATGCGCGCCGCGATCAGCCCGGGCGTGCGCGCCGCGATGTCGGCCTTCGTCAGCACGACGACCGGCTGCACGGCGTGCTCGGCCTCGCCGCGGGCCGCCGCGCCATACACCAGGGCGAGGTAGCGCTCGAGGCGGCGCGGGTTGAAGTCGTCGTCCAGCCCCATCACCAGCAGGGCGGTGTCGACATTGCTGACGACCGGATGGCGCCGGCCGTCGGCATCGCGCCGGCAGATGTGCGACAGCGGCGGCACGCGCTCGTGCACCCAGGCCTGGCGATGGGTGTCGATCACGGCCAGCACCCAGTCGCCGACCGCGAGCGCGGTCTCGTCGTCGGCCAGCGCGCGGGCCAGGCGCGGCAGCACGCGGGCGCTGCGTTCACCGTCGGCGCCATGCAGCTGCACGGTTTCGCGGTGTACTTCGGTGAGGCGCATCAACTGCGCCGCGGGTGAAATGTCGTCAAGGGCCGCGGCCGCCGCGGCGGCCCGCTGCGCCAGCGCCGGCGTGAGGCCGAGCGCGCGCAGGCGTTCGAATGGAATCTCGATCATGTTCGTGTGTGGCTTTCGTCTCTCGCTGCGCGCAGCCGCTCGGGCGCACGCGGATCCACCTGGTGCGCGGGATCGCGCACAAGGCAGGGTCGGTGGGGAAACGTCAGCTTCGCGGTCTGGGCGACGCGCGAGTCAGGGTTCGCAGTGGAGAACGAGCTCGGGAGACTGCAGTCGCAGGTCAGGCGGCGGCCGACGAGAGGGCAATGGTCGTTGTCTTCATGGCGCGCCTCCTGCGAATCAATGGCCGGATGCGGTGTGCATCGGTCGGGCGCGCAGTCTGGCACGAGCGCCCGATGCGCGTCAACGACGGCATGCGACGGCGCTTGCGTTTTTGCAACGCGCCCGCAAATCAAGGCAGGCGGTCAACGAAGCCGCCAGGAGAGGCGCGAGAAGGGTCATTGCGCCCCCGTATGATCGCGCCGCGATGCGACCTGTCGCCCTGCATTTTTCGAAGGAACGAACCCGATGAAGTCCTTGATCCTCGCCCTGTCGATGGCCGTGCTCGCCGCTGGCCTCGCGCCGACGGCTGCCGATGCGAAGCGCATCGGGGGTGGCAGTTCGGCCGGGATGCAGCGCAGCATGCCCGCACGCACGCCGCCCGCGGCCGCACCGGCCCAGCCGGCGCAGGCCACGCCGACCGCCCCGGCGACCGCCGGCGCGCAGCCCGCGGCTGCAGCGCCGAAGCGCAACTGGATGGGGCCGCTCGCCGGCCTCGCCGCCGGGCTCGGCATTGCCGCGCTGATGAGCCACCTCGGCATGGGCGCCGGGTTCGGCAACCTGATCATGATGGTGCTGCTCGCGGTCGTCGCGTTCGTCGCGATCCGCTTCGTGATGAGCCGCTTCGCGCGCGGCGCGGCCGGTTCGGCGGCGCCCGCGCTGGCGACACCGAACGGCATGCCCTTCCGCGACGTCACGCCGCTCACGCCGGTGTCATCGTCGTCGGGCGGGGCCGCGCCCGCCCTGGCCGCCGCCGTGCCGGCCTCGGGCACGACAAGCCTGCTGCCGGCCGACTTCGACGCCGCGGCGTTCGAGCGCATCGCGAAGATGATCTTCATCCGCATGCAGGCCGCCAACGACAGCGCCGATCTGAACGACCTGCGCGCCTTCACCACGCCCGAGATGTTCGCGGCGGTCAAGCTCGATCTGCAGGACCGCAGCGGCAAGGCGCAGCAGACCGATGTCGTGCGCATCGATGCCGAGGTGCTCGATGTCGCGACCGAAGCGCAGCGCCGCATCGTCAGCGTGCGCTTCCACGGCTTGATCCGCGAAGAGAGGGACGGCGTGGCCGAGCCCTTCGATGAAATCTGGCACCTCGTGCGGCCGACCGACGGCAGCCACGAATGGGCCATTGCCGGGATCCAGCAGGCCGCGATGGCGTGACGCCCCGAGGGGCGCGAGCGGCCTGAGCCGACGGAGCGAAGCACCTGTGCAATTGTGCAGCGCAGTCGGTTCGCTCAGAGGCCATCCGGCGGTTGAGGG
>Ga0207645_10000753_pt1 | contig 26943 bp, 22 predicted proteins | sample KBSM53metaG_FD_184331 | JGI IMG/M metagenome (GOLD analysis project Ga0207645, IMG submission 184331) | Miscanthus rhizosphere microbial communities from Kellogg Biological Station, Michigan, USA - KBS M5-3 metaG (SPAdes) (version 2) | ecosystem: Host-associated > Plants > Roots > Rhizosphere >...
GGTCCCTTGGCCCGCTTCTCGGCGAGGAGTTCGACGGCCTGTTCCCGGGTCAGCTCCTCGACCGCGGTGTTGCGCGGCACGGTGATGTTGGTGATGCCGTCCGTGATGTACGGGCCGAACCGGCCTTCCTTCACCACGATGTTCTTCTCCGAGACCGGGTCCGGTCCGAATTCGGCCAGGGGCGGCACCGCGGCACGGGCACCGCGCTGCTTGGGCTGCGAGTAGATCTCCAGCGCCGCCTCGAGCGTGATGGTGAAGATCTCCTCTTCGGAGCCGATCGAGCGGGAGTCCGTGCCCTTCTTCAGGTACGGGCCGAACCGGCCGTTCTGCACCGTGATCGGGTTGCCGTCGGCGTCCTGGCCGAGCACGCGGGGCAGGCTCATGAGCTGCAGCGCCTCGTCCAGCGTGATGGTGTCCACGCTCATGGACGCGAACAGGGATCCGGTGCGGGGCTTTGCCTTAACCGGCTTCTTCGCCGGCTTGGGCTTGCCGTTCTTGTAGTACTCAACGGGCTGGTTGGCCAGCTGTTCCTCGGTCATCTCCGGGATGATCTCGGTGACGTAGGCGCCGTAGCGGCCGTTCTTGGCCACGATCGTGTGCCCGGTGTGCGGGTCCGCGCCGAGGACGCGCTCCTCCGGGGCGGCGGTCTCCATGAGTTCAACGGCTTTGGCGGCCGTGAGCTCGTCCGGGGCCAGGTCCTCGGGGACGTTGGCGCGGGCCGCCTCAACCACCTCGCCGGTCTCGGGATCCACCGTCGCGGTGGAGCTTTCCAGGTACGGGCCGAACTTGCCGACCCGGAGGGTGATCGCGTCCGTGATCGGGATGGAGTTGATCTCGCGGGCATCGATCTCGCCGAGGTTGTTCACGATGCTCAGCAGGCCGGGCTCGGAGTCCTCACCGAAGTAGAAGTGCTTGAGCCACGCGGGTCCGGCCGCCTGGCCGTTGGCGATCTTGTCCAGGTCCGCTTCCATGTCGGCCGTGAACTCGTAGTCCACGTAGTCGTGGAAGTGCTGTTCGAGGAGCCGGATCACGGAGAACGCGATCCAGCTCGGGACCAGCGCGGAGCCCTGCTTCCGGACGTAGCCGCGGTCCTGGATCGTGGAGATGGTGGAGGCATAGGTCGACGGGCGGCCGATGCCCTTCTTTTCCAGCTCTGCAGTCAGCGAGGCTTCGGTGTAGCGCGGCGGCGGCGAAGTCTCGTGGCCGACGGCGACAATGTCGCTGGCAGTGAGCGCGTCGTCCTTGGCCACGTTGGGCAGCCGGCGTGCTTCCTCGGACTCGTCGTCGCCGCGGCTTTCGTCCTTGCCTTCTTCGTAGGCGGCGAGGAAGCCGGGGAAGGTGATGACGGTGCCCGACGCCGAGAATTCGGCGTCGCGGCGGTCGGCCGGGTCGCCAACGGTGACGGCGCCGAGGCGGATCGTGGCGGTGGAGCCCTTGGCATCAGCCATCTGCGAGGCGACCGTGCGCTTCCAGATGAGCTCGTACAGGCGGAATTCGTCACCGGAGAGCTGCTGGGCCACCTGGGCCGGGGTGCGGAAGGAGTCGCCGGCGGGACGGATGGCCTCGTGGGCTTCCTGCGCGTTCGCTGCCTTGCCGCTGTAGACCCGCGGCGACTGCGGCACATACTCGGGGCCGTACAGCTCGGAGGCCTGGCGCCGGGCGGCCGTGACGGCCTCGTTGCTCAGCGCGGACGAGTCCGTACGCATATAGGTGATGTAACCGTTTTCGTAGAGCCGCTGGGCCACCTGCATCGTGCTCTTCGAGGAGAAACGCAGCTTGCGGCCGGCCTCCTGCTGCAGGGTGGAGGTGGTGAACGGCGCCGCCGGGCGGCGGGTGTACGGCTTGGTGTCGACGGAGCGGACACGGAAGTCGGCGTCCTGCAGCCCCGCCGCGAGCGAGGTGGCGAGTTCCTCGTTGAGGTGGACGGCGTTGCGGGAGGTGAGCTCGCCGTTGTCGTTGAAGTCCCGGCCGCTGGCGACCTTGGCACCGTCGACGGCGGCGAGTTTGGCTTTGAAGGAGCCGGAACCGGCGCCGAACTGGCCGGTGAGGTCCCAGTAGGAGGCGGCCTTGAAGGCCATCCGCTCGCGTTCGCGGTCCACCACCATGCGGGTGACGACGGACTGCACGCGGCCTGCGGAGAGGCCGCGGGCCACCTTGCGCCACAGCACCGGGGAGATCTCATAGCCGTAGAGCCGGTCCAGGACGCGCCGGGTCTCCTGGGCGTCGACCAGGTCCTGGTCGACATCGCGCAGGTTGTCCATGGCCCGGTGGATGGCTTCCTTGGTGATTTCACCGAAGGTCATCCGGTAGACGGGAACCTTGGGCTTGAGCACTTCCAGCAGGTGCCACGCGATGGCCTCGCCCTCGCGGTCCCCATCGGTTGCGAGATAGAGAGCATCGGCGTCTTTGAGCTGCGCCTTGAGCTCGGCGACCTTCTTCTTCTTGTCCGAGGACACCACGTAGTAAGGCTTGAAGTCGTTGTCGATGTCGACGGCGAACTTGCCCAGCGGGGTCTTCTTCAGTTCCGCGGGGAGCTCCGAGGGCTGCGGGAGGTCGCGGATGTGACCAATGGAGGCCTCCACTATGAAGCCTTCGCCGAGGTACTTGGCGATGGTCTTGCTCTTGGCGGGAGACTCCACAATCACGAGTTTCTTGCCGGTTTTGGCCTTGCTTGGCACGGTGCTCCTACAGAAAAAGGTGGCTCGGGCAGATGCGCCCATACCCGCCTAGTTCACCATATTTTGCAGAATCCCGCGCATCCGGCCGGAAATGACGGCCCGGCGGACGCGGCTTCCGGCCGCAATAAGGCCACGTGCCGGCCGGCCCCTGAGGGCGCCCCGGATGCGGTTCAGCGCCGTGCCCGCGACCGGTTCAGGCCCTCCCGGCGGCGGCCTCAGTCCTTGCCGGCGGCGGGCTTGACGGGGGCGGGCTTGACGGGGGCGGGTTTGGCGGCGGCGGGTTTGGCGGCCGCCGGGCCGCGGTCGTCCGGAATCATCGACCACATCGTGGCCATACGTTCGGCACCTTCGGGCAGGTGGTCCGGATCCTCGAGTTCGTAGTCCCGCAGCAGGTCGAAGATCCGCCGCGTCAGTTCGGCGCGCTGGTCCGGCGTCAGGTACAGCAGATTGCTGGCCAGCACCACCGAGGACGGTCCGTCGGCGGTATCGCCGCTCTCGCGCCGGGCGTTGCGGGCCGTGGCGTAGGCACGGACCCGGCGGCGGTAGGCGTCGAGCTCGAGGTCCAGGACGGCGAGTTCGGGGCTGGCCACTCCCCCCAGCGAGTGGATGGTGAAATCTGTACCGGCGGCCTGCCAGCGCCGCTCCCGGGCATCCCCGGCGGTGGCGGCGGGAATCACGATGCCCCACTTCTGCAGTGCCCGCAGGTGGTAGCTCATGGCACTGGGAGTCAGCCCGGTCTGCGCGGCAAGCTCGGTGGCCGTCCGGCTCACCTGCGTGGAATACAGTTCGGAAATGACCTCCAGCCGGGCGGCGTGGGCCAAGGCACGGATCGCCTTCGGGTCGGTGATTTCCACTTGCTTCTCCGGACGGTGCCGGCGCCTGGTGGCCGGCGGAGCCATTGACTCCGCCGTCGGGGTTTCTGCGTTCACTCCTCCAGTGTATCCAGCCCCGCCAAACTATGAAAGAAATGCTTGACATTTGTTTTGCCGCCGGACTAGGTTCCTTTTTATGAAACAGACACTTCATAAATTGCCGGCATCCGCAACCGGCGTGCCGCCCCTGTGGCGCAACCGCGACTTCCTGATTGCCGGCACCGCCCGGTTCGTGGCGACGGCGGGGATGGGCGCCGTCGTCGTCAGCGTGATGCTGCATCTGCAGAACGCGGCCGCCGCCGGCGAGACTCCTGTCGCCGGGCCATGGCTCGTGGCCGCGTACCTGCTCTGCTCAGCGCTGCCGCTGGTCCTCCTGGCCCCGTGGGCCGGCCGGCTCGCCGACACCATGGATTCGCGCACGCTGGCGACGGCGAGTTCGGCGGTCAGCGCCGCCGCCGTCGCCGGCATGGGGCTTGGCATGCAGTACCTGGAGAACTATCTGCCCGTGCTGTTTGCCATGACGTTCCTGCTCGACGCGGCCCAGTCCGTGGCCAGCCCCACCTGGCAGGCCCTGCTGCCGCGGATCGTCGGAGAGGACCGCACGCCCCGGGCCATGGGGACCATGCAGGCGACCATCATGATCGCGGGGATGGCAGGTCCCGCCGCGGGCGGCCTGCTCAGCGGCTGGGGCGGGACCGGGCTGGTGTTCACCGTGGCCAGCGGCTGCTACGTCGCCATGGGGCTGGGCGCGCTGCTGATCCGCACCCGCCGCGGCACGGCGGCCGAACGTGCAGGCCAGGCGAAGCCCGCGCTGCTGGACGGGCTGCGCCTGATCCGCCGGGACAGCCTGGTCTGGGCCCTGGTCCTGGGGGCGATGTTCTTCATCGTCGTCGGCGAAGCCACCAACGTGCTCGAGGTGTTCCTGGCCCGCAACGAACTTGGCGCCACCGAAATCCAGTACGGCCTCCTGTCCGCAGCCTTCGGCCTCGGCATGGCGGCCGGGGCCGCGATGGCCGGCAGGATCAGGACGCCGCGGGTCCGTCTGCGCGTGCTGCTGGCCGCCATGACCGGAGCCTCGGCGTGCCTGGTCCTCACCGGGATGGTCCCGAGCGTGGAACTGCTTTTTGTGGCCTACACAGGGACGGGAGTGGCCTGCGGCGTCCTGAACGCCTGTTTCGGGGCGATCGCGATCCTGCGGATTCCGGAGAGCGGGCGCGGCCAGGCGATGGCGATTGTCGGCGGGATGACGCGTGCCGTCTCCATTGGCGCGCTGGCCCTGGGCGGCCTCCTGGGCGCCCTGGTGCCGGTCCGCGTCAGCTTCGTGCTCACCGGCGCCGTCGGGGCCATGGTGGCCCTCGCCCTCACGGCGTACGTCCTGCCGCGGTTCGGCCGGGAGGACTCCGCCGCCAACACTCCTGCCGCGGCCAAGGCGGCGGCCGGGGCAGAGGCGGACGCGGCGTTGCCGGCCAAGGCCGCGGCCGAACCGCCGTTGGCGGGCGCGGCCGCGACGGTATCAGGCAGGCAGCAGGAAGCCGTCGCGGACGAGGTTCCCGACTTCCTCGAGCAGGCCGGCGCGGAACTCCGCGCTGTCAAACCCCTCGTAGCCGCCCAGCAGCGCCTCGAGGGCGCCGATGATCTGCCCGACGGACAGGTCGCCGTCGCACGCTGAGACCAGGCCCGCCAGCTCGGTACTGAGCAGGTTGGTGCGGCGCAGCCCGGCACCCTGCCGCAGCAGGATGACGCCGGGGTGTTCCGCACCGGGGCGCTGGTGCCGTTCTTCGGTGACGTCCTCCGCGACCAGCAGGTGGGCGGCGGCCAGATCATGGCCGGCCAGCCAGTCGGCACGCTCGACGGCGGCGCCCAGGTGTGGCCCTACCGGCTGTTCGATCGGGTAGGTGATCTCCTCGAAGCGCGACAGCACCCGCCGGGCGCCGTCGGCAGGCCTCCGCAGCCAGATCATGCCGAAGCCGATTCCGGCCACATCGCGCGAGGCGAAGTCGTCCAGGTAGGCCGCGTACGAGTCCTCGTAGAGCCGGCGGTCGCGGCTTTCCGAGGCGTCCTGCAGCCAGGTCTCGGCGTACTGCTCGGGGCCTACCTGCTCGCGCTGGATGAACCAGACGTCGGTGGCCGGGCCGGCCCAGCTCTGGGGCCGGTCGGCCCAGCCGGCGCCGGCCGTGATCTCCCAGTTGCCCAGAAGCTGGGCCGTTCCGCCCGGGGCAAGGACCGAGGCCAGTGCGCCGACCAGCGAGGATACAATCTCGTCCCCCGGCAGGCCGCCGTCGCGGTACGTGAACTGGTCCGTGGCGGTCTCGCCCAGGCTGCGGGGGGTGATGACGAACGGCGGGTTGGACACCACCAGCTCGAACTCCTGCCCCGCGACCGGGTCCAGCAGGGATCCGAGCCTCAGGCTGACGCGGGCGTCAAGGTCGGCCGGGTCCAGGTGCAGCTCGGCGGCGTTGAGCAGCAGGTTGAACCGGGTAAACGCCAAGGCGCGTTCGGAGATGTCTGTGGCGGTCACGTGCTCGGCGTGGTGCAGCAGGTGGAAGGTCTGGATGCCGCAGCCGGTGCCGAGATCGAGGGCCCTGGCAACATGGCGGCGGGCGGTGACCTGGACCAGGGTGGTGGAGGCCTGCCCAATCCCCAGGACGTGGTCGTGACGAAGAACGCCGGCGCGCTGGTGGGCCGCGAGGTCGCTGGCCACCCAGAGGTCTGCTCCGCCGGCACTGGTCCCGTCTTCCCCCACGGTCGGGTCCCAGCCGTACGGCCTGAGGTCCACCCTGGCCTGGACCAGGTCCCCGCCCGCAGGCTCCACGAGCCCAAGTTCCGTCAGCCCCTTGGTACGGATGCCGGGGAGGGCGGCGTCGAGCGTCGCCGCGGGCTGCGGTTCAGACAGAAGCCAGAGACGCACGACGCCGGCGAGCGCCGCCGTCGCCGGCTCCCCGAGGGAACGCCCGGTGACGATCAGGGCCGGGATGAGCTGGTCCCGGCCCAGGGCCGAGTGCGCGGCCTCGCCGAGCAGCTCCGCAACCCCGTCCACGGTGTAGCCAATCGCACGCAGGTCCGCGGCCAGGGCCTCGAGCAGGCCGGGGAGGTCGCTGCGCGGAGCGTCCGGGGTGTTGCCGGCCGTGAACGGGGCTGCGGGAGCCTGCGTTGAACGAGAGGGTGCGGCGGGGCCTTGCGCTGAGGAAGTCACCGGACAAGTTTAGTCCCGGGGCCGGGCGCGGGCGTGGGCCTGGGTTGGCCCCCGTCAGCGCCGGGGCTGGGGCTGGGACGTGCGGGTCCGGCTAGAGCTCGTTCTCGGCATAGATCTTCAGCGCGTCCCGGACGAAGGCGGCGCCGTCGGCACCGCCGTAGTTGGCGGCGAACCTGGGATCGGCCACGTACATCTCGCCGAGCCCCGTCACGTACCCCTTGATGCCGCCACGTGCCGCCGAGCTGCCGCCCGCTGCGGGTGACGCCGGTGTGCCGGGGATTCCCCTGAGCCATTCGACGTGGCGCCGGGCCAGGTCCTGCGCCTGCGCGCTGTCCGCCGGGACTCCCGACGCCGCAGCAGCCGTCCACTCGGCACCGAGCTGCCGGGACTGTTCCGTCCAGGCAGCCTTCTCCCCGGCCCCCATGCTGCGCCACCAGGCGTCGGACTTTGCATAGGCGTCCTTGCCCCACCGCTGCTGGACTTCCTCCTGATACTTGGTGTGGTCGAAACCGTCGAACATTTCCTCCGCCATGATCTTTCCTCCCGTTTGCAATGCCTCAATGGTGTGACGGACCGCGGCAATCTGCCGCCCCAGCCTGTCCTGTTCCTGCAGCAGCCACGCCAGGTGCCGGCCAAGTGCATGCTCCGCGTCCGCCTCGTTGCCGAGCACGTCCGCGATCGCCGGCAGCCCGAGCCCCAGGTCGCGCAGGAGCAGGATCCGCTGCAGACGGACCAGGGATTCCTGGCCGTAGTACCGGTAGCCGTTGTTGCCGGTGCGGCTCGGCCTGAGCAGGCCAATGTCGTCGTAGTGACGCAAAGTCCGGCCGGTGGTGCCGGCCAACTTCGCGATCTGCTGAACGGACCAGTCCATGCCTCCACCCTTCTGCTCCTTCGAGGCCCGCGTGCCCTGGACCTCCGCTGTGACCGTGCCGACCGGCCTCTGTCGGCCATCGCTTCGACTCTAAACTTTGACGCAGCGTCAAAGTCAAGGGCCCGCAGGGAGAGGGCGCCCGGGACGTCGGCGCGGCCGGCGGGGAGCCTGCGAGACGGTAAGTTTGAGGCATGGTTTTCCCTTCCTCCCACGTCCCGACTGCCCGTCTGGCCCGGCGGACGCTCAGCGGCGTGGCCGCCGCCGTCGTCGTACTGGCTGCAGCGGCATGTTCCCCGGCCGGTTCGATTGAGGGCGCCGATGTCCCGGCGTGGCAGGCCACCGCGCTGCCCTCCGCCCCGGGAACAGTGCTGGAGGATGCCGGCAAAATCCTGAACCGGGATCCGATCGTCCGGTCCGCGTCCGGCGTGCCCGCCGGCACCTACACCTTGACCATGACCTGCGACGGCGGCGGGAAGGCGTTCTTCGCCGTCAGCCTGGACGGCAGCCAGCTCGCCGAAGCCGGAGCCGCCTGCAACGGCAGCCGCGAAACCGCCCGCATCAAAGTGCCCGCCGCGGGCAAGATCACGCTCAGCACGTCCAGTGTGGATGCCCCGCTTCTCTACGCGTACCACCTGGCGTCGTCCGAGTAGCATCCGCCGCAGCCCGGTCCGCGGCAACATGCCCGGCGCCCCCTAAAGGCCTGTCCGACCCGGACCTTTGGCCTCTGGCGTTTGATTCCGGGCCGCCCTAATCTCAAAGTATGCCAACTGTGCCGGCGAGCAAGGTGCCGCGACGGCGCACCCCGGCGGCCGCCGTGGTGCTTTCAGTTGCGGTATTTCTCGGCACGGTCCTGTCCGGTTGCGCCTATGAATACAGTGCCGACCACTGGGACGATGAATCGACCTCGGCTGCCGCCCCGCCGACCACTGACGCCGCCCTGCCCCAGGACCCCCATCTCAACGAGCCGGTGACGGGCGAGGAACTGGATAACTGGGTCGACACCGTACTGCCCGACGCCGAGGGACAGGTCTTCCAGACGGGTTTTGGGACGCTGGAGGCCGACGAGGAGCGCAAAGAGACTACAGCCCAGCTGCCCAAGGGTACTTACGCCCTGACCCTCGCCTGCCGGAGCACCCGCCGCGTGTCCTTTTCCATCGAGAACGGTGAAAACGAACTCGTGGACCTGAGTCTCCGGTGCGGGACGTCCAGGGTGAACGTGGTGCAGCTGGCCGCAGATGCGTCGCTCTCCATCAAGGTGGATGCGAACGCACCGGCAAACTTTGCGTACCGGGTGAGCCGCATCTGAGGGTTCCCGGCCGGCCAAATGTCCGGTTCGTGCCTCAGGCGGCGCAGCCCTCGGGGCACCGCAGGGTGTCAGGGCTCGCGGCGCACCCGGCGCAATAGAGCGTCAGGGTCCGGCAGGACGGATTCGAGCAGTTTTCGAACTTGCTCGTGGGTGCCGAGCAGCGGACGCACTCGCCGATCGTCTTGGCGTCCCCGCTGAACTCGACGTGCATGCGCTTGTCGAACACATACAGGGAGCCCTCCCACAGGCCCTGGTCCTTGAAGGCCTCGCCGTAGCGGACAATGCCGCCGTCGAGCTGGTAGACCTCCTTGAACCCGCGGTTCACCATGAGGCTCGACAGCACCTCGCAGCGGATGCCGCCGGTGCAGTAGGTGACAACCGGTTTGTCCTTGAGGGCGTCGTATTTGCCGGAGTCGAGTTCCTTGATGAAGTCGTGGGTGGTGGCGACATCGGGAACGACGGCGTCCTTGAACTTGCCGATCTGGGCCTCGAACCCGTTCCGGCCGTCGAAGAACACGACTTCGTCGCCCTGCTGTTTCTTCGCTTCTATGAGTTCGTGGAGTTCCTCGGGTTTGAGGTGGGTTCCGCCGCCCACCACTCCGCCGGCATCGACTTTGAGTTCGCCCGGGGCGCCGAAGGAAACGATTTCGTCCCGCACCTTAACACTGAGCCGCGGGAAGTCCGCCGCGCCGCCATCGGACCACTTCACGTCGATGCCCTGGAAGCCCGTGTACTCGCGCGTGGTTTTGACGTACTGCTTCACGGCGTTCAGTTCTCCGCCGACCGTGGCGTTGATGCCGTCCTTGGAAAGGATGATGCGGCCGGTTAGTCCGAGTTTTTCGCACAGGGCGCGCTGCCAGAGCCGGACGGCGTCCGGGTCAGGCAGGGGGGTAAATCCGTAAAAGAGCACAATCCTGTTTAAAGCCACGCTTTTAAGGGTACTTGCTGGGGCGGGCGGCCGGGCGACAGTCACAATTGGATAAGCAAGCGGCTTCCCCCGACCCGGCCCCTGTTGCTTGTGGCACTGCTGGAATACGCTCATCACATGAGTCTTGACGCCATGGTTGAAGACACCACTCACCTGCTGGAAATCTGGGTTGCCGGATGGGCCGGCTGCCGCGGATATGAGACGCGCAGGGAGGGCAGGTTCCCCGCGGCCTTTCGCGGTGACACTACCCACGAATGGGAGTACTTCGCCTTCGATCCGTCCGACGCGGAGTTCGAGGCGCTGGCGGCAAAGACGGCCGAAGCGCCGGCCCGGGTCCTCACCATCCTCACCAACGATGCGGCCCGATACACCATGCTGGGACAGCGGAACGGCCTGCATGTCACCTCGGCCTCCCAAACCATGATGATCGTGGACATGGAGACCCAGGATTCGGAGGACCCCTGGCTTTCGGACGACGACCTCAAGCTCGAGACGTCCCGGACCGACGGCGTCCACCACGCGGTGGTCAGCGCCGGCGAGGACGTCGCCGCGAGCGGACGCGTGTTTGTGGTGGGGCATACCGCCATCTTCGACAACATCGTGACGTCAGAGGCCTACCAGCGGCGGGGGCTGGGCAGCTTCATCATGAAGGCCCTGGCAGCCCAGGCGTTCGAACATGACGTCGACTCCGGGCTGCTGCTCGCCTCGCTGGACGGCCAAAAACTCTATTCGCACCTCGGCTGGCGCGAGGTGTGCCACGTCCTGATGTTGTCGACGTCCGACGAAGGGGCCGACCTGTCCGTGGGCTGAGCCGCCGCGCCGGCCGTCCGGCGGGCCTGCGCCCGGGGTAACGCGTGTGCCGGGCCGAGCCGCAGCACCAAAGCCGCAGCGCCGAAGCCACCGCGCGAAGCCGCAGCGCGTGCCGGGCTGCGTGCCGGGCGGGGGCGATTTGAGGGCGGATGAAAGAATATGTGAGTGAACCCGCATGAGTCCTTGATTCCGTTGCTGGGCCGAGGTCCGGACCCGGAACAGCTGCGTCATGTGCGGACGATCCCCGCCCGCCGGGCCGTCAATGCGCCGTGGCCACAGTGGTCCCACCCGGATCTCGTGGCAGCCTACGGTTCCCTGGGCATCCACGAGCCCTACCTTCACCAGGTCCGGGCCGCCGAACTGGCCCACGGCGGAGAGAACGTGGTCATTGCCACCGGCACCGCGTCAGGAAAGTCCCTGGCGTATCAGCTGCCGGCCTTGGACGCGATCCACCGTTCCGAGCTCAGGGTCCTGTCCGATCCCGGGAAAATCCACGACGACGGGGCTGTGACCCTCTACCTGTCCCCGACCAAGGCGCTCGCCGCCGACCAGCTGGCAGCGATCAGGGCACTAAAGCTCCCCACAGTCCGGGCCGAAACCTACGACGGCGACACCGATCCCGCGTCCCGGCGCTGGATCCGGGACCACGCGAACTTCATCCTCGCCAACCCGGACATGCTGCACTTCGGCATTCTCCCGAACCATGCCTGGTGGGCCAGGTTCTTCCGGCGCCTCCGCTACGTGATCGTGGACGAAGCCCACAGCTACCGCGGCGTCTTCGGCTCCCATGTGGCAAACCTCATGCGCCGGCTGCGTCGGATCTGTGCCTACTACAGCCCGGGCGGCTCGCATCCCGGACCGGTGTTCATCGCGGCGTCCGCCACGGCGTCTGAACCCGGGCAGTCCTTCGGCCGGCTGATCGGCGCACCCGTGCGGGCCGTTTCCGAAGACAGCTCGCCCCACGGCTCCACCACCGTGGCGTTTTGGGAGCCGGCACTGACCGAACTCCGGGGCGAAAACGGCGCCAAGGAGCGCCGGACGGCAGTCGCCGAGACCGCCGACCTGCTGGCCAACCTGGTGTCCTCCCGGACCAGGACCATTGCGTTCATCAAGTCCAGGCGCGGGGCAGAGTCGATTTCCTCCATCGCCAAACGCCTCCTCGACGAGGTGGATCCCAGCCTGCCGCAGCGTGTGGCCGCGTACCGCTCGGGCTACCTGCCGGAGGAGCGGCGGGCACTGGAAAAGGCGCTGCGCTCCGGTGAACTGTTGGGCGTCTCGAGCACGTCCGCGCTGGAGCTGGGCATTGACATTTCCGGTCTCGATGCAGTCCTGGTCGCAGGCTGGCCGGGCACCCGCGCGTCGTTGTTCCAGCAGATCGGCCGCGCGGGCCGCGCCGGCCAGGACGCGATCGCGGCCTTCGTGGCTAGCGACGACCCGCTGGACACCTACTTGGTGAACCACCCCGAGGCGATTTTCGACGTGTCGGTGGAGGCCACGGTCTTCGATCCCTCCAATCCTTACGTTCTGGGCCCGCACCTGTGCGCCGCCGCCGCGGAACTGCCCCTCGGGTTCGCCGAACTGGAGCTCTTCGGGGCCACCGCTGAGAAGCTGCTGGACCGCCTGGTCCTGCAGGGCTACCTGCGCAAACGGCCGGCAGGATGGTTTTGGACCCATCCGCAAAATGCCGCAGCCATGGTGAACCTCCGGGCCGACGGCGGAGGTCCGGTGAGCATAGTGGACGCGGAGACGGGTTCCTTGCTCGGCACCATGGATTCGCCGCAGACCCATTACCAGGCCCACACAGGGGCCATCTATGTCCACCAGGGCGACAGCTACGTGGTCGAAGACCTGAACGAGGACGATCACTGTGTGGTGGTGCGGCGGGCGAACCCGGACTACTACACGACCGCCCGGGACGTGACCCAGATCGAGGTCCTCGAAACGCAACGCACCACCCAATGGGGCGACGTGGCCGTGCATTTCGGCGATGTGAAAGTGACAACCCAGGTGGTCTCCTTCCAGCGCAAGGCGTTAATTTCGAACGAGATCCTCGGCGAAGAACCCTTGGAATTGGGCGCCAGGGACCTGTTTACCAAGGCGGTCTGGTTTGTAGTGGACAACCGCTCGCTGACCGGCGCGGGGCTTATCGAGGCACAGTTCCCCGGAGCGCTGCATGCTGCCGAGCACGCCGCCATCGGACTCCTTCCGCTTGTGGCCTCCAGCGACCGCTGGGACATCGGCGGAGTGTCCACGGCCATCCACGCCGACACCGGAGTGCCCACCATCTTTGTTTACGACGGCCATCCCGGCGGGGCCGGCTTCGCCGAACGCGGCTACGACAAGGCGAGGTTGTGGCTGGCCGCCACGCGCGACGCTATCAAGGCCTGCGAATGCGAGTCCGGCTGCCCCTCCTGCGTCCAGTCACCCAAGTGCGGCAACAAGAACAACCCGCTCGACAAGGACGCTGCCGTCACGCTGCTCGATGTGCTGCTCCACGACGCCACCGACCTCATGCATGCCGGCAATCCCGGCACAGCGGCCGCCGCGGCCCCGGACGATCAGCCCGCCCAGCCGCTCCGCGCCTGACCACGTCTCAGCGGCCGGTTCGCGGACGGCGGCCGACAGGCAGGTTCGAGGGCGGCGGCTGGCGGGTTCGGAACCGCGGCGGCCGGCGGGTTCGGAACCGGGGCGGCGGGGCGGTACGTTCGTGTGAGCCGGGCGTCGGCAGGGCGGCACGCCAGGCCTCAGACGGATGCGCGGCTTCTGGCGACCGCCGGAGTTGGTGCATCTTTCACGGTGCTGGCCCGTTCCCGGCCGCAGGGGGCGGTCCGGCCCTGGCCAGTCCCGTGGCCGCCCCGAGGAACGGTCCGGCACTGAACTCCGTGCGCACCTGAACGGTGTCGTCCGGTCCTTCAGCACAGGCAGCCAGGGTGGCGCTGTTCTTCAGCGCGACCTCTCGAGCCACAGCGCAGGGCTCGCCGGACGTGATGCCCCGCGCGGCATCCGCCGCAGCCAGCGCCGCCAGATCGGCGGCCGCCGCAGCCCTCGATGCCGCGACGGCCGATTCGGCCAAGAGAAGCAGCAGGGCCAACGCCATGATGACCACCAGCCCGAGTCCCAGGGCCAGGATGGTCCCCGACCCCCGCTCTGAAGACGTACACAGGTGCCGGGCGTGGGCAGGATCCGTGCCCCGGTGTCGCGGCCCGCGGGCCCGGGCACGTGCACGGACAGGTGGAGGTGCAGGCGCAGGTGCAGGTGCAGGCGCAGGTGCAGGTGCAGGTGCAGGTGCAGGTGCAGGCGACATCATGTGCCGCCCTTCCACGGAGAACGGGAGACGCCATGCAGTCCGGGCTCATCCAGCCCGGGCCGTTGTGCCGCGCCGGGGGCCTCCGCACGCGCCCACGCGCTGGCGCTGAGGGCCCAGGGAACCAGGGAGCCAACGGCCCCGGGGACGCGGCCGGAAACGGTGACCCTGTGCCACTCACCGTCGTGCGTCACCTCTGAGTCCGCCGTGTCGCCGGCGAGACGGCGGACAATCTCACCGACTTCGCCGGCCGCGGCTCCCCTCGCCACCGCCCGGGCACCGCCGCGGGCCGCTTCCTCAACGCGGAGCTGCGTCACCCCGGCCGCCGAACCCGCGAGCAGAAGGGAGAGCAGCAGAACGACCGAGGGCAGCGCGACGGCGAACTCAGCCGTGACGGCCCCGCGGCACTCCGCCGTTGGCGGCGACGCTCTCCGGCCGCCGCTCCCCCGGGGGCGCCAGAGTCCATTCATGGCAACGTGAGCGCCGTCCGGATGAGGTTCAGGAGGAACCCGCGGACCTCATCGCTGCGCATGATGAACACGAGGACCCCGGCAAAGCCCACGGCGGCCAGCGTTGCGATGGCATATTCAGCGGTAGCCATTCCCGCCTGCGAGGCCGGCGGCCCTGTGCGTCCCCGCGGTTGAACGGGAACAACCGAGCTGGCGCCGGGGTAGATCTCATAGACCTCCGCAACGCCGCCCTCCCCTGCTTCAATGCGACGTGCAGCGGGGGTGTCCTGATTTGTTGACATCTGCTTTCCTTCCACGGGACACCGGCGTGATCGCCGGCTGATTCGACTCTCCCGGCTTGCACGTCGCGCCATAAGCCCCGATGGCAGCTAAGTGGAAAACGTGCCCGAATTTGCCGTGGTGGCGGCCTGTGGAGGAGAAGTGTCTGGCCCTTTCCGGGCGGCCAACGGACGTCCAACGCAGTGCCCGGCCCGCCGGCGTTTCGCCCGGACCGAGACAGGGCTGAACCCGAGGGGCTGCGGTCCGTACTGCGACGACAGCCTCTCGGGTTCAGTTGGTGCGGGTCACCCGCGCGTTCCTAGGGGAGGAAGTATCCCGCGAGGTCGGCGATGAGGTGTGAGGACCCCGATGAACGGTTGAACAACGTCACCTTTCCGTCTGAGCCGACGGGGACCGAGACCAGGTTCGCTACAGTCTGTCGGGCCGAGAAGTTCAGGTTGGACGCGTCCGGACGGGTCGAGCCGGACGGGTAGGCGGTGATGTAGCCGATGGACGGGGGCGCCACGACCGTCAGGTTGAAGACAGCCCCCAGGACGTTCGCGGGGATTCCCGTGGTTCCGGCAATCTGAAAGGACACTGTGGAGTCCGGGCGCACAGCCGCTGAGGGGCGGGTGTCGAGGATCCTGGATGGGCCCGTGGCCTTGAACGCACCGGTGGCCGTCGGCGTGCCGCCGAGGTAGTAGCCGGCAACGTCTGCGATCAGGTGCGAACGTCCGAAGGAACGATTGAGCAGCGTGACTCTTCCGTCTGCACCGATGGGGACCGTGACCAGGTTCGGCACTGTCTGCCCTGCGTTGAAGTTGAGGTTGGACGCGTCCGGACGCTTCGAGCCCGAGGCATAGGCCGTAATGTATCCGATCCTTGTTGGCTCCGTCACGGTGAGGTTGAAGACCACGGCGGAGGCAGTTGTCGGTATGCCGTTGGTGCCCCTAACCAGCAGGGACACCGTGGCATCCCCTGCAAGCGCCGCCGTGGACCGGGTGTCCAGCAGCCGCTTTGGCGCGAGGCTTTGGAAGGCACCCGGCGTCGCCGGCGTCCCCGTGACGTAGTAGCCGGTGACATCGGCGATGAGGTGGGTTGTGCCGGAGGATCTGTTGAACAGCGCCACTTTTCCGTCCGCACCCACCTTGACCGTTACCAGGTTAGGCACGTTTTGGTTGGCACGGAAGTTCACATTGGATGCATCCGGCTTTGTTGTCCCGGAGGGGTAGGCGGTGATGTAACCAATGGATTTAGCCTCAGTGACGGTCAGGTTGAAGACGACCGCCGCGACATTTGCCGGGATCCCATTAGCCCCTGCAACCTGGAAGGAAACGGCTTTATCGGCACCCACCGGCACCGTTTTCCGGGTGTCGAGGAACCGTTGTGGGGCAATCGGGGCAAACGTTCCGGGCAGCTGGGCGGCTGCCTTGCCGGCCTTGATAACGACGTCGTCAATGAAGCTGTCGCCTGCCTGCCGCCGGTGTTCGGCACCGAGTTGCATCTTGGTGACCGCGGTAAAGCCCGTGGCGATCTGCTTGCTGGAATACAGGAGTTTGCCGTCGAAGATCACCTCGACCGTGGAGGAGGCCCCATTTGCGACGACGTGCGTGACGATATGGTGCCAAGTGCCGAGAGGGACATTGACTTTCATCGGGGTGTAGCGGAGGGTTCCGTCGGGCGCCGCGACCCGCAACCACATCGGGCCGACGCCGCCGTTGGATCGGTAGACGTCTATGAACCGGGTAGTCCCGTTGAAGAAGCGGAAGTACGGGACGTTGTTGCCGGCGACGCCCTCTTTGGTGATGTTGAACCAGCCGTCGGCATAGACCTCGTTGTTTCCGGCAGGAAGTGGTGCGGAAAAATTGGCCACCGACCCGGCATCCGTGGTGACGTGAACATAGGCTGAGCAACGGCCCGAGTGCTGCTGGGCCGAGGAGACAGCGGCCGTGCCTGTCCCGGCGGTGAATGCGGCGGCGAAGCCTGCGGTGGTGAGGCTTCCGGACTCGAAGTTCGTGGCAATCACCGTCTTGCCCGGGTATTGGTTGGTCGGTTGGGGTGCTCCCGGCTGACAGGTCGGTACTGCGGCGGACGCCGGACTGGCACCGACCGCCAAACCGGTCAACACTAGTAGGTTGAGCGCTGCAATCACGCCCGCTTTATACAGTCGAATCATTAATCTGCCCCCCTGGCATGGCTCCCAGTTAGTACGAGACCCCAGATACTCCGGGATTCGAGGCGCCAAGGAGGTGCTGTGAGAAGCCGACGCACGAGACCGCTCATACTCCGACGGTGCCTGCCCCAAAGGTATCCCCCAGCAACTTGAATAAACCTTGGGCCCGGGGTGATCCCCGGGCTGCCGGCATCACGCCGGAAGCAGCCCGAGGAGCACGGGCACGACGCCGAGGCAGACGAACGCCGGCAGGGAGCACAGGCCCAGCGGCACCACGAGTTTCACCCCGAGCGCGGCCGCGCGCTGCTCGGCGGCCCTGTTGCGTTCGCGGCGAAGCCGGGCAGCCTGGGCATAGAGGAGCGCTGAGGAGGGGGCGCCGGTAAGCGCGGCGAAGGAAAGAGCGTCGCGCAGGGCCTGAAGTTGGGGCGCCCGGGCACCGGAACTGCGCCATGCCGTGCCCCAGTCCGCACCGATTGCGAGGGCTGACACAACCGGCCGAAGCTGCCGCCCGAGTTCCGGTGGCATGAGGGCGGCCACGAGGTCGAGGGACCGGCCAAGTCCGGCTCCCGTATCCAGCATGGCGCCGATCAGTTCCAGCATCATGGCGGTGTCCCGCAGGCCCTGGAGGCCGTGACGTCCGTGCCGGCCGGCGTCGTGGGCCGTCGGGCGCCGGGCGGCCCCGCCAGCAGGCGCCCGAAGCTGGCGCCGGAGCCGCCGGCGGACACGGCCCGGGCGGGCGAGGACGACGGCGGCTGCCCCGGCAAGGCTCGCTGCCATCACGAAACCGGCAAGCTCGGGCCTCACGGCGACGACCGCGGCGTCACGTTGGTGCTTCCGCCGCGGCGCGTACGAGCCTTGCGGACCACAACCGGCCGACGGCGGTCAGCGCCACGCCTGCGGCCAACGCCGCCAGGCCCCAAGGATTTCCCAGCAGTGTCGCCACCGGGTCCACGCCGAGCAACAGGCCGAGACCCAGGCCCGACAGGGGCAGCCAGGTCAGCAGACGAACGGTTGCGCGGGGCCCCGCCAAGGCCGTCTGCCGCGCCGCCTCGGCGTCGTCCTCCGTTTCAAGGTGGGCGGCAAAGCGCGCCAGGACATCGGCCAGGGGGCAACCGCTGGCTTCAGCGGTGTCAAAACATGCGGCGAGCTCGCCCCACACGCGCACGTCGCGGCGGGCCCGGATGCCGACGGCACCCCTGGTGACCGTGATGACGGCGTCCGCACCGGCAGAAACCGCGGAGACCTCGCGGCGGATGGCCGCGGCCACGGAGGACCCGCGCCGGGCGGCGGCACGCGCGGCTGCGAGAATCCTGCGGGACTCCGGGCCGAGGACCGTTCCCGCGCCGTTTGCGGTGCGGGGCTGGCCGGCGCCGTGAACTGCGGCCTGGGCCGCCGGCCCGTCCCGCGCGGCGTCACCGCCGTAGAGGGCCCACAGTTCATCCCACAGCCGGGCGGGGATGCGCCCTCCCTTCAGCAGCGCGGCCAACTGTTGGACCAGGACTGTCATGGGGACGGCCCCGGCATCGGCGGATCCCCCGCCGCGCCAACGGGTCATGCCCCCGACGGCTCGTCCTGGGCGTGATCCCGGCGACCCGTAGGCCGCGGGAGCTCGCGTGCCCGCGGCGTGCAAGGCCCTGCGGGTACGATGGCTGGCCGCGCGCGGGGTGGGAAAGGCCAGCCACACGGCCAGGACCAAAACGACGAGGAGGAAGACGGTCATCGCCGCGGCCAGGGCTGGGGGGATTCGTGGCCGGGACCCGGCGGCCGTTCGGCCGGCGGGGCCGCCTGCAGTTCGGAGGGCTCCGCCCCGGCCAACCCGGGGTCCAGGCCGAGACGGCGCGCCAGCAGCGGCCAGGCTCCGCCGAAGCGGAGCTCGCCCTGTTGGATCTCCAGTGCGGCGGCGACAACCAGGCCCGAGTCTTGGACCTCCATGATTCCAACGCTCGCCACCTGGCGGCCCGATTCAGTCCGCTCGACGTGCACGACGACGTCGATCGCGCTGGCGACCTGCAGCCGTACAGCGTCCTGGCCCATGCCGGCGAGCGCGCCGAGGGCCGCCAGCCGGGCAGGCACAGCCGCCGCCTCATTCGCGTGGATGGTCCCGCCGCCTCCGGTGTGTCCGGTGTTCATCGCCGAGAGCAGCTCGCGGACCTCGGCGCCGCGGCATTCGCCCACCACCAGCCGGTCCGGCCGCATCCTGAGGGCCTGGCGGACCAGTTCGCCCAAGTCGACGGCGCCACCGCCTTCCAGGTTTCCGTGCCGGGATTCCAGCGAGACGACGTGCGGGTGGACGGGATTCAATTCTGCGGCGTCCTCAATCAGGACGAGTCTCTCCCCGGGGTGGCACAATCCCAGCAGCGTCGCCAGTAACGTGGTCTTCCCCGAACCGGTGGCCCCGCTGATGAGGAAGCTCAGCCTGGCCGCCACCATGCGTTCGAGTACGGACTGGACCAGGCTCCCGGGCGTCCCGGCCCCGAACATGCCGGCGCGCTTCAGCTCTGGCATGGAGAAGACCGTGGCCCGGCGGATCCGCACGCTCAGGAGTGTCCCGGCCGTGGAAATGGGCGGCAGCACCGCGTGCACCCGGTAGCCGCCGTCGAGCCGGACATCGACGCATGGCGAACCGTCATCCAGGCGGCGGCCACCGGCTGCCACCAGCCTCGCGGCAAGGGCGCGGATCTGCGGTTCCCCTGAGAAGACGACCGGCGCCTTTTCCAGACCGCGGCCGCGGTCCAACCAGACCGAGTCCGGCCCGTTGACAAAGATGTCTGTCACGGCGGGATCGCGGGTGAGCGGTTGCAGGGGGCCCAGGCCGTTCAATTCCGCGCTGATGCTCTCCATTGCGGCCAGGGCGCCGGCCGTGCCGAGCAGCCGCCCGCTCGCCTGGACCGCAGCCGCGACCCTTGAGGGGGTCACCGGGGAGGCATCGGCCATGACGGACTCGCGCACGGACTCCAGCAGCGTCTGGTCGAGAAATCCCTGCGAGCGGCGGCGGCCCGGTGCCCGCCGGGCCGGACGTTCCGGTCCGGCCGGTTCTGCGGCCGCGTGGGCACTCATGAGTCGTCTCCGCCGTTCAGCTCAAGGAGTCCGGCCGCGAACCGGCGGACGGCGCGGTGCCGGCCGGATTCGAGAAGGCGGCCGAGTTCCGTTGCCCCGGCCAGATCCCTGATGTCCGGCATGATGCCCTGAAGGACAAGCCCCACTGAGCCGGCGATCAGCGGCGCATCCAAAGCGGCGCCGCGACTGGCCCGGACCACGAGCGCGGTGTCCACGGGTGGAAGCTCCTGCAGCAGCCAGGCCGTGGCGACGGCGGCCCGCAGCCGGGCGGGCGCCACGACGATGATCCGGTCGCATTCGCCGGCGAAGGCCCGCAAAGCTTCCCGTTCCCGGCCGATATCCAGCACCACCAACTCGCAGCCGCGGCGGGCGGCGTCAAGAACCGCGGCCACGGTGGTCGCGTCCACCCCGGCGGCTTTGTCACGGGTTCCCGGCCACGACAGGAAGGAGAATCCACCGGCGACCGGCAGCGACTCCTCCAGCTGGGCGGGGTCGATACTGCCGCTCACCCCGGCCAGATCCGGCCAGCGGAGCCCGTGGGTTTCCTCGGCGGCCAGCGCCAGTTCCAGGCCCCCGCCCCGGGGGTCGCCGTCGATCAGCAGCACCCGGATCCCGGCCCCGGCGGCGGCCTGCGCGATCCAGATGGCGGCGGTCGTGGCCCCGGCACCGCCGCAGCCGCCGGTGAGACCCAGCACCAGTCCGCCGGCTTCCGGGGCGCGGGACCGGCTCAGGTATTCCGCCAGCCAGGCGGCCGCGTCCGGCAACACCGCGACGCGTTCGGCCCCGACGGCGGCGGCCAGATGCCATAACCCTTCCCCGTCACCTTCGAGGCCGAGCATCACGGCAGGGGGCCTCCGCCGGGGCGGCAACCCGCGGATGTCGCTGCCCACCAGCACGGCGGCCGCGGCGTCCCAGAACGGCGCGGCCTCGGCAACGTCCTGCACCGTCCGCAGCTGGCCCCCGGCTGCTGCGACGATGCGTTCCACCTCGCCGCGCAGCACATCGGCGCCGGTTACGAGCAGGATTTCCGCGGAATCCCCGGGGGTCCAAGGCTCATGCGCCCGCGGTGGCGGTGAGCCTGGACCACGGTGCTGGTGCCTGTTCATGCTGCCACTGTGCCCGGGCCGGGACCGCAGCGGAACCGCCGTCGTGGGCTATGTGGACAACTCCGGCGTCTTTCCTGCACCGCGGCCGGCGACCGAGCACGGACCACGTCCCGGAGCAGGGCAGAATTGACCCTATGTATCTGCTGCTCGCTGCCCACGCCGACGGCGCGGCACTGCAGCACCTCACGGCCGATGGCGCCCCCGAACCCTCCAATCCGGAACCCCGCGTGGTCAGGCCCGGCGCCCTCGCCGGAATTGTGCGCGAACTTGAGGAGCGGCACCCGCGCTGGATCTGGCACCGTACTCAGGACTGGTATCCCGCGTTGCTGCGCGCCGGGGTGGAACTCGAGCGCTGCTACGACCTCACCTTGTGCGGTTCGATCCTGGCCCACTCGGAGTTCACCGCCCACACTGGCTACGCGCAGGCGGCGGAGAAGCTGACCCAGGACGACGAGCTACACCAGCCACCGCGGGGGCTGCAGCCTCCTGCCCCGCCGCCGGAACAAGGGGCCCTGTTTGATGCCCCGGCCTCCGGCCAGCGTCCCGGCCAATCCCTTGAGGCTCTCCGGGCCGAGTACGCCGCGCAGCAGGAGGCCCTTCGCCAGGCGGGACCTGCGCCCGGAACCGCCTCCGGCACGGTCATCGTCCCTGACGCCGGCCGGCGCCAACGGCTCCAGCTGCTGCTCGCGGCGGAATCCGCCGGAGCCATGATCGCCGCCGAAATGCAGCACACCGGCGTCCCGTGGCGGGAGGAACTCCACGAACAGATTCTCGCGGAACACCTCGGACCCCGCCCGGCTCCCGGTCAGCGTCCGGCCAAACTCGAATCGCTCACGGCCGAACTAAGGCTGCTGCTGAAGTCGCCCGGGCTGAACCCCGACTCCCCGCAGGAACTCATGCGCGCCCTGCACCGCAACGGCATCGAAGTTAAAACCACCCGCCAATGGGAGCTGAAAGAATCCAGCCACCCCGTGATCGTGCCGCTGCTGGCCTACAAGAAACTGGCCCGTCTCCACGCGGCCAACGGCTGGGCGTGGCTCGATACCTGGGTGAAGCACGGCAGGTTCCAGCCTGAGTACGTGGTGGGCGGCGTGGTCTCGGGCCGGTGGGCGTCGCGGGGCGGCGGGGCGCTGCAAATCCCGCGCCAGGTCCGCGGCGCGGTCCACGCCGATCCCGGCCACAAACTGATCGTTGCCGACGCCTCGCAGCTGGAACCGCGCGTGCTCGTGGCGCTGGCCCAGGATTCCAAAATGGCCGAGGCCGCCCGGGACAAGGACCTCTATGCCGGCATCGCCGCCCAAGGCTTCGGCGGCGACCGGGCGAAGGCGAAGGTGGCCCTCCTTGGGGCCATCTACGGGGCGACCACGGGCGAGTCCGGCCGGCTGATGCCCCAGCTGGCCCGCACCTACCCCCGCGCCGTGGGCTTCGTCGAGCAGGCTGCCCGCGACGGCGAAGCCGGCAGGACCGTGACTTCGCGCCTGGGCCGGAGCAGCCCGCCGCCGTCGGAGCGCTGGCTGCAGAGCCAGCACTCCACCACCGCGGAGGAACAGCGCCGGGCCGACTCGATCGCACGCTCGCGCGGCCGCTTCACCCGGAACTTTGTGGTCCAGGGCTCGGCCGCTGACTGGGCGGCATGCTGGCTCGCGGAACTGCGACGGAGGCTTCGGGCCATACGGGCGGAAGGCGCGGCCGCCGGCGAACTGGTGTTCTTCCTCCACGACGAAGTCATGGTCCACTGTCCCGAATCCGCCGTCGGGGACTGCATCAAGGCGATCGAGGACTCCGCAAATGCCGCGAAGGAGCTCTTGTTCGGCCGCATTCCGGTGGAATTTCCGGTCAGCGTGGCCGTCGTCGATTCGTACGACAATGCCAAATGAGTGACCGAAGTCACTGCCTGTAACGTACCCGTCGGTAGCGTTGTGTGCGCTCCGTCACCGGGCTACCCTCGGAAAGGCCGGTGAATTTCCCGTACGATCCGCCGGCTATTGCAAAGACGCAAGGATATTGGGGAGGCACAGGTTTGGCTGGCATTTTTGAGATCGCGCAGGCTGGCGACAAGGCATATTTCTTCAGGCTGACGGCGGCGGATGGCACAGTAGTGGCCGTATCCCCGCTCTTCAGCTCCATCAAGAGCGCGGCGGCGGGCATCAACGCCGTGCGCGAGAACGCCGCGACCGGCCTGGTTGTGGATCGTTCCGGTGCTCACCGGCGGGTCGCCACCAGCAGGTCGGGAGGACGGGCGATGGCTCCCCTGGCGGGCAGCCCGGTGGCTGCCGGCTAGGCGGCTGCAACCCCGTTGCTGCCCGGCCGGCAGGCCGGCGCCGTGCGGGCTTCACACATCAATCCCGTAGAGCCGCGCGCGGTCCCACGGCACGGCCCAGCCCAGCTGTTCAAAAAGCTGGTTCAGGATCATCCCGGTAAAACCCCACACCACGACGCCGTTGACGGTGAAGGCCGGGCTCTGGAATGTCTGGCCGGCCCGGCTGACCGTGGCCATCACCCGATTGTCCGGGTCCAGCAGGTCCCTGACCGGGACCCGGAACACCTGTGCGGATTCACCGTAGTCGACCACCCGGACCGGCGACTGGGCAGCCCACCAGGCCAGGACCGGTGTGACCAGGAAATTGCCCCGGGGCAGGGCCAGTTCAGGCATCACGCCTAGTACCTCCACCCCCGCAGGGTTCAGCCCAGTCTCCTCCTCCGCCTCGCGGAGGGCCGCGCCCACCACGGACTCACCCGGATCGATGCCGCCGCCGGGAAACGCCACCTGCCCGGGATGGTCCTCCAGCGTTTGGGCCCGCTGCAGCAGCAGCACGTCCAAATCGGCCGGAGCCAGCAACTTCTCGGACACTGCGGGGACATTGTCCAGCGCACCAAAGAGCATCAGCACCGCTGCCCTACGGATCCGCTCGCCGGGTTCGACGGCGAGTTCCCGCCAGCGCGGATCCGGGGCCGGCGCCGTGCCCGCCTCCACCGCGGCAACGAGGTCGACGAGGTCCTGGCGCGCGGTCACGGCTGTTTCCTCTGCGATTCCATCCGGATTTCCGCGGCGCGGTGCGTCTCGGCCAGCAGCCGGGCCAGCAGTTGCTCCTGGCCCGGGGCGAGTTCGTACTTCAGCAGTTTCTTTGCCTTCTCCGGGTCGGTTTCCCCCATGCCGTAGCTGGGGCACCAATTGGCCACCGCGCAGGCGCCGCACGCCGGCTTCCGGGAATGGCAGACGCGGCGGCCGTGAAAGACGACGCGGTGCGAGAGCATGGTCCAGTCCTTCGGCTCGAACAGCTCAGCGACGTCCGACTCGATCCGGACCGGATCATCCGACTCGGTCCAGCCAAAGCGCCGGGCCAGCCGGCCGAAGTGGGTGTCCACCGTGATGCCCGGAATGCCGAAGGCATTGCCCAGCACGACGTTCGCGGTTTTCCGCCCGACGCCGGGCAGCGTCACCAGGTCCGCGAGCCGGCCCGGCACCTCGCCGTCGTACTCGTCCACCAGCCGGGTGCACAGCGCCAGGAGATTTCTGGCCTTGGCACGAAAGAAGCCGGTGGGCTTGATAATGGCCTCCAGCTCGGCCGGATCCGCCTCCGCCATCCGCCGCGCATCCGGGTAGCGCGCGAACAGCAGGGGCGTGATCTGGTTGACCAGCACGTCCGTGGTCTGCGCGGACAGCACGGTGGCTATCACGAGCTCGAACGGCGTGCGGAAGTCCAGCTCCGCGTGGGCGTAGGGGTACTGCTCCGCGAGTTCCCGGTTGATCCGGCGCGCGCGGCGCTTGAGCGCCAGCATTGACTCCCCCGACGCCCGCGGCGCACCCGGCTTGGCGCTCCCCGGGATCGGGGTGCCGGATTCCGGGCTGCCGGATTCCGTGGTCACGGCGGCGGACTAACCGCGTTCGATGTTGCTGAGGTCCCGCAAAAGGCCGAGTCGGCCGTCGGTGTGCTGGACCAGGAACTCGTTGCCGCGGTCCTCCAGGGCAAGGACCCAGCCGCCGGGTTCAATGACGAACGCCGGGGCACCGGTGCGCACATCGACGGCGGTGCGGGGCTGCGCGACGGCGAACCAGAAGGCCTCGTGCACGGGGTGGACATCGTCCTCCGCGGGCCGGCTGGCGGGATCAACGGTCGCGCCGATGGGTTCCTGCGGCCGGGCCTGTTCCTGCGGCCGGACCTGGGGGTTGACTGTAGTGGGGGCGCTGCCGCCGGTGGCGGCCGGCACGCCGGCGGCCTGGGTCTGTTCCGCGGCGGGAGCCGTCTGTGCAGCGGCACCAGCGGCGGCGGCACCGGCGGCGGCGGCAGCAGGGACGCCGGCGGTCCGGGTCTTGTCCGCGGCGGACGGAGCAGACTCCGGAGCCGGGGCCTGCGTCGGGGCCGTCGATGAATCCGTAGATGCCGGGGCAGCCGGGCCGGCGGCTGGCACAACGCCCGAGATCTGGGTCTCCGGTGCACCGGAGACCGCAGCGCTGGGGGCTGCCGCGGACGCCGCACCCACCGAAGATGCCCCGGCAGGGGTCCCGGCAGGTGTGGTTGCCGCCGGCGTGGCAGCCTGGCTGCCGGTTGCCGGGCGCTTGGCCCAGCCCGCGGCCGCGCCGGAAGCGGCCTCGCCGGAAGCGACCGGGCGGGACGCAACCGGGCCGGATGCGGCCGCCAGAGAAGCACCCGCCCCGGCTGCGCCCGCACCCGCAGCGTCCTTGGTCAATTTGGATTCCTTCGGCTGCTTCGGTTGCTTCGGCGCCTTCGGTGCCCGGGGCTTTCGCACCGGGACAACAGCTTCGCGGGCAACCACGTGGGCAGGCGCGTCCTCCCGGCCCAGGAAGTCGCCGGCAAAGAACGGGATCCAGCGGCCCAGCACCGTGGCGGCGAAGAGCCCCAAAGCGCCCAGGAGCGCGATCAGCATGCTCGGCACGAACGCCCCGGCGGCGGCGAGGAAAAAGAAGGCCAGCGTGAACGACGCTACAACGGACGCGAACTGGTCGATCGACAGGGATCCGATCCGGATCTTGGTCGACGGACTGAGGCGGCGGGCCACGAACAACGCGGTGACAATGAGCGGCAGCACGATGCCCAGGCCCAGGAAGAAGAGGCTGCCCAGGTTCCAGAGGTTGTAGGCGAAGGCAAACATCGGAATCAGTGAGGCGATGAAAAGAAGCAGTGTGGAGCCGAAAACGGTGAGGTCACGGATGGTGAACGGGCCGAGGACGGCTTCGTTCTTCTTCCCGGTCTTCTTGTCCACCGTGAAGCGTGGCGCATCCCCGAACCCGGCGGGCCCCGGCTGCGCCGTTCCACCCTGGTTCTGGGCGGGCGCCCGGAGCTGCCCGTTGTCTTGCTCGTTCATTCCGTATCTCCTTAGCATGGCGGCGCCCTGGACAGCGCCGTCTAACGGCAGGCAAGGACAGGACCGCCAGCGGTCCAGTCGCCTCCATCGGATGTCACAACTTCATCTCAGCCTAGCCAAGTGAATGGCCGATCACTAGCTGACAAGCCGAGGGCGGACGCAGCAGAATTCCCCAGATTTCCGAATCCCGGACCCTTGCCCCGGCCCGCCGTCCGGCGCCGGGGACAGACCACTCGGCGCTTAACGAACACCGCTCACGGAGCTGTTTGTGACGGGGCGCACGTTTGGTCGGACCCAAGTATTAGTGTTGATTCCAGACAGCGCTAGCGGCTCTGCCGCCATCTGCCGCCGCCCGACGTCGCGCAAGCGGCCCGGCGCGACGGTGACGGGCACGGCCGCGCAGCCCGGATCGATGAATGATGAGGTTCACCATGTCCCAGCAGACACCCGGCTCCATGGTCACGCAGATGACCCAGGGCGACGCGTTCGAAAACCTGTCGCAGGAGAACCGCCGTTTCGCGCCGTCCGCCGAGTTCGCGGCGAACGCAGTGGTCACCGCCGCCGATTATGCAGAGGCCGACGCAGACCGTAC
>Ga0207645_10000756_pt1 | contig 26927 bp, 37 predicted proteins | sample KBSM53metaG_FD_184331 | JGI IMG/M metagenome (GOLD analysis project Ga0207645, IMG submission 184331) | Miscanthus rhizosphere microbial communities from Kellogg Biological Station, Michigan, USA - KBS M5-3 metaG (SPAdes) (version 2) | ecosystem: Host-associated > Plants > Roots > Rhizosphere >...
ATCTCAGGCAGCCCGCCGATGGCGACGATCAGTTCGGTGTACTTGTCGATCAGGTCGGCCGCCGCGGTGGGCAGTTCCTCGCCGAACAGCTCGGCGAACATGTCGGCCGCCTCGTCTTTCTTGATCTTGTAGTGGCGGAGCTTGTCTTTCAAGGTCATCAGGGCCCGCTGCGCCGCTTCCTCCGGATCCGAGGTGTCGATCAGGTCGCCCCGCTCGTCCCCCTCGTCCTCGACGTTTACACGGCCGGTCGCGACGCGCCTGCGGTCCTCACCCTCGGCCCGCTCGTCGTCGGTGCCGTAGTGGTCGCGCATCGTCGGCCGACCCTGCCACCGGTCGCCGTTGCGCTCGTCCCGGCCCCGATCATCACGGCGGCCCCGGCCGCGCCGGTCATCGTCGTATTCGTCCACCCGCTGATAGGTGTCGTGATCCGGATCCGGCTCATCGGTGGGCAGCGCGAACGCTTGGATCATGGCCACCCGCCAGGCGACGGTCTGCGCCTTGGCCGTGCCCTTGTCGCCCGCGTCCAGGCTCTCGCCCTCGGTCACCGCGGAGATCGAGTCCCCGGCCGGACCGTAGAACGTCCACCGGGTGCGGATCGTGGTCTCGCGGGTGTCCTTGCCGCGGGTCGTCTTGGTGCTCGCGCGCGCCGACCACTCGACAGTGGGCAGCACGATGATCCCCACCTCGCGCATGGCCGGACCCAACGCGTTGATCACGTCATCGATACCGCGGAAGTCGAACCGCTGTTCGGTGTTGCGCTGGTCCTTGGACACGAACCGCACCCGACGCATGACGTCGATCATCAGTTGCACCACGGTGGGACCGCGGCGGGCCGCGACGTCGGGGGACACGATGCGCTCAGGCTCGCGGGCGGGGGTCGGTGGTGAAGGCGAGTCGGACGGGTCCACCGGCGAGTCGTCGGTTTTCGGAGCTGTCCGCGGTCGGGTTGGCATGGGTCATGATCCTCTCTAGGTCGTGCTCGGTAGGGCAGGCGAAATGCGCCACCCCGTTGTGAACGCTCATCAGGTAGGCCAACTCGTCGTGCGCGATCATGGCCACCGGCATGTGGCAGTTCTCGCAGTTGGCCCAGATGATCGGGTTGCGGTTACGGGGCATGTTGATCACCAGTTCATCCGTCGGTCGCTGCGGATGATGTGCGCCTTGGGCACCGGCGCCATCAGTTGATCTTTCTCCGCGTTGGCGTAGATCCGGCTGATGGCGATCGGGAGATAGGTCCACGCTTTCCCGATGTTCAGCCAGTGCAGCCGGGCCTCGCCCTCGCCGTAGGGCACGTGCACAACCAGCGCCCAGTCCGTGCGCGGCCGTTCGTCCCAGTGGCCGCGTTCGTCGGTGGTCAGGTCGTAGGGGTCGCCGTGGGCGTAGGTGGCCTCTTGCATGCCCCACGAGATCTGCGCGAAGTCCACCGACGCGCCCGTCTTGTTATCGACGATCACGATCTCACCCGCAGGCATGTGATCCATCCCGGCCACATCCCACAGGGCGCGCGGGAACGGGAGATCGACCAACAGTCGCGACCGGCGGTCGAGACGCCCGCACAGGAACACCGGCAACCCGGCCAGGTCGGTGTCACAGGCGATGAACTGTTCGACGTCCAAGTGTTCGAGCCGGGGGCGGGTCAGCGTGAGGTAGGCGTCCACGTCCCCGTCCAGGTGGCGCGGCCGATCCGTCATCCGGTCCAGGTCGACGTCATCGAAAAAGTGGTGCTCGGCGGTGCCCTTGACCGCGCGATCCTTAGCCTTGGCCAACATCTTGGCTTCGGCGCAGATCTCGTTCATCCGGTTCCGGTTGCGCCAGGACGACGCCACGGCCACCTGTAGGTGTTCGTTCATCCCGACACCCTCGGCCACCTTGCGCTCATCGAACGCGCGCAACAGCCGGGGATCCTCCACTTGCTTGCCGATGTCCGACGCCCGCCGGTACGGGGCCCGACCCTTGCCATCGGCCCGCCACAACGCGGCCCGGCCGTGCTGATCACGCCACACGCCGTACTCATCTTGCTTGAGCCCGTCGACCCGCTCGGCCCGCTCTAGCAGCGTCTTTGCCTTACCCACGGTCGCCCCTCACATCCCTGATCAGCCACCTAGTACGGGGAGTCTACCCTCTCCCGCTCGGCCTTGGACAGGCCCTAACCTAGCCGGTACCCTCAGTGCTATGACAACCTCAGCGGGGGCAGTTATGACATCCCGTACCACCAACGCCGAGTTCGCAGCTCGCGCGCAGGTCTCCTCGGCCACCGCCAGCAAGCTGCGCACCGGTGGTCGCCTGCCCTCTACTGAGTTGCTGTACCGGATCGTGGTCATGTGGGATCTCAACCCCATGGCCGCGTTGCGAGCCCATGCCCGGGGCCCCGCGGTGTTCTCCGCTTGGCTGCGCGTGCACGTCTTCAATGATCCGCGCAAGGGTGACCCGGACATCGCCGCCATGATCGACAGTTGACCATGTGGCACCGACAAAAACAGGGAGAGGATCATGACTGTTGTGGATCGAACGGAAGTTGAGCCCCCGCTTCCCCCGCCCCGCGGAGGTGTACCGGTGCGCCGTACTTGCTTCTCCGGTGACGGCCGGATCACTTCCCGCCGCTGGGCCCCCGGTGGGGACACCCGCTACCGGGAACGGCTGCGCCGAGCCCATGCCGCGGGCCGCAAGGTCCCGGACCCGTGGATCATCGCCGAGCAGACCGGCCGGGAAGATCAGCTTCCGGAAGGGTGGGACGCCTGGCCCACCATGGACCCGATGGCGGTGGCGCAGCGGCTGGACGCCGAGCGGGTAGAGGCTGACCCGTACGTCGATGCCACCCACTGGCAGGACTGGCTGACGTTCACCGAACGCCGGAATAAGGAGCGGGCCCAGGCGCGTGAGGCTGCGGCCGAGCGTCCCTCGGCGCACCGGACCCGTAGCGAGCAGGACGCCCGGCATCAGATGGCCCGCCCGCAGCGGCACGCGCAGGGCATGGCCGCTCTCGACCCGCAGCACCCGGAAGATCGAGTGCGGGTTCAGGTGGTAGACCTGGCGGACCGGGAACGGTTGATCGTGCGCAAGCTCGACGGTCCGGATACCGACCAGTACTTGATCTACGACGGGCAGTTCGACGATGGTCGCGATGCTCAAGATCTCGACGATCTCTCGCCCGATCCGGACCAAGCGCAGACAAGCGGCGGGGAGGACCGGTAACGTGCGAGCCGCGATTCCCGTTGGCGCAAGTCCTAGAGCGCGGCCGGTCCGACCCCCAGGGGTAACCCCATCGGTCGCGGGGGCCCTGGCCCGCTCCCGATCTCGGTGTCCAGGGCCCCGTCCCGTGTCCGGGGTAGTTCGGTGAGCGCACCCGAGACTTTCCCAGCCCATGATTTTGATCTTCACGCCTACTACCGGGGTCAGCGTGAGATCTCGGAACGTGCGTTCGGTCCGGGTACCCGACTGTTGGGGATCTTGGCGCACATCCGCAAAGAGCTGGACGAGGTGCGGGCAGATCCCACCGACCCGTTCGAGTGGGCCGACTTGATCATCTTGGCGATGGACGGTGCATGGCGCCAGGGCATCACCGCGGATCAACTCGCGTGGGCCTTGCTCCGGAAACAGGCGATTAACTGCCGCCGCCGCTGGCCTGACTGGCGTTTACACGGTCAAGACGTGCCGATCGAGCACGACAGGAGCGGAGAGGGGCGACCCGAGTAAACGAGGCGTGTAAACGCCGAAGTGTGCCCAGGCTCACCCCCACCCCGCCCCCTATACCCTCAGTACACCCTGTACTATTAGGGCATGGATGAAGAGATGGACACCAACCCGGGCGAGTGGGCCGAGTACGACCCGACCTATGAGCCCATCGGTACGGTGTTCCGCGACATCGTCCACGGCGAACCGCCGTTCTGACATCGAGAGGATCTGACATGACCAACCCTGTGGTGGAAGCGGAAGCGCCCACCCGAGCCAAGCGGGGCCGCCCCGCTGCCGGTGAGGAGACGCCCACCCGGCGTGCTCAGCGGGTACTACTCGTCACCCTGGACGCGATGGGCGGGTTGTGGCTGAGCTGGCCTGCCGCGCGCGCCCTGGTCGCCGACGCCGCCGGATACACCGGGCCGACCCGTGGCGAGGTGGCGGACATCGCGATCAACGACCTGTGGAAGCGAAGCATGATCCACATGTCAGAGCCGTACCACCTGAAAGATCGTCACATCTGGCGTGACGACTGGCAGCGCCGGTATCGGCCCACCGCCCAGGGGTGACAGCCACCACCCCACACCCGGGGGGCCCGGTGCTGTGCGCCCAACAATCCGCGCCGGGTCCCCCACCTTTCCCAGACACGCTTTTCACACACTCCCAGTTCGAGAGGATCGACCGATGAACCAGCACAACGAGTGGCGTCCGGAAGACGCCCACCTCTACCAGCCCAGCGCCCGCCCGGCCCCCGGGACCGGTTACGGCCCGATGGCACCACTGCCCGATAGCGCCTACGACGTCGATGCGGTCGACCTGGACCAGGACCCGCCCCGACGTCGGACCGGCCGCAAGATCCTGATCACGGTGGCCGCGGGGGTGGTGGCCCTGTTCGCGCTCGTGCTGCTCCTGGGGTACATCGGCTCGACCCGACCGGCCACGGTGACCGTGCCCGCACAGGCTCCGGTGCCGACGGTCCCGATGCCACCCGTGCAGGTCGCGCCGCCCGCGCCGCAACTGGCGCCCGGGGTGTTCGGGGACGGGATCTACGAGGTGGGCAAGGGGCCCGGTCTGATCGAGCCCGGGAAGTACCACTACTCGGGAGGTGCCGCCATGGCCTACTGGGCTCGGGCGCGCGACACATCCGGGGAGACCTCGTCGATCATCGCCAACGGCATGCCGAACGGTCCGGCCACGATCACGATCAAGAAAACGGACAACGCGGTGATCTTCTCTGGTGATGCGACCTGGCAGAAAGTGGGCTGATCTTGGCTAAGTCCACCCTCCCCGCCGGTAAGCGCCGGATCCTCCAGATGATCAAGTGCCGGGCCTACGGGCACCGGTGGGAAGATCTCGGCTGGCTGGCCCTGGTCTCCCAGGGGATCCGGCTCTGGTCCCAGCAGTTCCGTTGCGATCGGTGCGACATGCTGCGCCACGACTGGCGCACGCACTCGACGCTGAGCCTCGATACCCGCCGCTACACCAAGCCTGACGGCTACCCGGGGCGCCTGCCCGCCAAGGAAGCGCTACGGATCTTGACCGCGGAGTCGGACGCGCAGCGGTGGGCCCTGGCCGAGCAATCGCCGTTCGTCACGGCCGCGTGACCGCTAGGCCACCCCGTCGGGGTGGGAGGGGAACGCATGGCGGCCCATGTCCGACAGGCCAGGCATGGGCCGTCATCGCGTTGGGCGTGTAAACGCTCAGCGGTTGGCGCAGGCGTTCAGCGTCCTGGCGCTACTGATCATGTGTGCGGCCGTCATGGTGGTGGCCCTGTTCATCGGGGCACTGGCCGCGTTCACCGGGGCCGCCGCGGGCGGGTTGCTCGGCATGGGCCTGGTCGCCCTGTTCCTCGTCTCATTGATCGTCTTTATGTGGGAACTCCTGCGGCGGGACCCGCTGGACGCCCTTACTGTGGATCTCCCGCCCGTTGACCTCGATGCGGATGGTGTGGCCGAGCAGGATGCCCGCGCTACCGGCCCCGACGATCAGGGCCAGCACGTTGGCCGCCCGCGGCAGGTCGCCGATCCCGAGCATGCACAGCGACACCAGGATGAGCGCCGTAAGGCAGAGCGTGTAAACGGTCCCCAGGCTGCGGCGGGGGGACGTTCCGCCGCTGCCATGCCTCGATCCGGGGGTCACGGCGGGCATCGGGGCGGTGGCGTCGGGGGGTTCGGGGAGCGCTGGCATAGTCACCCACACGTGAGGGTCGGGGAGCAGGGTTCGCCAGGAATGCCGCCTGATCTGTCCGCGCTATTCGATCCGCGGACCGATCCCGCAACCAGCCCCGGCGTCGCGACCGGCGATGTAGGTCCAGCCGGGTCACCTGATATCGGCCCGGACGTGTCATCTGCCGTACGGTCTCGAACAGGGCGCCACAGAGCGCCGCGCCGACCACGAGGAAGTACACCGGCTCCAACGGCCGATACCACAGATCGGTGATCACGGTCAGTGCGCCCACGACGAACGAGGCTAGGGCCGCGAACGCCAGCGCTGCGGCAGCCGGATGCATGAGGTAGGCCCCGTGGTCGCTTCCGCGCGCCCAGCGGTCTAGCGCAGGTTGTAGACGTCGCAGGCGATCACCGTGCCGTCGGTGTCGCGCTGCCCCTCGATGGTCACCAACCGGGCGCCCGCCGGAAGCGGGAACGGAATCTGCGCGTTGTTGTTGACCCGCGCAGGCTTGCCCGGGGAGCCCAACAGATTCCACGTCCGGCCCTTGCCGTCCCCCGCGGCGAGGTAGACGTTGCAGCCGCCCCACGCGGAGGAGAGGCACGCCCACGCGGCCTGCGCGATGTTCGAGCCGCCCCCGGCTTCGCAGGTGCGTTGCCCGCGGAGATCGAACCGGTAGGTGGGTGGCACGGCAGGCTTGCCGGGCACGGCAGGGGAGCCGTCGGTGGGCGGGATCGGCGGGTCCGCGTCCGGGTCGCCCGGGTCCGGCGGCACCTCGGGAGTCTCGGGAATGGCAGGGTGGCCGGGGTCGGTCACCACGGTGGTAAATAAGATCAACATCCGGTTCTCCTCATCATCGGGGAAGTCGCGGGCCGCCTGTGCGGGCACCCCACCACCCGCGCGGACCGTCTCGCGGAACTTGGTCATGTCAAAGTTCGGATCGATCTTGCGCCCGGGTGGGTCGCACACTTCCTTGTGCCCGGCCACATGATCCAGCGGGATGCCGTAGTAGGCGGCCAGGCTGGCGCACATACGGGCGTAGGCGTCGTACTGGCCCTGCGGCCACGGGTCCACCCCGGTGGCTTCGGCCTCGATGCCGATCCCGGAGTTGTTGTCGCCCCAGCCCACCACGGTGTTCCCGGCGTGGTAGCCGATGCCCGCGGCCACCAGATAGACCTCCCCGGATCGGGACAGGTACAGGTTGCACAGCGGGCCGGGCAGGTCCGAGCGGCCATAGACCACGGTGTTGAGGCTCGGCGTGTCGCCGGTGGGCGGCCCGGCCGTGTGGTGGCAGGTCACGCCTTCCGCCTTGCCGGGGGTGCCGTGCCCGTAGTTCTTCCAGTTGTTATAGCCGATCTTGACGGTGAGGCCGGAACCCTGCAACGCTCGATCAAGATCGTTCCACATCGGCATGCGGGCCTCCTGACAGGCTGTTTACACGCAGTATCACAGTAGCGGTTCGGGCCAACCCGACCCTAGGGGCGTAGCCAGATGATCCGGATGTGGTTGGTCTGGCCCAGCGGCTCGGAGTTGCGGGCCGCCGCCGCGTTGTGCCAGCCGTAGACGTTGAATGCGGTCCCGGCCCCGAACCGGCGCGTGCACGAGATCGACCACTCCTGGGTGGCGCCGTTGGCGCCCGGGTTGGCCGTGTTGGCCACCACCGCGTTGGTGGTGAAGCTGCCGCAGAACCGGAATGCCGCGGTGCCGTCCAGGCCCAGCCAGATCCCCGCCGACGTGCCGTCGGTCATGCCGTTGATCCGATACCCCGCCTCGATCGTGTAAACGCCGTCCCGGGTAACGGTGAACTTGGCGTCGGCGGTCGAGCCGCCGGTGGCGATGCCCTTGGTGACGTCCGCGGTGATCGAGCCCGCCACCGGGAACATGAGCGGCCGGTCCCCGGCGGGGGCGATCGACTGGATGGTGCTGGCGTAATACTCGGCCTCGTGGCTGGTCCACAGGTTGCGCGAGATGGCCGAGTTGACCACCGACGTGGCGTTCGCCAGGTGGTTGAGCGTGGCCAGTAGCAGCGTGCCCGCCGGTTGGGCCGGGCCGACCGGAGATGCGGCCGGGGTCCCGGCCAGACAGTAGATCTTGGGGACGTAGGTGGATCCCGAGTAGTCGGCATCGTCGACCGCCATCAGGATCAGATCGACCCGGGGCAGCGTGGACACCGGGGGAACGGTGACGTTCAGCACCGCATCGTTCATGATCGCGTAGCCGCCGCCGTCGGAGGCCGGGGTGGGACACACCGCGCGGCCCGGGGACACGGCCACCGTCATGTTCGGGGTGGCCTGCGCGGAGGTCAGCAACCCGGCGATGATCCGGCCGATCCCGGACAGCGGGTCGGCCCCGGTGTCGAGCAGGAGCCCGGCCATCATCCGGTCATCGAGCGCGTTGTAGGCGCTGGTTTGCAGGTAGAGAGCCTTGAGCGTCATAGCCTGTTCCTATCCGGCGATCTGTTGCCGCAAGATCCAGTCGTCCACGGTGTAGTTCCACGGGATCGTGGTCCCGGATCCGTCCGACGGTGGGGCGCCGGTGACCTTGAGGTAGATCCCCAGGTCCACGGCGACGTCGGAGAATGCGGCCCCGGTGGTGCCCGCGATCGGCGTGGTCGCGTTGGCCCCCAGGTTGACCGTGGCCACGTCCACATCGGTCACGACCTGGGCCGCGTTGCGCCACCACACGCCGAGTTTGGCGGTGGCCGGGACGGTCGATTTGACGGCTACCTGCGCGTTCCACTTGACGTTGTTTCCCGACACGCCCATGCCCGTCGACCGCACCTCCGACGACAGCCCGGTGATACTGATGCTGGTCGTCTTGATGAACGTGGCGCGCAGCCGGGCATCGTAGGGCCGGGCGTACCCGTAGTAGGTGTTACTGGTGGTCGGCCCGGGGCCCAGCTCGATGCCGCGCAGCGTGCCATCCCGGATCCGGTCGGCGATCCCCCCGATGTTGATCAGGTTGCAGGAGCCCATGATGCCTCGGCCGGGCCACTGGAAACGCACCAGATCGGGGAACGAGTTGGTGGTGGGGCCGATGGCGCCGATGGCGGGCGGGGTGCTCACGGTGTGCGCGCCGATCACCGCGGTGCCGCCCTCGGACCAGTACCAGTGCTCCCAGAAGATCAACAGGTCGAAGGATTCCCAGTCCCCGGCGATCGAGCCCACCGCTTCGGCGAACCCGGCCGGGTCGTACCAGAGGTAAGAGCGGGTGTTGCCGTCGACCGCATCGAACTGGCCTTGCCAGGCGTGATCCACCCCGTCGGAGCCGGTAGCCGGTTTAAACGCGTTGGCCCCGGTGTAGTTGCGCCAGGCATACGGGGAGATGTCGAAGCTGCGCCGCTCGCGCGTGACAACGGGGGTGGACGCCACGTGGCTCATCCGAAACGACCAGTCCCCGGCCAGCGCCTCCGGTCCGCCGACCAGCACGCCTTTCTCTGGGACCACCCAACCGTCGAGGCGCTTGCCCTCATAGCCGGGGTTGGGCAACAGGTTGGGCCCGGTGACCACCGCGCTCGTGCCGCCCGCGGGTCGCGCCGCTGCGGCCAACCGGCGCTCGGCCGTGGACAGCCTCTCTTCGGTGCGGTTGAGCCATTCGGCCAGGTCGACGGATCGAGCTACGCGCGTCATTCGGTCCCCCCACTCCTCGGGATGATCACGGTGCCGTCCAGCAGTGCGGGCACCATGGTGATCGTCACCGCGTCCAGTTGTCCGGCGTCGACCGCGATCCCGGCGATGCGGACCTGAATGTCGTAGCCGTCCACGAACGCCGGGCCCGGGGGCACGATCAGGCGGCAGTCATCGCCCACCCCGTAGGACCCCAGGATCGGATCCTCGTCCGCGTCCGGGAGTTTGATCTTGACCGACAGGATGATGCCGGACCGGGCCGCCTGCTCCGCCTTGGCTTTCTCGTCCAAGGTCGACTGCACCGACACGTCGGTGAAGCTCAGCGCGTCCTCCAGGCGCGGCCAGCCCGCGCCGTACATGAACGTGGCCTCATAGGTCGACGTCAGCGGGTTGGTGGCGTCGGTCGTGTTGGTCGACATGGCGTCGATGAACGTGGTCGAGCTGGCCCCGTCCTCTTCCCACTGCACGATCTCGCAGTTGACCCCGACGATGAACGTCAAGCGCGAGTTGGCCAGGGTGCGGCCCAACCGCGGATAGCCCACCTCGAACCGGTCGGACCAAATGCCGTTGGCGTAGACGGGGCTCGACTTGATATCCGGCCCGTCGATCACCCCGCACAGGTTGCGGATCATCTCGCCGTAGGACTTGCGGTCGGCCCCGTAGTAGGTGCGGTCCCGACGGCGGCCGGTGATCACGTTGCCGATGGTGGTCACGCCGAGCCCGCCGTAGGGGTCGCGCTGCGGGAGGTCGATCAGCGTGGCCAGAATCGAGGACTGGTCGATCTGGGTAAAGATCATGGTCTGCCGGATCCGGCGCCGGTCCCAGTAAGACATGATCTCGTCGCAACTGATGTCCATCAGGCCGTCGGGGTTCATCGAGCGCTTCCACAGGATCCCCGACCAGACCGGGATCTGGCCGCGCAGCACGCCGATCATGACTCGGCCCGGCAGCATCACGTCGACCAGCCCGCCGTCGAACGCCGGGATGGTGGCCGAGAGCGGCCCGGCCGCGTTGATCCGGGACTCGTAGGTCAGCCGCGACCACGGGGCGGTGGCCAGGACCTGTTTCGTCTGGACGGCCCGCACGATGAGCGTGGTGGACGTGCCACCGCCGAACCCGGTCACAGCAACGCACTCTGGGTGGTGGCCAGACAGGTCCCGTTGCCCGACTGCGCGAACAGCCGGATCGTCCAGGTGCCGGGTGGGATGACCGGCCACTGGGCTCCGACGCCGATCAGGTCGCGGCGCTCCACCCCGTTGAGGATCACGTGGTAGTCGCGGGTGACCCGTAGCACGTCGGTGGCGCCGAGCGAGACGTTGATCGGGAACAGGGTCTGGCCGACCACCTCGATGGCCGGGTTGAGCAGCGGCCCGGTCAGCGTGCAGTCCACCGGGGCCGGAACGTTGCCGATGTTGGTCATCTGGGCTTGGCTGACGACCTGACTGGTGGGTGGGTACTGCCAGCCCTTGGGCGCCACGTAGTTGGGGGCACCACTGGCCGCGGTGTAGCCGCGTTTGTAGGTGCGCCCGGTGAGCCGGGCCCCACCGGCGATCAGCGTGGCGGACTGGTAGGCGCCCAGGTAGACCCGCGGGTCGGGGCACCAGAACTGGAGGTGGATGTCCCCTAGTCGCCAGTCGTGGCCCATGTCGGTGGGCATCGAAGATCGGCGGAGCTTGCCGTACACCTGTCGCCCGTCGGTGAGTACCAGGCGTTCGGCGTCGCGCCGGGACGGGCCGAGCAGGCGTAGCGCCGCCTGCCGTTTGGCCTCCAGGTCGGCCGGGTCGTCACCTTGGATGCCCAGGGACATGGTGATCACCCGCGGGCCGACCTGATCGGTACCGGTCCATGATCCGTCGATCTGCGGTCGGTCGACGTCGGCGGTCTCGATGGCGGGCAGTTCGTCGATTCCGTCGATCTCGGTCACCGGATAGGCGGTGCCGGGCCCGAACATGAGGTCGCGCCACTGGCCTTGCTGGGTGGATCGCACTAGTACACCCGCGCGGCAACCAGCACCAGATCGAGGAAGTAGACCGCCACCCCGGCCGAGAGCAGGACCAGGCCGTAGGTGGCCACCGGGTGCGGGCGGGACGCCACGAACGCGGCCCCGGCGGCCAGCAGGAACGCCAGGATCAACAGCACGACGTGTAGCGGGTTCATGATTTCCTCCTAGGCACTGACCAGCCCACCGATCTTGCTGGCCCACTTGATCTGATCGACGACGTCTTCGGGTCGCAGTTGCGTCCCAAACGATCTAGCGTCGATGTTCGTAATCCCCCCGGCGGGGGCGTACATCCGCTCCGCCTTGTCGGTCGGGTCGCCGCGGAACCCGGCCGCGTACAGCGCATCCGTGGCCCCCTTGGGCAGGTTGCCGACGTTGACCCCGATGCGCCCGCCGGTGCCCCGGGAGAACAGTTGATCGATGTTCTGGAGGCCGGGCAGGGCCCGCATGATGGCGGGCACCGCGTTGGACCAGTTCTCGACCGCGCCGCCGACCTGTTTGGCCTTGTCGACCAGGCCGGGCGCCACCTTGGCCAGCGCATTGAGGTAGCCCGCTTCACCCTTTTTGAAGATCTTTCCCTTGACCATGATCTCGTCGTAGAACCCGGCCGCCACCTTGGACCCGTCCTCGGCGACCTGGCCCAGCTCCGAGGTGTGCTGTTGCACCATGCTCAACACCTTGTCCAGGGTGGATTGGATCTTGGGGATCCAGGTCTCCAGGCCCTGGTCGAGCCCTTGCATGATGAACTCGCCCATCTCGTGCATCAGGCTCGACGGGGAGTGGATGCCCAGCGCCGACTTCACGCTGTTGATGATCTCCAGGATCTTGCTCAGGGTGGCGTCGACCTGCGGGAGTAGCGCCTGCATCCCGTTGATCAAGCCCTGCATGGTCTGGTCGCCGATCTCGGCCATGACCCTGGACGGGGAGGAGATGCCCAGCGCCTTGCGCACCGGGCCGGGGATGAGGTTGGTCAGATAGGTGACGATCTCCTGGCCGCGCGCTTGCAGCCCGCGCAGCAACCCGCCGATGATGTCCTGTCCCATTTGGACCATCTGGGAGGGCAGGTTGACCAGCGAGTTGATGATGTCGCGGCCCATCTTGATCGCCGCGTTCACCACCTGTTCGATGGGCTGACGGATGCCCGGGGGCAGCGCCTCCCACGCCGCGATGACCTTGTCCCGCAACATCCCGACGAACGGGGCCAGCGCCGATTGCACCTTGCCGACCAGCGCGCCACCCTCGGTGACCAGGGTGTTGATCGCCGCTACCGACCCGTCACGGGTGCGGTTCCACGCCGTGATCACCTGGGCCTGCAAGATCCCGAAGTAGTTCGAGAGCCCGGCCTGGGCCTTGCCCGGCAGTTCGTTGACCTTGCTCCCGAACGTGTCCATGTCGGTACCGGCTTGGACCAGGGAGTCTTTCATCTTGGTTCCCCAGTTGCCGATATCGGTACCGGCTTGCACCAGGGAAACTCGCATCTTCTCGATCCACGAGTTGACCGCGGACCCGAACGCCTCAAGATCATGCACGGCTTGCATGAACGAGGTACCGACCTTGCTCGCCCACGCCTCGATGGCCGGGCCGCACCAGTCGACGAACTCCTTGAGCTTGGCGAACAGCTTGTCGACGATGGCCCGGAACGTCTCGCTGTGGTTGTAGGCGTAGATGATCCCGGCGGCCAGCGCGGCGACCACGGCGATCACCACGCCGATCGGGTTGGCCGCCATCGCCGCGTTCAGGGCCCACCAGGCGGTCCGTAGGGCGTTCAGGATGTTGACGATGGACATCCACGCGAGCTGTGCGGCCATCGCCGCGTTAAAGGCGATCGTCCGGGCGTTCAAGATCAGCAGAACGGCGGCCAGGCCCACCAACAGCTCTTTGTACTGCCCCACCCAGGTGATCACCCTGCCGATCACGTCGATGAACGCGGTAACCCCGGTGATCACTTGGTTGAGCGCGTTCAGCACGACCAGATAGGCCGGGGCCAGTTTCTCCCCCAGCGCGGCTTGAGCGTTCTCCGTCTCGGCCGACACTCGCTTCTGCGAGTTGGCCACGCTGTCCCCGGTGCGGGCGAAGTCGCCCTGCGCCTGCCCGGTCTGCTCCAAGATCAACTGGCGGGTCGCCATGACCTCGTCGCCCTTGGTGATCTCGTCCTTGGTGGCGGCCAACCCCATCTGGAGGGCCTTCTGGTTGACCATCTCCTTATTGATCAACACGCCGTAGCGCTCGATGGGGTCGTACTCCCCGCGGAACGCCGCCCCCAGCGCCTGTACCGCCTCGTCCGGGGTGGTCCCGGAGAACGAGGCCATATCGCCCGCGAGCCCGGTCATCTGGGTGGAGAAATCGGCCAGCGGCTTGCCGGTCAGTTCGGCCGCCTTGCCGAAGGTGCCGAACGTGTTGGCCGCCTCCAGGGCCGCCCGCTTGCTCAGCCCGAACGACTTGTCGGCCGAGGTGGCGAAGTTCTCGACCTCCCCAGCGAAGTCACCGAACTTGATCCCGGTAACACTGGTCGCGTCTTCGAGCTGAGCGAACGCATCGATCGAGCCGGACACGAACGTCAGGACCTTTTCGCCCGCGGCGGCCAGTAGCCCCCCGGCCATCGAGCCCACCGCGGTGCCCAGCGCCGAGCCGATGGCCGCGCCGCGCGAGGATGCCTCGCCCTGGGCCCGGTTCAGCTCCGACATGTCCAGTCGGATGCGTCCGACCAGATCGGGCAGCAGCGCCACTCAGCTCACCCCACGCCCGGGGCAGGCATCGGCGGAGCGTTTACACGCGCCCTCGGTCGGCTGCGCTCCAGAGACTGGGACACCGCCATCAGCCACCCGGCCCCGCCCTGTGTAGACGCGCGTTGCGCCGGGACGACCGGTTGCCGGGCCGAGCCCTCCTCGGTGCGCTCGCGGTGCAGCTCGGCCAGGGTCTGCAACTGGCGGGGCGTCATTTCTTCCCACTCTTTTTGCGACCGACCGAGGACGACGATGGCGATGTAATACCAGCGGGCGAACGGGATGCGGACCGGCGCTCCGCCCGGTTCGGCGTCGGCCCGCTCATTTCCCCCGCCATGGCCTTCTCCCCCAGCTCACCGAACGCGTCGGTGAACGCCGCGGTGAACGCGGTCACGATGGTGTCCAGGTCGGCCGGGCGGATCCCGGTGGCGATGGCCTTGCGGGCGGTGGGGTTGTCGTCGAACTCGTGCAGCAGACCGGCATGGATGATGTCGATCAAGAGTTTGACCACCGGGCGATCGAGCATCACCTGACCCTCGTCGTTGGTGATCATGCTTTGCATCTCGGCGACGGAGCCGAACTGGGTTTCGATCTTCTCCAGGCTCAGCATCGTGTAGATCAGTTCGTACTTGTCGTCGCCGATGGTGATCCACTGGCCGGATCCGTTACCGGTGCCGGGCATGCGGCACATCCTCTCTAGATCAGTGCATTCGGCGCGTCGGGTTGCGGCGGCCGTTTACACGGTGAGGGGAGCGGACGCCACGGGGAGCCGCGCCCTCAGGGGTGCCATCGGGAAAGGATCAGGTCGAGCTGTCCGGCGTCCAGGGCGCCGGGGGCGTGTAGCTGTCCATGATGATCACGTCCAGCCACGGGGAGGTCCCGGTGGGCGGGTTGACGTTCATCTCCGCGGTCACCATCTGGTAGTCCTCTTCGGCCGCGCCGATCTCCGGGAACGACGACAGTGAGCACTTGCTCATCACGAACGCCACCGCCCCGCCGGGCGCGTCGGCCGCCGCGGAGATGGCGCGCATGCCGAACGGCTTGGGGAACGCCGAGGAGAGCAGCGCCCACCCGGTACCGGCATAGGCCGAGGTGGCGCCCGCGGTCCGGGTGCCCACCGTGCCGCCGAGCATCACGGCGAGATTCTGGAGGCTCAGCTTCGCGTTCTCGATGGCCGCGGTCAGGCCGGTGATGATCGACTGTTGGTCGATCAGCCGGTTGTCGCCGCGGAGTTGCTTGGTGTCCATGTCGCCGGACAGGGCCAGCGACTTGATTCCCGGGACGTCGAACCACTCCCCGTAGGTGGCTGCCGCCCCGACGGCATCGGTGAGCACCGATGCGATCTGGCAGTGCTGCACGGCGTACACCTTGGTGATGCCCTGTTGGGCGATGGGCGTGGTCACAAGGGGCTCCGGAGTTTCGGTGGTGGTCATGATCTCTCCTCAGGCCGCTGGGGATGCCAGCAGTCGATCTATCTGCACCGTCACGATGGTGCGTCGTAGGTTGTCGCTGGCCTGCGCCGAGCGGGTCAGGATCTGCACCCCGTAGCAGGTGATCAACCAACTGGGGAGCTTGGTCCGGTGCAGGAGCCAACAGATGTGATCCTCTAGGCCGATCTGTTCGGCCCGGGTGCCGTCCGGTTTGCGCAGCGCCTGGTAGATGTCCACCTGGGCTTGCTCGCGGACCCGTAGCTCGCCCTCGGCGTCGGTGTCGCCGGACGGAACCACGTTCCACGCCACCCCTTCGGTGATCACCACCAACGGGAGCGGGGCCTTGGGCGGGGCCAGGTCGCGGAACACGGTCACGCCGAGCCCGGCGGACTCGATCACGTACTTGAGCGCCCCGGAAACGGTCGCGTTGCTGACCGTCCCGGTGCTCGCGCTCATCGCAGACCCTTGATCATTTCTCGTTCGTAGCGGGCCTGGGCCATGGCCATGCCGGGCCGCAGGAACGGCTGTGCGCGCATGTGCCGGGTGCCGAACTCGACGAACGGGGCGTAGTCCACATCGTCGAACAGCACGCCGATGACATCCGAATGTGCTCCACCGGTGTCGACGTCGGTTTCGATCCCGCGCCGCAACCGCCCGGTGTCGACCGGGCACCGCTTGCGGGCCTCGTCGGCGGCCATGTCGAGCAGGTCTCCGACGTTGGCCCGCAGCCCGGAATCCCAGTCGTCCAGGACGCGCACGATGGCGTCCCGCCACTGGCGCTCGTTCTCCCAGGTCACGTGCGCGGGCATGATCTAGACCCGGTGGGGCGTGACGTCCGGCGACGCGTCGCCCACCGCTTCCGCACCTTGGGCCCGCTCTTGCAGGTGCTGATCACACAGCGACTCGCCCCCGGCGACGGCCGTGGCTTCGGCCATCTTGGCGCCGGATGACTCCATGTAGCACTTGACACAAACCATGATCTACTCCTTTACGGGACGACCGGGTCCGGTGCCCAGCCGCCGTCGGATTCGGTGGGGTCCCACGGAAAGTGGACGGTCCAGAAATCCCAGTCGGGCAACGGTTCGTCGTTGAGCCCCGGGTCCTGGGTGTTGGTGTTGTGCCCGTTGTCGACGACGGCCATCAGGTCGGCATCCTTGCCGTCCACAGATTCCAGTCCACATCGACGTCCCGGTTGATGTTGACCGTGCGGGCGTGGGTGGCGTCGAGTACCGCGTCGGTGTCCATGTCCGCGGTGATCGCCGTGGACTTGGCTTCGGTCTTGCTCTCCGAACTGCTCTCACTCGTGCTCGCGGGGGTGCTCGTGCTGGACTCGCTCGTGCTCTTGTTGGTGGCCATGACTCTCCTAGATCAACACACGGTTGGACTTGTACGGCTCTAGCCAGGCATCCACCACCGGATCCCCGGTCGTGCGCTGATCGGCCGGGGAGCCCTGGCGTTGCTGGGGTGGACCCGGGTCGGACTGATCTTGTGCGGTGGGAGCAGGTGGTATGCCGGTGGGGTTGCCCTCGGCATCGGCCTGCGCCGTGTAAACGCCGGGGGAGTAGAGCGCGGCCAGTCGGGCCGCCGCGTCGACCACGGGGGCGGGAGTCGTGCGCCAACCGAAGTCGCCGCTGACGTAGAAATCGATACCGGCCGGGAATGGCGGCCACCCGTCCGCGATCCAGGTCCGGCCGTCCGGGGCGAGGTCCCCGGTGTCCACGCTGTAGGCGATGACGGGGAGCCAGCCCTGACCCCACTCGTCCACCGGCACCACGAACCCGAGCGGGTCCGGCTTGAAATGATCACGACAGTAGCGGTCAATGGTCACCCGAGCGCTGTCCAGCGCCGCCGCTATCTCCGTGTCGGTGCCCTGAGCACCAGCAGCGCGCGCCTGGGTGATGGTGGCGTAGCCGATCGGGGTGTCCGGGTCGGGCGTCGTCATCGTCGCCTCCCTCCACGGCTTGGGGACTGTTTACACGGTCCGGCCTGGGTTGCACATCCTCTGGCCCGGCGTAGCGGCGGGGTGGGATCGGAGCCAGACAGCAGGAGCAGAACTCGCCCGGCCTGTCCATGGGGATCCTCCGATGGGAGCTGCGCCCACCCCGCCGATACGTGGTGCTGCGGGGCACGGGCTACGGGACCGACTTGACGAACGCGGGCGGTGCGTACACCGCGAGCTGGGCCCGCATCTCGGCCAGGATCACCAAGATGTTCTTGGTGAAGTTGTCCACGTGCGAGTCGGACATGAGGATCCGGACCCCGGCCTTGCGCCACAGGGTGGCCGCCTCGCGGAACGCGCCGACCAGCGCCGTCCCGGCCGCGATGGCCACCGTCGGCACCACCGGCAGACCCCACACCCGCGGACCCATGAGGCTGGTCGGGTCGTTGGTGAAGATCCAGTTTCCGGTGGAGTCCTTGGCCAGTTCCACGCCTTCCCAGTCCACCGGGTTGAGCACACAGCCGGACGCGTCGTATCCGGCGATCTGCACCTTGGTGATCATCTTGCGGATGGCCACCAGCATGCCGTCGGTACCGATCGCCTGGGTCTGCACCCCGGTGGTGTTGAGGATGCCGCGGATGTTGGGGGCGACCCCGTCACCGTTGAGGAGCTGAGCGTCTAGGCGCTTCTCGCACGCGTAGCTCAGTCGACCTTGGATGTAGCCGGTGAGTTGGGACTCGTCCTCGGCCGCCTGGCGGGTGATGGGCACCCACACGGCGATCGTGGCCAGCGCCTTGGACGCCACGGTGAACGTGAACGCGCCCTCAGGCTTGGCCAGGCCCTCGGCCACTTCCACCGCGGTGTTGGCGCTGACCGGCGATGCGGTCTCGATCACCCATTCGATCACGCTGGAGGTGGCGGTCTGCTGATCCAGGAGATCGGCGACGCGGAGTTGCGGCGGGGGCGGGTACAGGATCCCGGGGACCCGCTGGGCCTGGGACGGGAATGTGGCCGTGGTGACCAGCGTGCGCAGGTCGGTGGCCCGCGGGAGGCTCAGGATTTCCGCGGTGCCGTGCGCCCCGCGCTCCATGTAGGCCGCCCCGCCCTCGGCCGCCAGCGTCCGCCAGTTGTCCGGGACCAGGCTGGCACCGTCGCCGCCGCGGGGCGGCCCATCGTCACCGGGGCCGCGTTGACCACGTTCCCGGGGTCCGGGGTCCGGGCGGCCGTTGCCGCTACCGGCATCGGGGCGCCACCGTTCGGTGACCTCGACACCGGCCAGGCGTCGGCGCCGTTCGTTGGTGGCCGTGGTGATGGCGTTGCGGCGCTCGATCTCCGCGGCGATCTCGTCGGCCGCGCGGGCCTGGTCCTCCCCGGCGTCGTCGGTGTCGAGCGCGGTCAGCGCCTCGTCCCGGGCCGCGCGTAGCTCGGCGTCGGTGAACTGGGTGTAGTCGACCGCGTCTGCGGTGCCGGTGCGGTCGCGGATGTGCTCGGCGCCGAACGCACGGGCCCGCGCCTGCGCGATCTGCTCGGGAGTGAACCCGGTGTCGGGGAGCATGATCCTTCCCTTCCTCATGTGATCAACTGTGTGGTGCGCAGGCGTGCGCGGGCCACCAGTAGGGACCGGCGAGCGACAGGGAGCCCGCCGGGGCTCAGTTGATCCTCTCGACTGTTGCTGCGCGCGTCTTGGAACTCGGAGCCGGGCACGGCGGCCATCCGCGCGGTGATCTGGGAGACCTCGACCAACTGCGCGGCGATGATCCGTTCCGGGTCCTCCTCGTCGAAGATCACCGACCGGAACCCGACGGACAGCCCGGGGGCCGACGTACGCGCCTTGGTCCGGGCGTCGCGGCCGTCGCGGGTCTGGTCCCAGCGGCCCTCGATCCACAGCCCGTCGGACCGGTCGGCCGCGGTGAACGCACCGACGGGCACCCACGGGTCGTGCATCCAGCACAGCGCGTACGGCTGGGAGTCGAGCCCACCCGCGGCCCACGCACCCGCGGCGAACGTGGTCCCGTAGGCGTCGCGCACCTCGGTTCGACACGCCCACCCGCGGAAGTGCGGTTCGTTGTCCGGCACATCATCGCGAAGATCCAGATCAGCCAGATGGACCGTGCGGTGCGTGGTGGCCTGCGGCGCTGCTACATGATCAGATCGGGTTACCATCGGGGTCCCTCTCGTTCCATGCGTAGACCCGACCGGAGCGAACCCGCTTCTCCAGGGTGCCGGGCCGGAAGTCCTCGACGTCCAGGAATTCGGCCGTCTTGAGGTAGGTCCAGATCCCGAACGTGCCCAGGTTGATCTCCAGTTTCTGCGGGTAGGCGCCGATGAACTCGCCGGTGCGCCCGTCGCAGGGGCCGCCGCGGAGTTGGATCGCTACCCCGTCGATCACGCCGTCGGGCGGGGCTACGACGTTGCCCACCGCGGTGTGCAGGAGCTGGCGACGGTGGGTCGAGCGCGGGTCCTCAGTCATGATCCTCTCCCTGCGGGTAGTGGCACCGGCCGCCCGTTGCGGTGACCGTTTGCACGGGCCGCCTCGTCGTCGGGGGGCGGGGCATCATCCGGCGAGTCCGGAGCCGGGTCGTCGGTGGGTTGGAACGGGTTATCGGGGTTGCCCGGGTTGGCCCCGAACGGGTTGTCGCCATGGATGTCCGGGAGTTGGTGACTGCCGATCGAGGTGGCCCGCGCCCGGTACACGGTCAGCGTCACGGTGCCGATACCGTCCGGGAGCGGTTCCTGGCCGATCTCCTCGCGCGCCTCGTCCACCGTCATCAGGTCGTGATCCACCAGATCGACCAGCCGGGCCACCTGCGCATCGTTGGATTCCTGCAACGCCTCCACCTCGGAGACGTCGAACTCGGCCATGAACCGCGGATCCGGCTGCGTGGACAGGTCCACTTCGGACGCCACGATCTGGAGCTTCGGCACGATGGTGTCCGACCACAGGGTGGTGCGCGCGGCGTCCCGGTTCTCGTAGGTGGTGCCACCCATCAGGTAGTCCCGGGGCACCCCGTAGGCCAACATGACCTCTTCGGCCGATTTGACGCGGGTGTCCAGGTAGGCCACCTCTTCGGCGGTGAGCGTGATCCGTTCGTACTTGGCCGCGTTCGGCCCGGACAGCACCAGGTGGCGCCCGGCGTCCTCGGGTCGCTCATGCCGGGCCTGCAAGTCGTGTTTGATCTTGCGGTGCGTGTCCTCGTCCACGTCGCCCAGGTAGACCACCCCGCCCGGGGCGCCACCACGGGCCAGCGATGAGGTCTGGTACCGGCGCGCGTAGTCGTCCAACTCCAGGGCATAGCGGGCCGCGTCCAGCGGGGACAGGCACGACCAGATGTCATCCGGGTCCGGGTAGCGCAGCCACAGCATCTCTTCCGGGAGCGCCACCCCGGACCGGCCGTTGACCGAGTTGACCCGGAACCCGATCAGCACCGACAGCCCGTCTTCGCGGGTGTTGTCGACGATGGGCTGGACCCCCCAGGACGAGTCGAGCACGTGCAGCCCGGCCACCTCGCCCTGACCGGTGCCGCCGCGGTCCATCAGCACGAACGCCTGGCCTTGGGTTTCCAGCCGCAGCCAGGTGATCTCGCGCAGCATGCGCGCGCTCATGTAATCGTTCGGGGCATGGTTCCACAGGTCGGCCACGCGATCCGGGACATCCTCGCCCGATTCCTGGTCGAGCACGTGCAACGGACAGGTCGCGGCGTTGCTGGCGATGGCCACAATGCACCGGTAGGCGACCGCGGAGTTGCGCCAACCCACCCCGTATTGGCCGTACCACTGATACAGCCCATCGAGTCCCATGGTGACGTGCAGCCCGTCGGGCCCGACGTGGGAGGGGACCCCGACCGCGAACCCGTCACCGGAGGGGAGCGCGCGGGTTCCGGCCAGGGTGTTGAGCGCGGTGTCGGCGAGGTCGGAAACGAGGCCACCTAGCCAGGCACGCCACGTAGCCGCCACGGGGCGAGATCCTACCCCGGCGTTTACACGCGGCGATAGGCCGGACGGTCCGGGTCAGACCATGGCGTCCGTCGCTCGCAGGTAGGCCAGCGCGGCAAACTGCGCATCGGTGATCACCATGTCATCGTCGACCAACACGAACCGGGCAGGACGCGAGTAGCCCATCACGTCAGGCACTCCGGTGACCCACAACCACTCCCGGGGCGTCAGTTCGTGATCTTCGGCCCACATCCTGGCCCACGAGTAGTTGGGAGCAAAGATCAGGATCATGCGACATCCGCCCTTCCGCGTCGGCGCAGGAACAGGTGGGCGGCCACCCACACCATGGCGTCCAGGCGGTCCGGGGACGGCTTGGACGGATCCCACGTCGCGAGCTGGTCCTCCAGCTCCACGAACATCCCGGCCAGCCACCACAGGCCGCGTTCGCTCAGCGTGGCGATGGGCTCGGCCCGGGTGCGCTTGCCCTTGGACGCGGTCACCGGCCGGATCCGCAGGCCGCGCGGCACCGGTTCCCCGTTGCGGCGCATGTCCGCCAGCACCATATCGAGGGTGTTTTTGACCATGTCCCAGCCGTTGTTTTGCTCGGCCACGATGTACCCGGCGTTCCACTTCAGGGCCGCGCCGATGGCGATGCGCGCCCACGCCGCCGGGGTGTGATGGCCGGACAGATCGTCCAGGACGAACCCCTCGTCGTCCAGGCGCCCGGCCACCACGATCCCGGTCTCGCTCGCTTCCGGCTTGTCCCGCCCGGCCGGGTCGATGGCCACCGCGATCTCCATCTCGGCCACGTACGGACCGACCAACACCGGGTCCGCGCGCTGGCGCTCGATCAACTTGCGCGACCACAGCGCGCCCTCGGCCTCGTCCAGGTAGCGACCCAACAGTTCCTGATCGGCCAGCGCGGTGCCTTCGTACTTGCGCAACACGTTGTCCAGGAACACCGGGGCCAGGTTGGCGAGGTTGTCGTAGGTGGATCCGGTGGTCACCACCGTCTTGGGGTCGGTGAGGATCTTGCGCAGTTCCGGGTGCGGCTGCGGGGTGGTGGTGATCACGCACCGGGGGTGGTTGCCCAGCCGCATGCCCAGCCGGTAGTTACTGATCACCTCGCCGAGCGCGTAGAACGTGGCCAACTCATCGACCCACCCGGTGTGGTGCTGCGGGCCGCGTAGTTGGTCGGGTTCCTCGGACGAGTAGCAGAACGCGACACCGCCGTTGTCAAACTCGATCTTCCGTTTGCTGGGCAGGTAGTTGGGGCGCTCGCTGCGCCGGTAGCAGCGCATCAGCCCGGACTCACCCTCGATCATGGTGTCGCGCACGTCCGGCACGGTGCGCCCGATCAGCGCGATGCGGTGCCCGGCCCCGATGTGTTCGTTGCGCCACTTGACGAACTCGGCCCCGGTGCGGGTCTTGCCCCACCCGCGGCCCGCCATGATCATCCACTCGAACCAGGGTTCGGACACCTGCACCCGGCGGCCGAGCCGATCACTGACCCACCGGGCCGAATCCGGCGGGGGGAGCTGGTTCCACCGGGCGTGTCGCACCGGGTAGTCCGGGTCGTCCGGCTGCACCGGGCCGTGCGGCTCGCCGTCGCAGTAGACCCGATCACAGCGCCACAGGGTCTCGCGCCGCTCCCTCTCCGCCAGTAGCTGATCCCTCAGCGCGATCTTGCGCTGGTCGTCGAGATGAGACCACGGCGGCAGATCATCGCCGTAACGGGCCGACGCCAGGCGTTCGTGACCACCCGACCAGTCGACCACCGGGGGGCGACTCACGGCACCGACGGGTCGTCGTAGCCGCGATCCCCGCCGCGATCGGTGCGGTGCATGCGGGCCTGCCAGCGCCCGGATCCGCGCGAGCGGTCCGGGTCCACCCGGTCATCGGTGCCGCGCCCGCGGGGGGCGACGTCGGGGCGGGGCATGATCGGCCGGGTCAGGTCGTTGACCAAGATCGCGATCTCCTCGTCCCACGCGTCGTGGTTGTGCACGTCGACCTGGACGGCCGCGCGCGCCCCGGTGATCTCCACGATCCGGTCGGTGATCTTGAGGACGCGTTCCTCGGCGCGTTCCTGCTCATCGGCCGAGCAGGTCGGGGAGGCCAGCCGGATCATGTTGCGCTTCATGATCAGATCCAGGCGGGCCAGTACCAGGGCGCGCGTCTGGTCGCGTAGTTCGGTGGGGACCTCGGCCTTGATCGCCCGCTCGACGATGCGGGACGCCTCTCGTGCGGTGATCCCGAAGTGATCGCCGATCTCCATCATCGAGGCGCCGCCGATGCGCAGTTGCAGGGCTTCGCGCTCGCGGCGTGCCTCGGCCAGGGTGGCCAGTTCGGCGCTGGGATCGTGGTTGACCCACTCTTGCTCGTCGTCGTCCCGGGGGGCCACGACCGCTCCTGTTCCGACCAGCCATCGGTGACCCTATGGTAACGCACGGCCACGTGCGGCCAGGTGGTCAGCATCACCCTTACGGTCTACTATTTCGTTGCCTGCCCGTGTAAACGGCGTGCTACACTGAAAGGGTCAACAGGCAAGGAAGAGACCCGGAGGATCCGATGAGCAACCCGACCAGCGCCCCCAAGTACGCCACCCGCGAAGAGTGGCTGATGGCCGCCTACAAGATCCTGCGCCCGCGGTTCGATGAGCTGGCCGAACTGGTCAACACGGCCATGGTCGAGTCCGGCAAGACGCTGCCCGGCATCGCCACCTACACGATGCCCGAACAGATCCACATCTCGGTGGGCTTCGGCTACGGCGCCAAGCGCGAAAACGAGGTCATCGTGGGCCAGACGTGGCGCGCCGAGCGGTCGGCCGACAAGGTCAACCACATGTTCATCTCTCCGGAGATCGGGCACGCCTCCACGGTGCTGGGCATCATGATCCACGAGATGTTGCACGTGCTGTTCGACTGCGACCACGGCCACGACCGGGTGTTCGCCGCGTTCGGCCAGGTGCTCGGTCTGGAGGGCAAGCCCACCGAAATGCTGCCCGGCCCGGCGTTCGAGATGGAACTCATGCTGATGGCGGAGCAGGAGCTGGGCGCCTACCCGCACAGCGCGCTGGACGTGCAGCGGTCCAAGGCCCTCGCGCCGGTCGACGGTGTGCCGGTGCCGGTCGGTGGCGGCTGGGTCGAGCGCGGCTACGTGGGCCCGGCCCCGCAACGCGCCCGCATGATCAAGGCGTGGTGCCCCGGGGCGGTCGACGGCCAGCTCGCCGGGTGTGGCTACACGGTGCGGGTGGCCCGGTCCTGGATCGAGCTGGCCCGCCCGGTCTGCCCGAACCCGACGTGTGGGCGCCACCTGCACGACATGGTGACCGCCATCGACGCGGACCCGCTGAACGGGTAGGCAAGGCAGGGGGGCGGGTCCGGAAGGGGAGCCCGCCCCCCGCTCGTTTACACGCCCGATGGGAAACAAGGTACCGGGAGTCCGCCGATGTTACGGTGGGGATTCTGCGTCGCTCGGCGATAGCGGGCACACTGCGACGTCGAGCACCGACCGACGGACGAGAGGATCACCCATGAGCGGGATCTACGACAATCGGCCCGACGTGCCCACCGGCGAACGGATCATGAAAGGGCGCCGGGTACCGGTCTACCCCACCGGCTGCGCCCTCCAGATCGACGATGACCCGGACCCCCGTCACGGGGATCGGGTGATCGTGGTCAGCCCGGGTGGGTCGCGGGCCAACATGAGCGCGGACGCCTGTGTGGCGCTGTATCACCTCGAACCCGGGGCACTGGTCACGACCGACCGGGTGGGGCGCCCGTGACCGGGCCGCTACTGCTCACCCCGCATCTGCCCGCCGACCCCACCCACCTCGATCCGCTGCGCCTGGATCGGTGGTACGCCGATCCGCTGCCGCTGACCCGCCGCCCGCCGCAGGATCTGACCGGGATGCTGCGCGCCGCGGTGCCGGTGATGGCGGCCACCACCGACGTACCGGCCGCGCTGGCCATGCTGCGCGACGTCGACCCGCCGCTGTGCGTACTGGCCCGCCGCTACCCCGGCCTGTGGCAGCGCATCCCCGGCCTGGAATCCGCGCTCGGCCACCTGGGGCGGGTCCGCCAGGGTCTCCCGCGCAGCGATAACGATCTCTACGGGGCGTTCAATCCGGAAGATCGGTTGCGCACGTTGACCGGGTTGGACGCCGAACGCCTGTTGATCGACGGCATCCGCACCGGTGGGATCGGTCTGCACACCGTCATGCACCGGCTCTCGATCATCGCTGACTGGGTGGTGGGTCGGCGCCCGGACTGGGCCGCAGTGCAGGCGGCCGGGGAGCTGGGCCCGGCCTGGGATCCCATGGTCAAATCCGCGGTGCTGATGGCCCGCCAGATGGATCTCGACGTGTTCGCCGCGGACTACATTCCGTGGCTGGTCCCCCTCAAGATCGAGGGGCGCGTCTACCGGGCGCCGACCGGGGCACAGTTCACCAACACGTGGTTGGACTGGGCCCTGTGGGGTCCGGAGGTGGCGCGCGCCGATCCGGCGTACCGCGCCTATTCGGCACAGCTCCGTCCGGAGTGCTCGCCGTTGGCCCGGTCGTTGGGTCAGCGGATCGTGACCACCTGCGGCAACCAGTCGTTGATCTCTGCGCTGGAAACCCGGTTTCCACCGGGGGTGCATCCGGCGGCCCGATATGCGGTGCTGGACGGACTGGAGGCGTTGCTACGGCGGATGCGCGACTTCCGGGCGGTGCACCAACGGTTCGCACTCCAGACGCTGATGATGCGCGAGCCGGACCGCGGGTCGGGGATGATCGAGGATCCGCCGTTTGCCGGGTTGCTCGATCACACCCGTGCCGCCCGCGCTCGGGTCGGGGCGTTGCGGGGCTCGTGATGTGGATCGTCACGCTGCCGATGTACCAGCACTACGGGGCGCGCGAGCTGTCTCCGCGGCTGCACGCGTTGCGGGCCGGGGGCCGGATCTCGGCGTGCGGTCTGTATACGCTCGATGATCTGGCCACCGATCTGGCCGAGCCCTGGGAACACCTGCCGCCGTGTGGCAAGTGCGCCGACTACTGGCGGGCGTGGGGTGGGCGGTTGTATCCGTCCTCGCCGGATCTGGTGGAGGCCGGTTGATCAACCTCTCAGACTCGGCCCGTGTAAACGGGCAGGGTGTCTATCCTGGGGTCACGCCTTTCCGGGCGTGCCAAAGGGGCCCGTTCGGCCTTCGATGCGGGGTCGAGCGGGAACGCGGGTCTTGATCACCGATATGGCGTGTGATCTTCGGGGGCTCGCGAACGTCAGTCGAAGTCGAGAACGGGGCTCGGACAGCCAGCCGGGCCCCGTTCGACGTATACTGTGAGTGCATTGGTCGTGCATTGCACCACCTCCGTACCAACGGCGGACCGGCCTCCCTGGCCCTACAGGGGGGCCGTTTCGTTGTTAGGCTCACCCGCGGTCCTCCCGCCCGTTGGTGCAG
>Ga0207645_10000757_pt1 | contig 26893 bp, 23 predicted proteins | sample KBSM53metaG_FD_184331 | JGI IMG/M metagenome (GOLD analysis project Ga0207645, IMG submission 184331) | Miscanthus rhizosphere microbial communities from Kellogg Biological Station, Michigan, USA - KBS M5-3 metaG (SPAdes) (version 2) | ecosystem: Host-associated > Plants > Roots > Rhizosphere >...
CTCGGCGGAGGTTGCCGGGTTTCCGGAGAGCACCCTGGACGCCGTGGCGGGGGAGGCGCCGGCCAGTGCCGCCGCGTCCTTGGTGTGATGGATGTTCCCGTCACTGCTGCCGCCTCTCGCGCTCAAACCAATTCATGGAATCGATTCCATGGAATCGTTCACTCGCCGTGGACGGCGGCCTGGCGCTCCTCGGACCGGTTCAAATAGGCCAGCAGCAGCGCGCCGGCTTGGTCCAGGTCTCCGGCTTCCAGGGCGGTGCAGATTTCCTCGTTGTCCGGCAGGTAGCCCCGGTAGAAGTGCGCGTCCACGGTGGCCTTGTGGAAGAACAGCCGCATCTCGGCCAACACCTGGGACATGATCGTGTCCAGCCGCCGGCTGCCTGCCAGGGCCACGATCGCGCCATGGAAATGCTGGTTGGCGCTGCCCAGGGCCTCCTCGTCATTGGCGGCGGCGGCGGCCTTGCCCTCTTCAACGGCAGCGCGGACCGCGGCCACGCGCTCCGGGCTCCCGCCGCCGCGGATCGCACTGACTTCAATGGCGCGGCGCACGGTGTAGACGTCGTGGATGTCGCCGGCCTCGAGTCTGGCCACGAAGACGCCGCGGTTGGGGTGCCGGACCACCAGGCGCTCGGCCGCCAGTTCGGCGAAGGCCTCGCGGACCGTGTTGCGGGAGACGCCCAGGTCTTCGGCGATGGTCGACTCCGTGAGCCGGGCTCCCGGCAGGAGCAGGCCCTCCGCCAGTTGCAGGCGCAGCTCGGCCGCCACCCGGTCCGCCACGGAGGGGACGGCCACGCGCAGCCGCGCCGCAGCCGCGCCTAGGGCAGAGCCGGCAGCTGCATCGGGAGTGGTCATAGTGCCGAATCTACACGATTGTCCCAATGTTGAATCGTCGGATTGTTGAACAATCCGTGAAATTGATGCATCCTAGTAGGGGGCTATCATGAGACGAGGATCACAAATGGCAACCATTGACCTGAACAGCGACGTTGGCGAGTCCTTCGGCCGCTGGACCCTGGGCGACGACTCGGCGATGTTCCGCTCGGTCTCCAGCGCCAACGTGGCGTGCGGATTCCATGCGGGCGACCCGAGCGTCATCCGCCGGACCTGCCGCGAGGCGATTGGCGCCGGCGTCGTGATCGGCGCCCACGTCGGCTACCGCGATCTCGCCGGCTTCGGCCGCCGCTTCCTGGACATCGACCCGATCGAACTGGCCGACGACGTCGTCTACCAGATCGGTGCGCTGCAGGCGCTGGCTGCCGTCGAGGGCGGCACGGTCAAGTACGTCAAGCCGCACGGCGGCCTCTACAACGCGATCGTCTCGCACACCGCCCAGGCGAAGGCCGTCGTCGACGCCGTGAAATCCGTTGACCCGAACCTGCCCATCCTGGGCCTGCCGGGCTCGGAAGTGCTGCGCCTGGCCGAGGCCGCCGGCCTCCGCGCGGTGACCGAAGCCTTCGCGGACCGGGCCTACAACCCGGACGGCACCCTCGTGTCCCGCACGCTCCCCGGAGCCGTGCTGGAGGACCCCGCTCTCGTCACTGAGCATGTCCTCCGGATGGCCACCGATTCCGCCATCCGCACCATCGACGGCTCCATCCTGAAAATCCACGCCGAGAGCATCTGCGTGCACGGTGACTCCCCAGGGGCCGTCGCCATGGCCGCTGCTGTCCGCGAAGCGCTCAACGCCGCGGACATCACCACCGCCGCCTTCGTCTAGGCCGCAGCTTCACCGCTATACACCCGGTTCCGCCGGGACCAACCACTTAAACCCAAGCAACAGGCAGCACCCCGCACACCTGGAGGAAACCATGACTGCAGCACCGCACCAGGCCACCCCGGCCGCCGGCAAGAGGAGGATCCCGCCCGGTGCCCTCAAGGCCTACGTCGCGAGCCTCACCGGCACTTCACTGGAGTACTACGACTTCGCGATCTACTCCGTGGCCTCGGCCCTGGTGTTCCCCAAGGTCTTCTTCCCGGGCAACGACGAATACGTCGGGCTGCTGCTGTCCTTCTCGACCTTTGCGGTGGGCTACCTCGCCCGTCCCATCGGCGGCGTGATCTTCGGCCGGCTCGGTGACAAGGTCGGTCGCAAGCACGTCCTTGTGACCACCCTGCTGCTGATCGGCATCGCAACGGTGATGATCGGCGCGCTCCCGGGTTACGCCACCATCGGTATAGCCGCACCCATCATCCTCGTGTTGCTGCGCCTGGCGCAGGGCATCGGCGTCGGCGGCGAGTGGGGCGGGGCCGTGCTGCTCTCGAGCGAATTCGGCGACGCCAAGCGGCGCGGCTTCTGGTCTTCCGCCGCGCAGATCGGCCCGCCCGCCGGCAACCTGATGGCCAACGGCGTCCTGGCCGTGCTCGCCGCGACGCTCACCAACGAAGACTTCCTCTCCTGGGGCTGGCGCGTGGCCTTCCTCGCCTCGGCCGTGCTGGTGGGCTTCGGCCTGCTGATCCGGCTCAAGCTCGAGGAAACCCCCGTCTTCAAGGCCATCCAGGCCCACGGTGAACAGCCCAAGGCCCCCATCAAGGAGGTCTTCACCAAGGAGCCGCGCGCCCTCGTGGCCGCCGCCCTGTCCCGCATCAGCCCGGACGTGCTGTACTCCCTGCTCACCGTCTTCATGGCCGTCTACGCCACCAAGCAACTGGGCATGAGCACCAGCAACGTACTGACCGCCATCCTGATCGGCTCCGCCTTCCAGCTGGTCCTGATCCCCGCGGCGGGCGCCCTCACGGACCGCGTCAACCGCCGCCTCGTGTACGGCATCGCCGCCGTCGGAACGGCCGTGTACGTCCCGCTGTTCTTCGTCATGATCCAGGACAAGTCGGTCCTCACACTGACTATCGGCATCGTGATCGGGCTGGCCTTCCACGCCTTCATGTACGGCCCGCAGGCTGCTTACATCACCGAGCAGTTCCCGGCCCGGCTGCGCTACGCCGGCAGCTCGCTGGCCTACACGCTGGCCGGCGTGGTCGGCGGCGCCATCGCACCGTTGGTCTTCACCGCCCTCTTCGCTGCCAGCGGCAACTGGTTCCTGATCGCCGGCTACCTCGCGGTCGCCTCGATCGTGACGGTGATCGGGCTGGTCATCGGGCGCAATCCGCATACCGACGAAGAAGAGCGGCTCCTGCAGGAAGCCCGCGCCTGAGCGGCGCGGGTCCTGTCCACCGGCACCGGCACAATGATTGAGGCAACTCGTGATTGAGACAGCAGGGGAACCCCTGAAGGCACAAGAGCCCGCAGCCCACAAGGTCCGCTCCGTGCGGGCCGTGGGAACGCGCGCGGTCCTGGCCGAGCTCTCCGGCACCCAGGACGTGCTTGCCCTGCAGGCGCTGCTGCTGGAGAAGCCGCTGCCGGGCCAGCAGGACGTCCTGGCCGCGGCCGAGACCGTCCTGGTCAAGGCAGATTCCCCGGCCTCGGCCCGGCGAATCGCCGCCCGCCTGATGCAGCTCGACCTCACCGCACCCGTCCAGCGCGACGGTGAGCTGGTGGTCATCGACACCGTGTACGACGGCGAGGACCTCGCCGAAGTCGGACGGCTCACCGGCCTGGGAACCGACGGCGTGATCGCCGCCCACTCCGGGCAGATCTGGACCGTGGCCTTCGCCGGCTTCGCCCCCGGCTTCGGGTACATGATCGGGGAGAACCAGCAGCTGGAAGTGCCGCGCCGCAGCTCGCCCCGCACCGCAGTTCCCGCGGGGTCCGTGGCGCTGGCCGGCAACTACTCGGCCGTGTACCCGCGCCGTTCCCCGGGCGGCTGGCAGCTGATCGGGCGCACCAACGCCAAGATGTGGGACCTGGACCGGGAGCCGCCCGCCCTGGCCGCCCCCGGCCACCGGGTGCAGTTCCGTCCGGTCCGGGATGCACTTGCGCTAGCGGCCGAGCCAGTAGCGGAGCCCGCAATCGAGCCGGCAGCGGCGCCCGCGGCCGAGGGCACCGCGCCGGAACCGGCTGCCGGGCAGGATGTCACGGCCGGGATCCGGATCGTTTCACCGGGCCTTCAGAGCCTGATCCAGGACCTCGGCCGGGACGGCCACTCCGGCCTGGGCGTCTCCGCCGCCGGCGCGCTGGACCGGGCCTCGCTGCGCCGGGCCAACCGCCTCGTCGGCAACGCCCCCGGCGCAGCCGGCATCGAGACCGTCGCGGGCGGACTCAAGGTCCAGGCCGTGGGGGACCAGGTCCTCGCCGTCGCCGGGGCGCCGTCGGAACTGAGCATCGCGTCCGCACCGGACGACGCCGGCGATACGTGGCCGCGCACCGTGCCGGTGGCCGCTCCCTTCGCGCTGCTCGACGGCGAGACGCTCAGCATCGGTGCGCCGCACAGCGGCTTCCGCAGCTACCTCGCGGTCCGCGGCGGGGTGGATGCCGCCCCGGTACTGGGCAGCCGCTCCACGGACACCATGTCCGGGATCGGTCCTGCGCCCCTGGCCGCCGGGCAGCACCTGGGCGCCGGCGGAGAGGCCGACAGCGGCGTCGTCGGAAATCCCGAACTGCAGCCGGACTACCCGGGCACCGGGGTAACCGTCCTCGACGTCGTCCCCGGCCCCCGCGCCGACTGGTTCGATCAGGCGGCACGGGACTCCTTCACCGCGCAGGACTGGGCCGTGCTGCCGCAGTCCAACCGCGTCGGCATGCGGCTGGACGGTACGCCGCTGCAGCGCAGCCGCCAGGGCGAACTGCCCAGCGAAGGCACAGTCGCCGGCGCCCTGCAGGTCCCGCCGGAGGGCCTGCCCGTGCTCTTCCTGGCCGACCATCCGATCACCGGCGGCTACCCGGTGATCGCCGTGGTGGTCGACTCCCAGCTGGACCTCGCCGCCCAGGTCCCGATCGGCGGCAGGATCCGCTTCCGCTGGGCCGAATCCGCCACCACCGAACACCCCACCGAGCACGGCACTACTGAACACGCCACCACCACAGAAGAAGCGAGTAACTGATGCGCAAGGTCCTGATCGCCAACCGTGGAGAAATCGCGGTCCGCATAGCCCGGGCCTGCGACGACGCGCAGCTGGCGTCCGTCGCTGTCTACGCCGACATCGACGCCGACGCCCTGCACGTCTCGGCCGCGGATGAGGCGTTCAGCCTGGACGGCAACTCGCCCGCGGACACGTACCTGAACATCCCCAAGCTCCTCGCCGTGGCGGCCCAGTCCGGTGCGGACGCCGTCCACCCCGGCTACGGCTTCCTCTCCGAGAACGCCGACTTTGCCCAGGCCGTCCTCGACGCCGGGCTGACCTGGATCGGTCCGACGCCGGACGCGATCCGGCTGCTCGGCAACAAGATCACGGCCCGCGACGCGGCCGTCCGGGCCGGCGCACCCCTGGTGGCCGGCAGCGACGGTCCCGTCGACACGGCGGCCGAGGCCCGCGCCTTCGCCGAAGAGCATGGCCTGCCGATCGCCATCAAGGCCGCCTTCGGCGGCGGTGGCCGCGGCATGAAGGTGGTCCGGGTCATCGACGAGGTCGAGGAAGCCTTCGACTCCGCCGTCCGGGAAGCCGTTGCCGCCTTCGGGCGGGGCGAGTGCTTCGTGGAGCGCTACCTGGACCGTCCGCGCCACGTCGAGGCGCAGGTCCTGGCGGACGCGCACGGCAACGTCGTGGTCGTCGGAACCCGCGACTGCTCCCTGCAGCGCCGGCACCAGAAGCTCCTGGAAGAGGCCCCCGCGCCGTTCCTGACCGACGAGCAGACCGCCCTGATCTACGACGCCGCCAAGGCCGTCTGCCGGGAAGCGGGCTACTCCGGCGCCGGCACGGTGGAATTCCTCGTCGCGGCGGACGGCACCGTGGCCTTCCTGGAGGTCAACACCCGGCTCCAGGTGGAGCACCCCATCACCGAGGAAACCACGGGGATCGACCTCGTCCAGGAACAGTTCCGGATCGCCGCGGGCGAGCCGCTGCGCCTGACCGAAGACCCGGCACCGCGCGGACACGCCTTCGAGTTCCGGCTTAACGCCGAGGACGTGGGCCGCGGCTTCCTGCCCTCGCCCGGCACCATCGGCGAATTCGCCGGCCCCACCGGCCCGGGCATCCGCCTCGACACCGGCGTCCGCTCCGGGTCCTTCGTCGCGCCGCAGTTCGATTCCCTGCTCGCGAAGCTGATCGTCACCGGCGCGGACCGCCAGCAGGCCCTGCGCCGTGCCCGCCGGGCCCTCGCCGAAATGCGGATCACCGGCGTCGCCACCGTGCTGCCCTTCCACCGGGCCGTGCTGGAATCCCCGGACTTCACCTCCGAGGACGGCCTCGGCATCCACACCCGCTGGATCGAAACCGACTTCGCGGACAGCATCCCTGCCGATCCCGACTACAGCACCACCGCGCCCGACGGCGAACGCCGCACCATCACGGTCGACGTGGACGGCAGGCGCCTCGCCGTCGGCCTTCCGGCCGATCTGCTGGACGCCTGGGCCCGCTCGGGCAGTTCAGCGCCCGCGGGGGTGTCGGTAGCGTCCGACGGCGGTACGGCCGCCGCCGGCGACCCGGGGGAGCTGCGCGCGGACATGGCAGGGACAGTCGTGAAATGGCTCGTCGAGCCGGGAGCCGAAGTCTCGGCCGGGGACCCGGTGGTGGTCCTTGAGGCCATGAAGATGGAAACCCAGGTCTCCGCGCACCGGGACGGCACCGTCACCGACGTCCGCACCAAAGCGGGCGGGGTTGTCACGGCCGGCGCGGTGCTCGCGCTGATCGGGTAGCCGCGTTCTGCCGATATTTGGCGAGTGGGTGGGCCGTTTCCGCCAGCGGAAACGGCCCAGTCTCGTTCGAGCGAGGTGTGGCTATGCCTCCAGCCCGAGCCCGCGCCTGCCGATGGGGTTGAGCTCCTTCTCAAGGAACCGGTTATCCCAGTCGGCTTCATAGTGCTCTTCGGGAAAATCCCGGGGTGAGCGTCCGGCTTTGAAGTCCTCGGCCACGAGGGCAGGCACTGGCAGAGCGCGAGTCCGGGGCGATGCGCGGCGTCGACGACTTCCTGGTGGTCTATGTCGGTGCCGGCATCGGCGCAGCACTCGTCATGGGCGGCGAGGTGCGGCGCGGATCGCACGGCATCGCCGGCGAGATCGCCTACCTGCGGCAGAACGGCCGGACCCTGATGGAGCGCCTGCTCGGTCCCGGAATCACCACGGCCGGCGGGCTTTCCCTCGACACGGACCGATACCGCGGTCTCTTTGCGGAACAGCCTGACTCCCCGGCGGCCGTAGACTTCCTCGAACTTCTCGGCGAAGCCATCGGAAACACGGCCACCCTGAGCGATCCCGCGGCGGTCGTGCTGAGCGGGCCGCTGGTGGACTGCCCGGCGTTTGTTGACAGGCTGCGTGCCAGCCTCTTGCCGCACCTTCTGGAACCCTCAACCATGGTGACCGTCAGTGATCTCGGTACGGAAGGGCCCCTGGCCGGGGCATCACTGCACGCCCGTGAAACGGCAGTGGAAGGGATCTGGGCAGAATACCGCCGGTGATCTCCGGGTGATCTTCACGCGATCAGCCGGTCGCGGCCGAACAACCTCCACAACGGGAACGGCCGGGCACGCTGGGGAGCGTGCCCGGCCGTGTGTCCGGTGTTTGTGGTTGTTGTCCGGTCAGGTCCGTGACTCTGAGAGGGCCGGAGCGGCCTGGACCTGCTGGGCGGGTGGCTGTGCGCGGCGGTTGAGCCACATTTCGAAGACGTCGCTGGTGTGCCACTCGAAGGAGGCGAGCACCGGGGTGCCGTTGATGTCGTAGTCGACCTCGTCGAAGTACAGCAGCGGGACGCCTTCTTTGACCTGGAGCTGTGCGGCCTCAGGGGGTCCGGCGAGGACGGGGAGCAGCTTGGCCCGCCCGTTCCGGACGCCGTAGTTGAGGGTCTCGAGCAGGTCGAACAGGGACGGACCGAGGTTGGACCGGGCCGCTTCGGGCACGAGGGCCAGAGGGACGCGGTCGAGGCTGTAGACGACCGGCCGGGCATCGGCGAACCGGACCCGTTCGACGATGACGACCTCGGCCCCGCGGTCCAGGCGGAGCCGGGCCCGGTCGCCGTCATCGGCGGGTACCACGCGCTGGGAGACGATCCGGATGCTGGGGGTGAACCCGGCGGCCTGAATCATCGCGGTGTAGCTGACGTTCAGGTCCAGCGCGTGGCGCTGCGGCACCCTGGTGACGTAGGTGCCTTTGCCATGGAGGCGGGAAAGGTACCCGGCGTCGATCAATGCCCGGTAGCCTTCGCGGACCGTGGCCCGGCTGACCGCGAACTTCACCGACATTTCGTCCTCGTTGGGGAGCCGGTCGCCGACGTTATACGTGCCGTTGCTGATGAGCTCGGTGAGTTCATCTCGAACTTGTTCTGCAAGATTTGGCCGGCGACCTGACATGGTGTCCTCCCTGGGGCAATAAATCCAGTGTACTGGCGGTGCGGGTTCTGGTTAGACGCGGGCGCCGGCGGCGGCGTCGGCGTAGGACAGGGCGGTGCGGACCTGGGACACGACGTCCTTTTCGCCGGGGAGCTTGCCGTCGAAGATGGCCGCGCCGATGGTGAAGCCCCAGACGCCGGCTTCGGCGAGACCGCGGATCTGGTCCTCGTTGACGACCGAGCCGGCAGCGATGGTGGGCCCATCGACAACGCGGGCGACGGCGGCGGTGAGTTCCAGCGGATCGACGGTGGCGTGGCGGTAGGCGAGCAGGTCCACGCCGTGGACGCCCTCGAGCTTGGAGAGTTCGGCGGCGTGCGCGGTGATCTCCTCGATGGTGCCGAGCAGTGCGCTGGGGTGCCCGGCGACGCGGCCGGGGAAGGGGGCGAACTTGATTCCGGTGCCGGCGAGCTTCTCGACGGCCTCGGCGGCGAACTTGCCGCCCACGATCCAGTCCACGCCGGCGGCGATGGCGGCGTCGATGGAGTCCATCTCATCAGCCTTGTCGACCGAGACCACCTCGAGGTAGACCACCAGGTCCGCGGCGTGCGCGGCGGCGGTCAGCTCACGGGCCTTCTCGGCGGTGGCGCCGACGTCCTTGAAGCCGATGTGGCGCAGCCCGGTGTCCTTGACCTGCTCGAGGACCTCCAGGGCGTTGTCGACGGTGCGGTCGTTGTGGGTGAGCATGAAGATGAATTCAGACATTGTTCTTGTTCTTTCGCTTGTGGTGGGTGGTGCTGGTGGGTGGTGCCGGGTGGGTGCTGCTGCTGGTGGGGTGGTGCGTGTGTGGGTCAGGCGGGGAGGAGTCCGCGGACGTCGTCCAGGACGTGGGTGGGCAGGATGCCGGAGGCGGCGAGGTGGTCATCGGTGGTCGCTCCGGACATCACCAGGGCCGAGGCCATGCCGGCATTCAGGCCCATGGCGACGTCGGTCAGGAGCCGGTCCCCGACCATCACGGCCTCGTGGGCCGGGACGCCGAGGCGGTGCAGGAAGGCGTTGGCCATGTGGACGCTGGGTTTGCCGACGATCGCTTCGGCGCGTCCGCCGGTGCAGGCCTCGATGGCCGCAAGCATCGCGGCACAGTCGGGCAGGCCGCCGTCGGGGGTGGGGCAGTACGGGTCGGGATTGGTGGCCACGATCACGGCGCCGGCCTTCACGGCCTGGTAGGCGCGGGTGAGTTTGTCGTAGTCGAAGGTCCGGTCGAAGGAGACCACCACGACGTCGGTCTGGGCCGGGTCCTCGGTCAGGGTGAACCCGGCGCCGCGCAGCGATTCGATCAGGACCGGTTCGCCCACGGCCAGGACACGGGCCCCGGGGTGGCGGCCGGCGAGGTACAGGGTGAGCGCGTCGAGCGCGGAGATTACGTCCTGGGCCTGGGCCGGGATGCCGAGCCGGGTCAGCTTCGCGGCGTAGGCCTCGGCGGTCTCGAGCGGCTTGTTGGTCACGAAGACCACCCGGGCCCCGGAGTCGCGCAGCGCCGCCACGACGGTGTCCGCGCCCTCGATCAGGTCATCGCCCAGATACAGCGTGCCATCCAGGTCGAAGGCGTAGCCCCGGTAGAGCGGGGCCGCTTCGCGGCGGCCGGTTTCTTTGGCCAGTAGTTCAACGGGCATCGTTGCCCTCCTTTCGGCCCCTTGCGGGGCACAATACAAGTCTAACGTTAGACGTCTAACGACTCAAGTCGATGATGGAATCTTTGGAAGAAAGTTTCGCGGTGTGGTGCTGGTGGTGCTGGTGCCGGGCGGGGGCTGCCGGGTCGCGGCGCCCCCGCCGGGCGGTCGGCCAGATCAGCCTGGCGGGCTGGCCGGGCTGTCGGGCTTTTTGGTGGGGCTGGGTTGGTCAGGCGTCCGCGGTGAGGGCCTGGTCGGTGAGGGCGAGTTCTTCTTCGGCGGTGTAGTTGCCGACGCGCTTGCGGCCGACGGCGAAGTAGTAGGCCATGAACAGGGCCACCATGATCACGGCGATGACGAACGCGAGGGGGAAGCTGACCAGGGCTGCGGGGATCAGGATCCCGGCCAGGATCAGTGCGATCCACATCGTGACGCGTCCACCGCGTGCCTTGTAGGGGCGGTGCAGGTCGGGGCGCTTCTTCCGCAGCACCAGGGCTGCGGCCATCATCAGCATGTAGGACACGGCCGCGACGAGCACGGAGAGAGTGACCAGGACCGGGATGGCGTCCGGGAGGATGGTGGCGCCCAGGATGACGAAGACGAAGCCGATGACGCCGGGCACGATCAGCGAGCCGACCGGAGCGTGATGCTTGTTGAGCTTGGACAGTGATGCCGGCAGGTAGCCTGCACGGGACAGGGCGAAGGTCTGGCGTGAGTAGGCGATCACGATCGCGTGGAACGAGGCGACCAGGGCGGCGAGGCTGAAGATCGCGATCACCGGGACGATCCAGGTCTGGGATCCCACGACGTTGGACAGGGCCACGGTCAGCGGGGCCGCTGCGCCGGGGAAGTCGGACCCGCCGACGCCGGCGGCGACGGTGAGGGTGCCGAGGCCGATCACGGCGAGGGTGATGAAGGCCATGATCAGGGCCTTGGGGATGTCCTTGGCCGGGTTCTTGGTCTCTTCGGCAGCCATGGGGAGGCTTTCGATGGCGAAGAAGAACCATGCGGCGAGCGGCAGGGTGGCCCAGAGGCCGCCGATGCCGTTGGGCAGGATGGCTCCGCCCGAGTAGGCGTTCAGGTTATCCAGTGACATCTTCGGCGCACCGATCACCATGAAGACAATGAGGCCGACGACCGCGACGGCGGTGAACACGAATTCGATCTTCATCGAGTTGCCGGCGCCCAGGAGATGGACCACGGTCGAGCCGATGTAGAGGACTGCGGCGCTGACCAGGACCGGCACGTCGGGGAAGAGGACCTGCACGTAGGCGCCGACGGTCAGCGCCACCGCGACCGGGGCAAACACGAATTCCAGAAGGACGCTGACTCCGGCGAGGTAGCCCCAGACCCGGCCCAGTGCTGTGCGGACGTAGGCGTAGGCTCCACCGGCGTGGGGTACTGCTGCGGACAGTTCGCCGATCACGGTTGAGAGGCCGGCGTAGAGCAGGCCCATGATCGCGATTGCGATCAGGTAACCCCAGTAGCCGGTCAGGCCCAGGCCCGCGTTCCAGCCGTAGTAATCACCGGAGATCACGGCGCCGACGCCGATGCCCCAGAGCAGGACGGGCCCTGCAACCTTGTGAAGATTCTTCTTCTTGTGCTCCGCCTGCACTGGCGAAATTGTGGCTTGTGACACTGACCTGCTCCTTTGCGGGTTGTATCCATCATCGGCGCCACGGGAGGTGGGCCGTCTGATGTTTGACGAGGAAGCCGCGGGATTGCTCCGGTGGCTGGGTGCCGGGCTGAAATCAGCGCTCCGGGACCGGGTGTTACGAAGGGGTGTTACGAACGGCCGCCGCGGGGGCGGCGGGCCTGGCTTTTCTCTGGCGTCATCGGCAGGGAAAGTGTCCGGAAGGGGCTTTCGCGACCTTGTTCATCAAGCATACCAAGTCGTTAGACGTCTGACAAGAGTAAAATATTTGTTGTTTTCCGGGACGGTTAGGCGTGCAGGCCGGCCGCCGCGCGGGCGGCAGGAACTGCCCTTTTCATGACAGCATCTGCAGAGGCGTCATCGGGTACGGAGATCGCTTCCCGCTGGAGGCGCACGAATTCCTGATAGCGCTCCAGTTCGTCGTCGACGTCTTGCGCAGTCCAGTCCAGGGCCGGGGCCACGGCCCTGGCAACCTCGGACGCGGCTTCTTCCCCGAAGTCCTTGGATTCAATGGAAATACGCAGGCGGCGCTCAAGGACGTCCTCCAAATGCAGGGCCCCCTCGTGCGTCACCGCGTACAGCGCTTCAGCCAGAAGGGCGCCGCCGCCGCCGCAGATCTCCAGCCCGAGCACCCTGTTCTCGGCCACAGGCTTCAAGACCTCGGTGGCCATGTTTCCGTAGCGACCGACCAGGCGTGCTGCGTGGCTGGACGGCAGTCCGAGGGTTTCGAGCATGTAGGCGCAGACGCTTTCAATCTCGGCGGCAACGAAGTTCTCGCCACCGAGGAGGGCCAGGTCCAGTGTTTGCGAGGGGCGGGCGTTGCTTCGCCCCTTTGTCGCGGCGTCCACAGCGTCCTTTGCCATGACCCTGTAGGTGGTGAGTTTGCCGCCGGCGATCACCGCGATGCCCTCGTGGGGCACCTCCACGACGTGTTCCCTGCTCAGCTGCGCGGTCGAGCCTGCCTTGCCTTTCACGAGCGGGCGGAGTCCGGCGTAGACACCGAGGATATCCTCGTGGACGATCGGGACCTCGAGCACCTTGTTGACGTGATCGAGCAGGTACTGGACGTCCGCGGAGGTGGCGGAGGGATTCGTTTTTCCCAGGTCCCATGGCGTGTCGGTGGTGCCGATGATCCAGTAGTTGCCCCAGGGGATGACGAAAAGGACACTTGCCCCTGCCCGCAGGATCAATCCCATGGTGGACGGGAAGCGATCACGGTCAACGAGGATATGAACCCCCTTGGACATGGTGACTTCGACTGCCGAGTCGACGCCGATCATGGTTTGCGATTCTGCGGTCCACACACCCGTTGCGTTGATGATGGAGCGGGCCCGCACCTCGAACCGCTCACCCGTCTCTTCATCCGAGACGAGTACTGTGTGGTCCGCGCTGCCGGTGCCGGGCATGATCTCCACTGCGCCGGCGCGATTCATCGCATGGACGCCCCGTGACACCGCAGTGCGCACGATCGTTGCGACCAGCCTGGCGTCATCGACCTGGGCATCAAAGTAGCTGATGCCCCCACGGCATGCAGCACGGTTCAGGCCGGGCAGTTCAGCCCTGACGCGCTTGCGGCTGAGGTGGCGGTGCAGTCCGACGCCCGGGTGGCGGCCGCCGGCATAGCTGAACAGGTCATACAGGGCCATCCCGGCCCCCACATAAAACCGCTCAGCCAGCGGCGCGGTGACGGGGTAGAGGAACGAGACAGGCCTGACGAGGTGGGGTGCGATTGTGCGCAGGAGAAGGCCGCGCTCCACAAGGGCCTCCTTGACCAGCTTGAAGTTGAGCTGCTCAAGGTAGCGGATTCCGCCGTGCACCAGCTTGGAGGACCGGCTGGAAGTGCCGCTGGCCCAGTCACTCTTCTCGATAATGCCGACCGTGAGTCCCCGCGATGCCGCATCGAGGGCAGCGCCGGCGCCGACAACGCCGCCGCCAATAACAAGCACGTCGAGTATTTGTGACTTCATCGCAGCGCGGGCTGCTTCGCGTTGCGCAGTGTTGAGTCGCCCGGTTCCGGGGGAAGTGGCGGTCTTGCTCATTGTGGCCTCCATGGGTCTGCCTGCCTTTCGTGGCCAGGCTTCATCAGCATCAAATGTCATTAGACGTCTGACGAATAAAAGTTGGTGTTGTTTGTTTGGGAACTGGTTTCGCGTGCGGTGAGGTCCGGCGTTTACAGTCCGGCGCCGATCCGTTCCGCTTCGGCGAGGGCGGCCAGGACGTCGGTCTTCGTCCACGCTCCGGTGAGGTAGGCGAGGTCGGCGATGTTGAAGCGGTTGCGCATGAGGTGGCAGTTCGTGAGCGCCCAGATGACGTCGTCTTCCTTGCTGGGGTTTTCCAGTTCGGAGAAACGGGTGGGCGCGCCGGCGGCGCGGAGCGCCGCGACGATTGCTTCCGGTTCGCCCAGAAGGCCCGAGAGCACCTCGGCGTGCGCCGGCCAGGTTGCGGCGGCGTCGCGGATTTTGGCGCCGGCGTCGACGGTACGGAGGTGTTCGAGTTTCTTGGAGTAGTCGGACCAGCACTCGTTGCTCGTGGAGCCGGCCTCGTCCATCCAGTCGAAGGCCTCCCGGACGGTGCGTTCGGCGTCGTCCGGCTCGGGGAGCCGGACGGTGCCGAGGCTTCCGGTGCGGAGCTTCTCGTTCATGTTCCGCCAGAGGATCGCGACGACGACGGTCGCGACGCCGACCTGGGCGCCGTGGTGGGCGGTTGCGGTGCCGCGGGCGGTGTTGGCCATGTCCAGCAGGTGGCTGATGACGTGTTCCATGCCGGAGGACGGGGAGGTTTGTCCCGCGACGCCCATCGAAATGCCCGACAAGGTCACGAACTTGGCCAGCGTCGACAAGGACTCCGGGTCGGAGGTCCCCACGCCGGGGGCGAGGCCCAGGAGTTCGGCGCCGTGGCGGCGGGTCATGGTCGCGGCCTCGGCGGAGTAGCCGCGGTCCATCTCGACGAGGGAGGACAGGTACCAGTCCGCGGGGGCGGTGAACATCGAGATCATGTCGCCGAGTCCGGAGCGGTTCAGCAGTGCCGGCGCCCCTTCCAGGACGTTGCTGTCGACCACGAGTGCGCTGGGCCAGCCGGAGTGGGCGGTGCGCTTGACGCCGTTGATCAGCAGCACGGACTGGTCATCGGCGAAGCCGTTGACGGAGGCGGCGCTTTGCACGACGACGTGCGGCCGGGGCCCGGCGGCGACCTTGCCGATGTCGCACAGGGTGCCGGAGCCGATGGTGACGATGACGTCTGCGCCGGCACAGCCGGCGGTCGCAGCGCTCACGGTGGTCTCGTCGGCGTGGACGTGGCCCGGGAGGGCCACGGTGGTGACCGTGCCGAGGGTTTCCAGGAGGGCCGTGACGGCGGGCTTGAGGTACGTACCCGAGCCGGTGGTGTAGACGTCCTCGTCGGTCAGGACGGCGATGCTGTTATGGGCCGGGAGGGCGGCGACGATGTCGTGGACGGAGTCCAGCACGTCGGCGCCGATGACGACCTGGTCGAGGCCGACCAGGGGGTGGGAGAGGTAGCGGTCGAGGTCAGACGAGAGCGTCATGGCGTGTCACTTTCTGCGGGATGGATTCGACGGCGTCGAAGAGGGAGCGGTAGTCCTGGTAGGCCATTTCAAGGGCCTCGGCATGGGCAGGGTCGGGGTCGATACTGACCGGGTCGAGTTCGACCACGGCATCGACGGCGGATTCGAGGCTGGCGAAGGTGCCGGCGGCGACGGCGGCGAGCAGTGCCCCGCCGGTGGCGCTGGTCTCCTCGGTGAGCACCTTCTGGATCGGGGTATTGCAGAGCGTGGCCTTCGCCGAGAGCCACAGCGCGGAGCGGGCCCCGCCGCCGACGACCCGGACCGACTGGGCCAGGCCCATCGCGTCGATCCGGTCGTAGATGTCGCGGAACGCGAAGCAGTTCGCCTCGATGATCGCCCGGGCCATGTCGGTGGAGTCGTGGTTCATCGACAGCCCGGCGAACGTCCCGCGCAGGGAGTCGTTCCACCGGGGCGCCATGGAGCCGGTCAGTGCCGGGATGAAGCGGACCCCGCGGGCGCCGGGCTCTGAGCGGGCGGCGCGGTCGAAGAACTCCTGCTGGCTGACGCCTAGGACGTTCTGGGCAAACCACAGCGTGTTGCCGCCCGAGACGAAGCCGGGGTTCTCGATCAGGTAGGTGCCGTCCACGGCGTGCGCGTGGGTCTCGACGAGTTTGGTCTCGTCGAAGACCGGGACGGCGCTGGAGACGCCGACCGGTTCGGCCGTGCCGAGGATATCGACGACCACCCCGGGCCGGACCCCGCCGGCGCCCAGGCATGCGGCGTGGTCATCGCCGGTGCTGACCACAACGGCGCAGCCCGTGGTCAGCCCCAGCGCCGCAGCCGCCTCCGCGGTCAGGGTCCCGGCGACGTCGGTGGCGCGGCCGATCTCCGGAAGCTTGGCCCGGTCCAGCCCGGCGGCGTCGATGAGTTCATCGCTCCAGTCCCGGGTCACTACGTCATAGAGCAGCGAGGACGAGGAATTCGCGTGGTCCTGGATCGAACGGCCGGTCATCCATGCGACAGCGTAGCCCCCGACCGAGGGCAGCGACGCGGCCCGCCGGTACACCTCGGGCTCGTTGTCGGCCAGCCACATCAGCTTTGGTCCGGTGTGGCTGGCGTCCAGGTTCAGCCCCGTCCGGGCGAACAGCCAGTCCGGATCGATCGCGTTCCCGAGCCGGGCAACCTGTTCGGTGGCGCGCCGGTCCAGCCAGATAATGGCCGGCCGCAGCGGGCGCATGTCGGCGTCCACCGGCACGACGCCGTCCACCTGGCTCGAGAGCCCGATATGGGTCACCTCGGCCGGCTTCACGCCGGTCCGGGCCAGCACGGCCCGGACGCTGGAGGCAATCCCGTGCCGGTAGTGCGCCGGATCCTGCTCTGCCCAGCCGCTGTGCGGGTGCGCCATCGCATACCCGCTGCTTGCGGTCGCGACGATCACGCCCTCCGGCGACATCAGCACCGCCTTCGCGCTCTGCGAGCCAAGATCACAGCCAATTACATATCCCAATGAAATACTCCTTTGTATCCCAGTGGCCTTCCCCCGAAGCCATCACCATCTGCGTAAGTCGTCAGACGTCTAATAACTAGATTACGGGTGCGGCTCCCGGTCGTCAACCCCCTCCGATGTCCTTCCGGCACGGGCACCCCCGTCGAGGTCCCCGGCCTCACTGGCGTCACGAGCCGCTGGCCCGGGGTGCAGCCGTCACGGACGTTGTCAAGGGCCGGCCGCGGTCTGGTCGCCGATTCGCGCAGAGCCTAGAATCGGGCTAGGCGCACCGGGCCAAGGCACCGGCCGGACACGCCCGCCGGAGATCACGTCCATGTTCCAGCGGTGCCGATAGGGGAGGCCCGCCATGGCGGTCATCAACAGGCCCAACAGTTCGCTGCCGCGGGAACGCGCGTCCGGTGGGGGGTCCTGACCGCTATGGACACCACGGGAAAACTTGAAACGGAACAAAAGTACGACGCCGGGACCTCTGCGGCGCTGCCGGATCTGCAGGAAATCGAAGGTGTGGACCACGTCGCGGAGCCTGTGACGGATCAGCTTGAGGCTGTGTACTTCGATACCCCGGCCCTGGTCCTCGCGGCGCGGCGCATTACCCTGCGGCGCCGCACGGGCGGGGCGGACGAGGGCTGGCACCTCAAGCTTCCCGCCGGGGCCGACCAGCGGGAGGAGATCCATGCGCCGCTGGGGCAGCCGGAGACCGTTCCGGAAGAACTGTCCGACCATCTGCAGGTCCTCATCCGGGGCGACGAACTCGAGCCCGTCGCCCGGCTGAGTACGCGGCGCACCACCTACCGGCTTTACGGGCCGGGCGGTGAGCATTTGGCCGACTTCGCCGACGACCACGTTCATGCCGAGGCCCTGCGGCCGCAGGGGCCGGCCGTCGACTGGCGTGAATGGGAGCTCGAACTCGTCCACGGCACAGCGGAGCTCTTTGAGGCTGCAGCCGCAACTCTGACGTCTACCGGAGCCGGCCACTCCGCTTTTCCTTCCAAGATCGCCCGTGCCCTGGGCGATGCCTGGCCGGCCGAGTTCAGTCCCCGGACTCCAAAGCCCCGGAAGAAGGGACCGGCAGTCGACGTCGTGACCGCCTATTTAGACGCGCGGATTGGCGACTTCATCGCCAATGATCCGGGTGTGCGGATGGGCACGCCGGATGCCGTCCACAAGATGCGGTCCGCGACCCGCCGGGCGCGCTCCGCCCTGGCCACCTACCGCAAACTCTTCAACCGCTCAGCGGTGCGGGAACTCCAGGCTGAACTGAAGTGGCTGGGCCAGATCCTGGGGCCGGCCCGCGATGCCGAAGTCATGCTGGAGCGGCTTCGCCAGCACATCCTGGAGCTCCCGGAAGAGCAGAGGTCCGGCCTCTTGGCCCAGATGATCGATCAGGAGCTGGTCGCAGCCCACGACGCGGGCTACAGAAACGTCCTGGAGACCCTCCGGACTGGCCGCTACTTCCGTCTCCTGGGCTCCCTGGAGGACTTCCGGGACAACCCGCCTGCCAAGCCACGCGCCTTCCGGCCCGCGCGCAAGGTGACGGCCAAGCTGGTCAACAAGGCCGCGAAGCGGGTGGAGCGTGCCCGGAAGGCCGTCAAAGGCTCGGCCGACAGGGCCGCGCGCGACACAGCGCTGCACGAGGTCCGAAAAGACGCCAAGCGCCTCCGCCACGCGGGTGAGTCGGTCCTGGAGATCCACGGCAAGCGCGCCGCCAAACTCACCAAAGCGGCCGGACGGCTCCAGACAGTACTCGGCGACCATCAGGACAGCGTCATGGCGACCGACCTCCTGCGCAGACTCGCGGCCACCCCGGACCGGCCCGCCGATGCCGACCTCGGCTTCGAGGGTTTGCTGGAGATGGAAGAACGCATTGCCCGGAAGACGGAGAACAAAGCCCGCAAGGCAGGGAAGAAGCTTCGCCGCTTGCGGCTGCGACCCTGATCCTGGACGCGTCGAGCGTCGGGTGCTGCATCGCCGTCGATGAAGCTGAGGACCTCGCGGCCGTGTTCGTCCATGCCCAGTGCCCGGGGGACCCCAGCGACGCCAGCATTACTTTGTGCCCCCTCCGAAGTTGGACCGTGACGTTCCACCGCCAGCGGGCGCATCCGTGTCAGGATCAGTCATGACCGACCGCCTGATGCTCCTCGACACCGCGTCGCTGTACTTTCGCGCGTTCTACGGCGTGCCCGATACGATCCGCCGCGCCGACGGCACCCCGGTGAACGCTGTTCGCGGGCTGCTCGACATGATCGCACGGCTCACCACCGACTACGGTGCGACGCATCTCGTCGCGTGCTGGGACGACGATTGGCGCCCGCAGTGGCGGGTGGACCTCATCCCGAGCTACAAGTCGCATCGGGTTGCCGAGGAGGTGGCAGGCGCCCCCGATGTGGAGGTGGTGCCGGACGCGCTCGAGGCGCAGATTCCGATGATCCGCCGCGTGCTCGAGCTCGCCGGCATCGCCGTCGTCGGGGCCGCCGACCACGAGGCCGACGACGTCATCGGCACCTACGCCAGCCACGCCGAGCTTCCGGTCGACGTGGTGACCGGCGACCGCGACCTCTTCCAGATTGTCGACGACGCCCGTCAGGTGCGGGTGGTCTACACCGCGCGCGGCATGAGGAACCTCGAAGTCCTGACCGACGCCGACGTCGTCGGCAAGTACCGTGTGCTGCCCGTGCAGTATGCCGACTACGCGACCCTGCGCGGCGACACCTCCGACGGGCTGCCAGGCGTCGCCGGCATCGGCGAGAAGACTGCCGCGTCGCTGCTCGGTGAGTACGGCACGCTCGATGCGCTGCTCGCGGCCGCCGCGGATGCAGGGAGCGGGCTGTCCGCCGCAGTGCGGTCGAAACTCGCCGCGGCGGCGGACTACCTCACGGTCGCGCCCGCCGTCGTGAAGATCGTGAGGGACCTGGAACTGCCGACGCTCGAGGAGGCAGGCGCGCGGCTGCACCCTGTCTCCGGCGGTTCGCGGGCCGAGCTTGAGCGTCTCGCCACAGAATGGAACCTCGGCGGTTCGGTCGGCCGGCTCCTTGAGGCATTCGACCTGCGTCGTTAGGGAAGTCCCCGGGGCGTGTGGGCAAATGCCGGGGCGGAGGTGCGATCCGGACCGCACCTCCGCCCGCCGGCGGCCTGTTTTCAGTGTTTCTTGAAGGCGTCCTTGACCTTTTCGCCGGCCTGCTTCAGGTCTGCCTTGACCTGATGGCTTTTGCCCTCGGCCTTCATCTTGTCGTCGCCGGTGGCTTTGCCGGCCGCCTCTTTGCCTTTGCCGTGGAGTTTCTCGGCGGCATTGTGGATCTTGTCACCCAGGCCCATGATGAACCTCCTTAGTTATGTCGCCCCCGCGACGTGAATGCCATGGAGGCCACACTTAATTGTAGGGACGGAACCGTGGAAAGCGGGGGCCATTTGGTGCGGTCCGGGCCATTCCCGGCTCCGGGACAACAATCCAGGTCAGGCGGTCACGGTTCCAGAATACAAATGCCGCCAGCCGAAGTTATTCGGGCAGGGACCCTTGGCAGCGGTGGCAGTACGCCAGCCGAAGCGGCGGTGTTAGTCGGCAAGAATGCGGTAGAGCGCGCGGCGGGTGTCATCGATTACCGTCATTGCGGCATTGCGTTGTTCCTCGGTTGCCGAGAAGCGGAATTGGTGGATGACTCCCATGAGTTTTCCGACGCTTTGGTGAAACGCCGGCCCCGATCCCTCCGGGTCGGTGTTCCAGGCGTTCCCCAGCTCCTCGGCGTGATCGGCCACGTAGGCCTTGCCCGCATCGGTGAGGGTGAACTCGGTGCGCCGGCCATCACCTACGGGCGCAATGAGCTCTTCATCAACGAGCTGCTGGAGCGTCGGGTAGACGGACCCCGGGCTCGGACGCCAGGCGCCCGAGGTTTTTTCCGCAATGGTCTTGATCAGCCCGTAGCCGTTGGATGGTGATTCGGCCAAGAGGGAGAGAATCGCCGAGCGAACATCGCCCCTGCTGGCCCGCCGCGACCCGCCGGGGCCGAAACCCGGTCCGAAGCCCGGTCCGAAGCCCGGCCCAAACCCTCGGCCCGGGCCGAAACCACCGTGTCCGTGGGGTCCGCGGCGGCTCCTGCCGCGCCCGAAGCGTGCCTGGGCGGGTCCGCCCTCTGTGAATTTGTCGTCATGCATGCCTTTCATAGCGGCATCGACCTTTCTCAATCAGTTGTGATCAATGATGGTCGCCGATTGTTCGGCGATAATTAACGATATATCGGTGAGTATCGGCGGTCAAGAGTCGATTTACCCCGGCGTCCGCTGACTCGCGGACGCTGCCAGCCGCCGCCGTACAGGTCACGGATACAGCAGGTCATCGAGCAGCCGTTGCACATGCTCGGGCCGTTCGATGTTCGCGAAGTGGCCGCAATGCGGGAGTGTCACCGTCTGGACGCGTGGGATTATCTCGGCCAGTCGGAGCAGGTCAGAGGGTGGTGTGAACACATCGCTGTCCCCGCGGATCGCCAGCACCGGACACAGAATGCCCCGCCACTGGCCAAAATCGTAGTGCGCCGCGGCCCGGGCTGCCGCGGAGAAACAGGCCGGCCGGGCGTCCTCGCCAAGCCCTCGAAGCACCCCCGCGGAGATGGATGCGGGTTCTGCGAAAAACGGGGACAACAGCGGCCGCATCACGGCGGTGGACCCGATTGCACGGACCAGCGCGGGCCCTGCCGGGCCGAGGGTTGCCGCGGCGCGCATGGCCAGCAGCATGCCCAGAAACATCGGGAACCGGAACAGGCTGCGCAGTGGCTTGCCGGCCGCTTCGGACACGCCGAAGGTGGTCGCCGAAATCGCGGTCACGCTGGCGGTCCGCCCGGGCCACGCCGCGGCGATGTGCAATGCCAGGAAGCCTCCCATGGAGTGGCCCACCAGGTTCCACCGCCGGTAGCCGAGCGAGGTCAAAGTACCGGTGACGGCGCGTGCCATCGCTTCGATGCTCAAATGCGCCATCCGGGCGTCCTGCGTGGACTCGCCCCAGCCCGGCAGGTCTATCAGCACCCGGTCATGCGCCCCTGCCGGGTGAAGCAGCTCCCGGAAGGACGTCCAGGAGCCCGCGGCGCCGTGGAGGTAGACATCCGCCGTCCCGGATACGGCGTGCGGGCCCCCGGCGCCTTCCTGGACATGCACCGTGCAGGGGCCCAGTTCCGTGGGAAGGGTGCGCCGCCGCAGCGTGGCAGCCCCCGTACTTGCGGTTTCCTGCTGAACACCCATGGTCACCTTCTGTTCGTGGTCTTTGAAGGTGATTCGGAGCGGCGGGGGTGCAGGACCGGACGCGAGGCTCGAGGCGGTGGAGGCCGGTGCGGATCAGGGCCTCCGAGGCCGCCGTTATCCGTGGCTCGGGGGAGGCGGTGGTCCGGCCGTCGCGGCCGGGCCGAACGTGGGCACCGTTGTCACGGAGCCCACGTTCGGGAGTGCGCGGCGGGTGGCGTGGTCGATTTCGTCGTGGAGTGTGGCAAGTTCGCCCACGTCGGTGATCGTGGTCAGGGGGATGGAGACCTCGACGTGAAGCCGGTGGCCGGACCAGCGCAGCCGGGATGTTGCGCCCGCGGGGGCGTGGGCAGTGACAACCGCCGCCAGGCGTTCCGTAAGGTTCGGGTCCACGCCGTCCATCAGCCTGCGCCCGATGTCGCGAATGGTTCCCCAGAGGAGCACGGCGATGGCTGCGGAGATGAGCAGGCCCACGATCGGATCTGCAAGCGGAAATCCGAGCCATATGCCGATGACTCCGGCGACGACGGCCAGCGAGGTGAAGCCGTCGGTGCGGGCATGAATGCCATCGGCGACGAGCGCGGCGGACCCGATCCGCCGTCCCACGCGGATCCTGTAGATCGCGACTAGTTCGTTGCCGGCAAAGCCCACGAGCCCGGCGGCGAGCACCCAGCCCAGGTTCTGGACGGGTTGGGGTTCAAAGAAACGCCGGATGGATTCGACGGCGGCCACCACGGCGGAGAGCGCGATCATCGCAACAATGAACAGCCCTGCGAGGTCCTCGGCGCGGCCGAATCCGTAGGTGTACGTCCGGGTCGCGCGGCGGCGTCCGAGCAGAAAGGCGATCCACAGCGGAACGGCGGTCAGGGCATCGGAAAAATTGTGGACCGTGTCCGCCAGCAGTGCCACGGAGCCGCTGATGAGGACGATGACCAGCTGGAACAGCGACGTGGCCCCCAGTCCGAGCAGAGAGACCTTGACGGCGCGAATGCCCTGGGAACTTGTCTCCAGGACGGAGTCGATTGAGTCGGCCGAGTCATGGGAGTGGGGCACGAAGAGCTCCTGCAGCCAGCCCTTGAACCCGGTCGCGTGGACATGGCCGTGCGGGCCGTGGTCGTGGTGATGGGCGTCGTCGTGAGCATGTCCGTGCGTGTGCGGGTGGACGTCGTGGCCGGGATGCATTGGCCGGTTCATGCGCTGGTCTCCCTTGTGGGGCTGTGCGGGGCTGTGCTGTGATGCGGGGCCGTGCCGAGGGTGTGTTCGGCCTGGTGGATGGCGTCGGCCACGAGCTGCCAGGCGTGCCCGTCCTGCAGGCGGTAGTAGACCTTAGTGCCTTCCTGGCGGGTGGCGACCATGCGCGCCAGCCGCATCTTGGCCAAATGCTGGGAGACCGCGGCCGCCGATTTCCCGGCCTTTTCGGCCAGTACGTTGACGGGCAGTTCACCGTGGCGCAGGGCCAGGATGAGCCTGACCCGGGTGGCGTCAGCCAGCATGGCAAACACCTCCACGGCCAGCTCGACGTACTGGCTGTCCGCGGTGAGCGTGCAAGCCTCGTTATCTGCATTCATACGCAGATACTTACATATAACCACGCTCCACTCAAGACGGCCGACTCAACGGGATACCGTTAGTGGCCATCAGGACGATTCCGGTGCGTCCGGATTCCGAAGGCTCAGCTGCTTGGCGTGGAAGTCGAAATGAAGCGTGGGGTAGGCGTAGACATCGCTGAGTGTCATCAGCGGCGTGAAGAAGGGGTCCCACCTGTCAGGAAACGGCATTGACCTGGCAAGGGTCTGCGGGTTCTCGTGTTCGAGCCGGCGGGAGAGCGCGGCGATGGTTCTATCCAGTTTCCGGCTCATCCTGCGCCTGTTGTAGACGCGGGCGGCGGCCCGGGAACCCCAGTAGTTCACCACATCAAAAGGACCGGTGCCCGCGTTGAGGACAGCAGCGAATGCCCGGCCCGCCGGGCGGGGGAGCCGGCTGACGACGTGGACCAGCGGAAGCAGGGCGCGGACCACCATGTAGCCGAAGACCATGTGGAAGAGCAGTTCCTCGTTGGTCCAGCGGGTGCCCGTACTTTTGCGGCCGAGGTCCTTGGGCGCCGCGTCCTGCAGCAGGGCGTCGAGGTGGCGGCGGGCGCGGCTGTACCCGGTCAGGATTTCGTCCATCGTCGGCTCCACAATGTGCCCTTCGCAGTCTCACGCCTTCAGTCGTGCCTTCATTATGTCCCGCGTCGATCAGCCGCAGGGGCGGAGGATCTCTCAGCCGATCCTCGAGGGCCTGAGCCTCCGAATGCCTCCGGCAGCGGCGAGGATGGCGGCCGTGGCGGCTGCAGCGGTCATGGCGTACGCCATGCTCGTGTATGTCCCGAGCCAGGCGGCCAGCACGGGTCCCGCCGCCGGGGCGACGGCCGTGACAGCTGTGAGCGGTGCCGCGAACAGTCCCTGCAAAGTGCCAAGATTCTGGGTTCCCCAGCGGTCAGCCATGATGGTGGCCTGCAGCAGTGTCTGGCACCCGCGGACCGCGCCGGCGAGCATACCCGCCGCGATCAGCGCCGGCATCGGGCCGGGCAGTGCCGCGAGCAGGAAGACGGCGCAGGCCGCCGTGCCGGCGATGACCTGCAGCCGGGCGCCGGACGGGATGGCTGCGAACAGCAGCCGGCCGCCGACCTGACCGGCGCCCACAAGACCGAGCCCGAGCGCGGCCGTGGCATAGTCGGCGCCTTTCTCTACGAGCAGCGGAATGATGTTCAGCGTCACGGTGTAGAGCCCGAGGCAGAGCAGGACCATCAGCGCCTGCAGACCCAGGAATTCCGGGCTTCGCCGCACGGCCCGCACCATCACCTGGTGGTCCGGGGCGGGGATTCCGGGGGCAGCCGGGGCCCAGTTCCGGTTCAGGTACCGGGCGTGCAGCGGCACGGAGATGATTCCCATGATCCCGGCGAGGATGACGAAGGCGCCGCGCCAGCCGAACGCGGATGTCAGGGCTGCGGTGAGCGGGGCGAAAATGGTGGATGCGAACCCGGCGACAAGGGTCAGGACGGTCAGGGGCCGTACCCGGGCGCGTCCGTACCAGCGGCTGATCACCGTGAAGGCCGGCTGGTACAGCACCGTGGCCTGCGCGGTCCCGGCGACGAGCCAGGCCGCAAAGAACGCTGGCAGATTAGGGGCCAGTCCCACCGCGACCAGGGCCAGCACTCCGAGCAGGGATCCGCCGATCATCAGCGCACGCGGCCCGGTCCTGTCCAGCCTCCTGCCGACGGCGATCCCGGCCGCCGCGGAGACCAGCAGGCCGGCGGAAAAGGCTCCCGTCACTAGCGCCGGGTCCCAGCCGGTGTCCTCGCTGATGGGCCGGACCGCCGCGATCAACGAGTAGTAGAGCACGCCCCACCCGGTCGTCTGGGTGATACACAGCGCGGCCAGGCCGCCGCGCGGTGCACCCTCCGCGACCACTGTCCGGGACAACGCCGGGGCGGGCATGGCCTAGTCCCCGGTCAGCTCCGCATGCAGTTTCCGTACCCGGGCCTTGATGTCGTCCCGGACCAGGCGCATGCGTTCCATGCCTTCGATGCCGCGTTCGGAGGGCTCGTCCGTATCCCAGAACTCGAGCCGCTGGCCCTCGCGGGGCTCGACCTTAGCCTGGTTGCCCAAGACGATGACGACGTCGGCCGTGTCCAGGACCTCGTCGGTGACGGGCTTGGGGTATTCGCCGGTGATGCCGATGCCGAGTTCATTCAGAGACTCCACGGCCTGGGGGTTCAGCGACTGACCGGGCTTGGTCCCGGCGGAGTGCACCGTGACGCTCCCATCGGCGAGATGGTTCATCAAACCTGCGGCGAGCTGGGACTTTCCGCCATTCTTGCTGCAGACGAACAGGACGCTGGGCGTTTTCGTGGTCTCGGTCATGCGTTTGATTCTTCCTTCTCTGGGCTGGGTTCGTGGAGCAGTGATACTGCCGGTTGATCTTCGCCGGAGCGTCCGTGGAACAGTCCGGTGGGGAAGCCGACGAGCACCGGCTCGGGAGCGGCGCAGCACGAGGACTCTGATGCGACGGCGACGGCCGCCGGAACGTCGCAGCTGCTGCCAGCGTCGGAGGAGCAGACACCGGTTTCGGGGAGTTCGAGCTGGACGGTGTCCGCGGCCTCGCGGTCGCCGGCCAGGGCGGCGGCGACGGAGCGGACCTGTTCGTAGCCGGTGGCGAGCAGGAAGGTTGGCGCACGGCCGTAGGACTTCATGCCGACGATGTAGAAGTCCTTGTCCGGGTGGGCCAGGAGCTTGGCGCCGTGCGGTGCAACAGTGCCGCAGGAGTGGAACTCCGGGTCGATGAGCGGGCCGAGCTCCACGGGTGCTTCGACGGCCGGGTCAAGGTTCAGGCGGAGCTCACGCAGGATGTCCAGGTCCGGGCGGAAGCCGGTGCAGGGGACGACGACGTCGGCCTCGAGGGTGCGTCCGTCAACGGATTCCACGGTCACGCCGGAATCCAGGGCTTTGAGGGAAGCAATGCCGAAGCCGGTATGCAGTTCGATGGTCCCGGCCTCGACGAGGCGGCGCAGGCGGGCACCGAGCTGGCCGCGGGCGGGCAGCCCGTCGGCGTCGCCGCCGCCGTAGACTTTCTCGGCGGACGCGCCGCGGACTGCCCAGAGGATCCGGGTGCCCGGTTCGTCCTTGGCCAGGTCCGCGAGGCTGATCAGGGTGTTGGCGGCGGAGTGGCCGGCGCCGACGACCAGGACACGGCGTCCGGCGAAAGCGCCACGGTCACGGCCCGTGACGTCAGGGAGCGGCGAGGAGATCCGGTCTGCGGCGGAGTCCTCGCCGATGGCGGGAAGCCCGGAGGTCCCCAGCGGGTTGCGGGTGGACCAGGTTCCGGAGGCGTCAATGACCCCGGCCACGGTGTGGTCGCGGGTTTCCCCGTCCTGGTGCTGGACGCGGACGACGAACGGTGTGATCTCGCGGTTACGGGTGTGGGTCTTGTCCATGCCTGTGCGGGTGACGGCGATGGCTCTGGCGCCGGTCTGC
>Ga0207645_10000759_pt1 | contig 26825 bp, 29 predicted proteins | sample KBSM53metaG_FD_184331 | JGI IMG/M metagenome (GOLD analysis project Ga0207645, IMG submission 184331) | Miscanthus rhizosphere microbial communities from Kellogg Biological Station, Michigan, USA - KBS M5-3 metaG (SPAdes) (version 2) | ecosystem: Host-associated > Plants > Roots > Rhizosphere >...
TCACCGGACTGGTCGATGAACGCTGGAGCTTGCGCCTCTATTACTCGCCCGACTACTTCGGGCGCCGCCAGCCGACCGCCTACGCCGAGCTCGATGCCCACCTGGCGCTGACGCCGCAGCTGCGCCTGTTCGGCCACGCCGGCGCGCTGACGGTGCTGCACAGCCGCGCTGGCGACGACGCCGCACGCAGCGATCCGCCACGATCGCGGCGCACCCGCGTCGACTTGCGCGCCGGCATCGGCTTCAGCGGCGCGGCCTTCGACATGCAGCTCGCATGGGTCGGCGTCGGCCGCGGCGGGCCCTACTTGGCCGAGTACGCGACGCGGCGCGCCGGCTGGGTGCTCGGTGCGGCGGTGTCGTTCTGATGCGATTGATTGAACGGTTCGATTGAACCATTCGCGCCGCGGGCGGAATAGACCGTCCGGGGCACGTGCCGCGGGCGCGGCATGCGGGCTCCGCCGAACCGAGGAGACCGCGATGATCCGATCCTGCACCACCCTGCGCTGGCTGGCCGCGAGCCTGTGCGCCAGCGTCATGCTGCTGGCCTGCGGCGGCGGGGACGACGATGACAACCACCACCACGGGATGAGCTACCTCGCGACCAGCCTGGTCACCGACGTCAACGACAGCAGCAATCCGTACAGCGTCAGCAACGTCGATCCGCTCCTCGTGAACAGCTGGGGCATCGCGTTCAATCCGCAGGGCTTCGTGTGGGTCGCGAACGCCGGCACGTCGACCTCGACCTTGTACGACGGCAACGGCGTGCCGCAGTCGCTGATCGTCGACATCCCGCCCGGCAGCGCGGGCAGCGCGAGCCCGACCGGGATCGTCTTCAACGGGTCGTCGGATTTCGTCGTCAGCCAGGGTGGCGCGAGCGGTGCCAGTGCCTTCATCTTCGTCGGCGAGGCCGGCACGGTGTCGGGCTGGTCGCCGTCGGTGAACCTCAATGCCGCGGTGAAGGTGGCCGACCGCGGCGCCGCCGGCGCGATCTACAAGGGGCTGACGCTGTCCGGCGGCGGCGGCAACTTCCTGTATGCGACGGACTTCCACAACGGCACGGTCGACGTGTTCGACGCGAGCTTCAACCTCGTGACGGCGCCTGGCGGCTTTGTCGACCCGAACCTGCCGGCCGGCTATGCGCCGTTCGGCATCCAGGCGATCGGCGACCTGATCTATGTGACCTATGCCCAGCAGGACGCGCAGGGTGAAGATGATGTGGCGGGCGCCGGTCTCGGTCTGGTGAATGTGTTCGATGCGGCGGGCCAGTTCGTCAAGCGCCTGATCGATGTCGGCGGGCCGCTGAATGCGCCGTGGGGCATCGCGCTGGCACCGTCGAACTTCGGCACCTTCAGCAACGCGCTGCTGGTCGGGAATTTCGGCGACGGCAAGATCCATGCGTTCGACGCCACGACCGGTGCCTTGCTGGGCACGCTGAACAAGCCCGACGGTACGCCGATCGTGATCGACGGGCTGTGGGGCATCGCCTTCGGCAACGGCATCAACGCGCAGCCGACCAACACCCTGTTCTTCGCCGGCGGACCGGCCGACGAGACCCATGGGGTCTACGGCCGCATCGACGTCCATTAGCCAGCGATCGCGTCAACCCACCCCTGGAGGAGATCATCATGCGAAGCGGAACCTGGTTGCTGTTCGTCTCGTTGAGTTGCGCTGCAGTGCCGGCATGGAGTGCCGGCGGCGGCGGAGGAGGTGGTGGAGGCGGTGGCGGTGGCGGTGGCGGTGGGGGCGGCGGCGCCGGCGGCGGCGATGCCACCGAGGCGCGGGTCGAGCCCGATTACCAGGCCGGCATGGCCGCCGTGAAGGCCAAGGATTGGTCCCGGGTGGTCGCCCGCATGGGCGCGGTGACGCAGCGCGACCCGAAGAACGCCGATGCCTGGAACGAACTCGGCCACGCCTACCGCCAGCTCGGCGACATGGACAACTCGCTGAAGAACTACGAGCGTGCGCTGCAGGTCGACCCGAAGCACAAGGGCGCGCACGAGTACCTCGGCGAAGCGTATCTGCAGCTCGGCAAGCTCGACCTCGCCGAACAGCACCTGAAGGCGCTCGACCGCATCTGCCTGCTGCCGTGCGAGCAGTACAGCGACCTGAAGGCGCAGGTCGAGCGCTACAAGCGCGAGCACCCGAAGGCGGCGATGCTCTGAGCGGCGCTGGCGGCGCCGATCAGCCCGGCGCCAGCGCGGCGGCCGCGCGCTGCAGCGCCGCGCCGGTGGCGGCATCGGCCGGGAAGAAGGTCTCGAGCGCCAGCTCTGACAAAGTCACGTCGACCGGCGTGCCGAACACCGTCGTCGTGCTGATGAACGACAGGGTGCCGGCCGCGGTCGTGAGCACGAAGGGCACGACCACGGCCGCGTCGGCGATGTCGGGCGGGGCCGCGGCCGGCGTCGGATAACCCGCGAGCTCGTCGGCGAGCGCGGCCAGCACCGGATCGGCGCTGACCGCGACCTGCTGGCGCAGCCGATGCAGCAGATGCGCGCGCCACTGCGCCAGGTTCACGATGCGCGGCGCGAGGCCGTCCGGGTGCAGGCTGATGCGCAGCACGTTGATCGGCGGCTGCAGCAGCGCCGGCGCGACGTCGGCCAGCAGCGGCGGCACCGCGCGGTTGTGCGAGACCAGGGTCCAGTGGCGATCGACCGCCAGCGCGGGATAGGGCTCATGGCCCTTCAGCACCAGTTCGACCGCATCGCGCGCCGCCTTCAGCGCCGGATCGTCGAGGCCGCGTTCGGCGTACATCGGCGCGAAGCCTGCCGCGGTCAGCAGGTGGTTGCGTTCGCGCAGAGGCACCTCGAGCCGATCGGCCAGCCGCAGCACCATCTCGCGGCTGGGCATTGCGCGGCCGGTCTCGACGAAGCTCAGGTGGCGCGTCGACACCTCGGCGTCGCCGGCCAGGTCGAGCTGGCTCAGACGGCGGCGCTGGCGCCATTCGCGCAGCTGTGCGCCGACCGGGGCGATGGCGTGGGGATGGGCAGCAGGGCGGCGCGCGAGGTTCATGCGGCCACGATAGCGCAGCCCCCGGGCCGCTTCCATGACCTGCGAGGTAATCGACGCCTGCACCCGGTGCGCGCGACAGTGCCCCCACACCGCCGCCGGATGCCGCGCCGCCCGGGCACGGCCCGCAGCGGGCAAGGAGATGCACATGTCGATCCGAATGATCCAGCCAAGCCGGTTCCTGCGTCGGGTGCTGTGGGCCGACGCGATCGTCAGCGCCGCGGTCGGCGCGCTGATGGCGCTCGGCGCCGGTGCGCTGCAGCCATTGCTCGGCCTGCCGACCTCGCTGTTGCTGCTCGGCGGCGTCGCGCTGTTCCCGTATGCCGCCTACGTGCTCTGGCTCGCCACGCGAGCGGCAGTGCCGACGGCGGCGGTCTGGGTGCCGATCGTGCTGAACCTCGCGTGGGCCGCCGATTGCCTGCTCGTGCTCTTCGCCGCCGGCATCGACCCGAGCCGGCTCGGCGCTGCCTTCATCGTGGCGCAGGTCGTCACGGTGCTGGCGTTCGCCGAACTCGAGTTCATCGGCCTGAGGCGCGCGCCGCTGGCGGCGGCCTGAGGGCGCGCGGTGTACCGGAGCGTGCGGCGATTGCATGAGTCGGCCGACTCGCGGCGCTGCGCTATCGTTGCCGCGTGACCGAGCCGAGCCACGCCACCGACCGCCATCGATTCGACCGGCTCGATGCATTGCGCGCCGTCGCGATCGTCTGGATGGCGGTGTTTCATTTTTTCTTCGACCTCAACCATTTCGGCTTCACGCGCCAGGATTTCCGCGCCGACCCGTTCTGGACGCTGCAGCGGACTGCGATCGTCTCGCTGTTCCTGTTCTGCGTGGGCATCGGCCAGGCGGTTGCGATCGATCAGGGCCAGCGCTGGCCGCGCTTCTGGCGGCGCTGGGCACAGATCGCCGGCTGCGCGCTGCTGGTCAGCCTAGGTTCGTATTGGATGTTTCCGCGCAGCTTCATCAGTTTCGGCGTGCTGCATGCGATCGCGCTGCTGCTGATCGTGCTGCGCCTGACGGCCGGCGCCGGGCGCTGGCTGTGGCCGCTCGGGGCGGCGGCGCTGGCGCTGCCGCAATCGATTCAGCATCCGTGGTTCGACACGCGGTGGACCAACTGGATCGGCCTCGTGACGCACAAGCCGGTCACCGAAGACTACGTGCCACTGCTGCCGTGGCTGGGCGTCGCGTGGTGGGGGCTGGCGGCCGGGCAATGGCTGCTCGCGCAGCGCCGCGGCTGGCTGAGCGGCGCGCTGCCGCGCGCGCTGCATCCGCTCGCATTGCTCGGGCGCTGGAGCCTGAGCTTCTACATGCTGCACCAGCCGGTGCTGATCGGCCTGCTGATGGCGCTCAGCGCGGTGCGTCGCTCGTGAGCAGGCGCTGCGCAGCGGCGTCGATCGCCGTCGTCAGGTCGGCATAGCTGCGCGTCACCGGGAACTGCGGGAACTGCTTCGTGATCGACTCGGGCGGGTGGATGAAGAAGCCTGCATGCGCGGCCGCCAGCATGCCGGTGTCGTTGTACGAGTCGCCCGCGGCGATCACCTGGAAGTTCAGGCCGCGCAGCGCGTTGACCGCGTGGCGCTTCTGGTCGGGCATGCGCAGCACATGGCGGCGCACGAAGCCGTCGGCATCGATCTCGAGCTTGTGGCACAGCAGGGTCGGCCAGCCGAGCTGCTGCATCAGCGGCTGCGCGAATTCATAGAAGGTGTCCGACAGGATCAGCACCTGGTAGCGGCTGCGCAGGTCGTCGAGAAACTCGCGCGCGCCAGCCATCGGGCCCATGCCGGCGATCACGTTCTGGATGTCGCCCAGCTTGAGCTTGTGCTCGCTCAACAGGGCGATGCGCGCATTCATCAGCTTGTCGTAGTCGGGCTCGTCGCGCGTCGTGCGGGCGAGCGCCGGGATGTTGGTGCGCTTGGAGAACTCGATCCAGATTTCGGGGACGAGCACGCCTTCGAGGTCGAGGCAGATGATTTGCATGCCGCGATGGTAAGGGTGAACGCGCCGGGCCGATACCATTGGAGGATGAGCAACCAGATCCTGTTCGGCTTTCATGCGGTCACGGTGCGGCTGAAATCGGCGCCCAAATCGGTCGTCGAGATCCATGTCGACGCGACCCGTCGCGACCAGCGCATGCGCCAGTTCGTCGAGCGCGCCCGCGACGCCGGCGCGAAGCTGATCGACAGCGACGACGAGCGCCTGCAAAAGCTGTGCGGCACGCACCGGCACCAGGGCGTGGTCGCGCGCGTGCAGCCGATGGCGATCAGCCATTCGCTCGACGACACGCTCGACGCCGTCGACGGCGCGCCGCTGCTGCTGGTGCTCGACGGCATCACCGACCCGCACAATCTTGGCGCCTGCCTGCGCGTGGCCGACGGCGCCGGCGCGCATGCGGTGATCGCGCCGAAGGATCACGCGGTCGGCGTCAACGCGACGGTCGCGAAGGTCGCCAGCGGCGCGGCCGACACCGTGCCTTACTTCATGGTGACGAACCTGGCGCGCACGCTGAACGAGCTGAAGGAGCGCGACATCCGCGTCGTCGGCACGTCCGACGACGCCCAGCAGTCGCTTTACGAGCTCGACCTGACCGGGCCGGTCGCGCTGGTGCTCGGCGCCGAAGGCAGCGGCATGCGCCAGCTCACCGCGAAGACCTGCGACGCGCTGGTGCGCCTGCCGATGCGCGGCGCGGTCGAGAGCCTGAACGTCTCGGTCGCCAGTGGCGTGTGCCTGTACGAGGCGCTGCGCCAACGCCACCATCACCAGGCCACGAAGCACTGAGGAGAACGGCCATGCCCGTCATCGATGTCAAGCATCCGCTGGTCAAGCACAAGGTCGGCCTGCTGCGCGAGAACGAGATCTCGACCAAGAAGTTTCGCGAGCTGACCAACGAGCTGGCACGGTTGCTCGCCTACGAGGCGACCGCCGACTTCCCGCTCGAGAAGACCACGATCGCATGCTGGAGCGGCCCGGCGGAAATCGACCGGATCAGCGGCAAGAAGGTCACGGTCGTGCCGATCCTGCGCGCCGGCCTGGGCATGCTCGACGGCGTGCTCGACATGATCCCGAGCGCGAAGGTCAGCGTCGTCGGCCTGAGCCGCAACCACGAGACGCTGCAGCCGGAGAACTACTTCGAGAAGTTTGTCGGCCAGCTCGACGAGCGCACCGCGATCATCATCGACCCGATGCTCGCGACCGCCGGTTCGATGATCGCGACCGTGGGCCTGCTGAAAGCGCGCGGCTGCAAAGACATCCGCGCGCTGGTGCTGGTGGCCGCGCCCGAAGGCGTGCGCGCATTGAACGATGCGCACCCCGACGTGCGCTGCTGGGCCGCGGCGATCGACAGCCACCTGAACGAGGTCGGCTACATCATCCCCGGACTGGGCGACGCGGGCGACAAGATCTTCGGCACGAAGTAGGGTCTTGGGCGACGGCGCTGTGCGACGCCTGCGCGCTGCGGACCCGCCCTCGCTGCGCAACGGCGGTTTACGAAATTTGACGCGGCAGTTCTTGCTGCAGTCACATCGGTCTTCTAGTCTTGCGGCATGAAAAAACCTTTTTTCGTGCAGCGTCTGCGCCACCCTTCAGGCGAGCAACCCTCGCTGCGACCACCGCGCGACCGGCGCCCGTTCCGGCTGTGGATGACCGGCAGTCTCGCGGTCGTGATGGCCGCATTGATCCCGATCCGCGATGTCGCCGAGACCGATCGCTCCGGCACGATGCGCGTGCTGCGCCACAGCCGCTTCGGCGTCGGCGAGACCTTGCAGCGCATCGAGGCTGCGGCGCGCGATGCCGGCTTGTCGGTGCTCGCGGTGATGCCGGGCAACGGCTCGATGCTGGTGCTCGCCTCGTCGGTCGGCGGCACGCCGGTCGTGATGGAGGAAGCCGATTCGCACCCGGCGATGCCGATGAGCCTGATGGTGTGCGCAGGCTCGGCCGGCGGCGCCGACGTGCTGGTCGCGGCGGCCAGCGATTCGCATGCCCGGCACGACTGGCAGGACGTTCCGGCCGAGGTGGTGCGCGATCTGCGGGCATTGCCCGAGCTGATCGATCGCGCGCTGGCCTGAACCCCGGTTCTATACCCAGCCGAGCGCACCGGCCACGCACCCGAGTGCCACGACCCACATCGGGCTCAGCCGCGTGCGCAACATCGCCAGCACGCTGACGACGATCAGCGCCAGCGCGCCCCAGCGCTGCGCCGGGTCACGCAGATAGGGTTCGGCGAGCACCCAGCCGGTCGACAGCAGCAGGCCCAGCGTCAGCGGCATCAGGCCCGTCGTGAAGGCCCGGACGAAGCGGGTATCGCGACGCTGCGCGCCCCAGCGCGTGGCCCACAGCGACAGCACTGTCGACGGCACCAGGATGCCGATCATCGTGGCCAGCATGCCGAGCGGGCCCGCAACGTTCCAGCCGAGCACTGCGACGAACAGCAGGTTCGGCCCGGGCGCGGCCTGCGCGATCGCGATCGACGCGGTGAACTGCGCATCGCTGAGCCAGTGCTGCTGAATCACGATGTAGCGGTGCATGTCGGGCACGGTCGTGATCGCGCCGCCGACCGCGAGCAGGCTCAGCACGAGGAAGTGCGTGAACAGGCCGAACAGCTCCGCGCCGCTGAGGGTCACTGGACGACCCTTCGCGCTGCGCGCTGCGGGATGAGCGCTTCGGAGCGGCCGCGTGCGCTCACGACTGCCCCTCGGCGGACGAGTACGTCCGCCGATCCCCCGAGGGGATGCGGACCGGCTTGGGAGCGGCCCGGCGCTCGGCCCGTCGCCAGTTCGACACAGGGCGTCTCATGGGCGCAGCCTGCGCCAGGCCACCGCGACCGCGATCGAGCCGAGGCCGAGAATCACCCACACCAGCGGCAGCCGCAGCCACGCGGTGGCCAGCAGCGTGGTGGCGCCGAAGGCCAGGCACAGCGGCAGGCCCATCGGGTTGCGCTTGAGCGTGACCAGCAGCTTCAGCCCGGTCGAGAACACCAGACCGGCCGCGACCGCACCCATGCCGCGCAGCGCACCGATCACGGCCGGCTCGTGCGCGAACCGGCCATAGAGGGCGGTCACCGCGAGCACGACGACCAGCGGCGCGAGCAGCATGCCGCCGAGCGCCGCGATGGCACCGCGCAGGCCGAAGGTCTGGTCGCCGAACATCAGCGCCAGGTTGACGACGTTCGGCCCCGGCAGCACCTGGCTTACCGACAGCATCTCGACGAACTGCTCCTTCGTGAGCCAGCGCCGGCGCTCGACGAGCTCGCGCTGCACGACCGGCAGCACGCCGCCAAAACCCTGCAGCGCCAGGCGCGTGAACGCGAAGAACAGCTCGCTGCACGAGACCGGCGCGATCACCTCGTCGGGCGACGGCGCAAGCGGCGTCATGCGAAGTTCACCTGACGCCGCCCGGCCCACCGGCTCACGGCAATCGCGATCGCGAGCCAGGCGAAGCCGACCCAGTTCAGACCGCCGAAGCCGGTGTGGGCGATCAGCCAGCCGCCGCTCGCGGCGCCGGCGGCCTGGCCGATGTAGATCGCCGAGGTGTTCAGCGCCATCAATGCCGGTGCGAGCACCGGTGCGGCCAGGCTGAGCCGAGCCTGCTGGGTGGAGTTCGACGAGAAGCAGCCGAGCGCCCACGGCACCAGCACGATCGCGATGCTGGCGAGGCCGACGCCCAGCGGCCACAGCAGCATCGATACCGCGATCATCGCCATCGTGATCGTCACCGCGACATTCGGACCGACACGGTCGATCACGCGCGTCAGCACCACGTTGCCGATCAGGCCGAAGGCGCCGAACCACATCAGCAGAAGCGTGATCTGCTCGGTGCTCGCGGCGAGCACCTGCCGGAAGTACGGCGCGAAATACGAGAACAGCGTGAACTGGCCCGCGCCCGAAAGCGCAGTGACCATCACCATCGCCATCAGCACCGGATGCGTCAGCACGTCTTTCCAGGCGCGAAGCGACAGCGCCGCCGGGCGCACGCCGTCGGGCATGACGCCGTAGACCCAGATCGCCGCGATGAACGCGAGCACCGCGACGGCGTCGAACGCAACCGCCCAGCCGTAGGTCTCGCCGAGCCATGCCGACAACGGCAGCCCGAGCACCGACGCGATCGACCAGCCGAGAAAGATGAAGGTGATCGCGCGGCCGCGCTGTTGCGCCGGGGTCATGAAGCCGATCGCGGCGGCGGCCTGCGGCGTGAACACCGCGGCCGCCAGCATCGTGATCGCGCGCATCGGCCAGAGCAGCGCGTAGCTGGGCATCAGCGCGCTCAGCGCGTGGCCGATCGCGTACCACAGCAGCGCCAGTGCGAGCAGCCGGCGGCGGTCGAAGCCGGCGACCCAGCCCGCGAGCAAGGGTGCGCCGAAGGCCATCGTCGCGGCGGCGATCGCGATGAGCTGGCCGGCCAGCGCGACCGAGACCTGCAGCGAGCGCGCAATGTCGTTGAGCGTGCCGGCCACCGACATCACGCCGCAGCCGATCACGAAGTTGCCGAACATCAGTGCCCAGCGCAGGCTCGCGCCGGGCGCGGGCAGTGCGGGCGGCGCCTCAGGGCTCACTGAAACGGCCTTCGCGCTGCGGCACGAGCGCTTCGTGACGGCAGCGCGCGTTCATCGCAGCACGCGCAGCGCATCGGGGTTGATGATGTTCGTCGGGCTGCCGTTGATGAAGTTGACGACGTTCTCGAAGGCGGCCTTGAAATAGAGCTCGTAGCTGTCGAGCTCGACATAGCCGATGTGCGGCGTGCACACCGCGTTCTCCAGGCGCAGCAGCGGATGGCCCTGCAGGATCGGCTCGCTCTCGAACACATCGACCGCAGCCATGCCGGGGCGGCCGCGGTTCAGCGCCGAGACCAGCGCGCCTTCTTCGATCAGCTCGGCGCGCGAGGTGTTGACCAGCAGCGCGGTCGGCTTCATGCGCGAGAGCGCATCGAGCTTGACGACGCCGCGCGTGCTGTCGTGCAGCCGCAGATGCAGCGAGAGCACGTCGCAGGCCTCGAAGAACGACTCGCAGCTCGTCGCGGCGACCAGGCCGTCCTGCTCGGCGCGCTGGCGTGCCGATTCACTGCCCCAGACCATCACGTTCATGCCGAACGCGCGACCGTAGCCTGCGACCATCTGGCCGATCTTGCCGTAGCCCCAGATGCCGAGCGTGCGGTCTTTCAGCACCAGACCGAGGCCGAAGTTCGCCGGCATCGACGCGGCCTTCAGCCCCGACTGCTGCCACGCGCCATGCTTGAGGTTGCCGATGTACTGCGGCAGGCGCCGCATCGCCGCCATGATCAGGGCCCAGGTGAGTTCGGCCGGCGCGACCGGCGAGCCGACGCCTTCGGCGACCGCGATGCCCATGCGGGTGCAGGTCGGCACGTCGATGTGCGAGCCGACCTTGCCGGTCTGCGAGATCAGCTTCAGCTTGGGCAGCTTCTCGATCAACTGCTTCGGGAACTGCGTGCGTTCCCGGATCAGCACCAGCACCTCGGCGTCGCGCAGCCGCACCGACAGTTGGCCGATGCCCTTGACGGTGTTGGTGAAGACCTTGGCGTTGAGCTGCTCCAGCACGGTCGCGCACTTGAGCTTGCGCACGGCGTCCTGGTAGTCGTCGAGGATGATGATGTTCACTGGTGCGGGTCGGTCCGGCGGCAGGGGGTCTTGATTGTGCACGGCGCCGCGCGAGTGCGCGCTCCACGGGCCTGGCGGCGCTTGTCGCTACCATCCGCGCTCCGCACCCAACAGAGGAGTCACACCATGTCCATCACCATGTCGTCGGCAAGCGTGCCGGTGTTCGTCCGGATGCTCACCAACCTGAGTGCCTGGCTCGACAAGGCCGAGTCGCATGCCCAGTCGAAGAAGTTCGACCCGTCGGTGTACCTCGGCACGCGTCTCGCCCCCGACATGCTGAGCTTCACGACGCAGATCCAGATCGCCTGCGACACCGCGAAGTTCTGCGTGGCGCGCCTGGGTGGCGTCGAGGCGCCGAAGTTCAGCGATGCCGAATCAAGCCTCGCCGACCTGCGCGCGCGCATCGACGCGACGATCGCGTACCTGAAGTCGGTGCCGGCCGCGCAGATCGACGGCAGCGAAGACAAGGACATCACGATCCCGCGCCGCGACGGCTCGATGCTGATGAAAGGCGAGGCCTACCTGAAGCACTACGCGTTACCGAACTTCTTTTTCCATGTGACGACCGCGTATGCGCTGCTGCGCCACAACGGCGTCGAGGTCGGCAAGCCGGACTACCTCGGCTCGTTCAAGGCCTGAGGTCGATCGCTCAGACCTGGCCGAACAGGGCCTTGCGCTGCGCCGTGTAGTGCCACCACGGCGCGGCGCGGGCGCCGCGCATGAAATCGGTCGCGGCCATGAAGGTGTCGAGCACGCACGGGTCCTGGCGCTGGCCGGTCGCGGCGCACAGCTTCTGGTAGAGCACGAAGGCATCCTTGCCGCGCAGGTCGGCCGGCTGCGCGATGCCGATGCGGCGCAGGTCGGCGGCCAGCGACGGGCCGATGTTCGGCAGCTGCTCCAGGGTTTCGCATTCGGCCGCGCTCGCGGCCTTCGGTGACTTGATCGCTGCCATGGTCGCCGTCAAAGCATCATGTTGTTGCGGATCAGCCCGACCGCCAGGCCCTCGAGCTCGAACTGCAGCTCGCCGGCGTCGGCGCCGCTGGTGGGCACGACGATGGTCTGGAAATCGGGGTTCTCGGGGATCAACTCGATCGCGTGGCGGGTGCGGCGAAAGCGCTTGACGGTGACGTCGTCGCCGAGCCGAGCGACGACGATCTGGCCGTTCTTTGCCTCCTTGGTGCGCTGCACCGCGAGAAGGTCGCCATCGATGATGCCGGCGTCGCGCATGCTCATGCCGCGCACTTTCAACAGATAGTCGGGCCGGCGCGGGAACATGCTGGCCTCCATCAGATAGGTCTGGTCGATGTGCTCCTGCGCGAGGATCGGGCTGCCGGCGGCGACGCGCCCGATCAACGGCAAGGTCAGCTGCGCCAGGCTCGGCAGCGGCAGGCTGAACTGCTTGCCGCGCTGCAGATTGAGCTGGCGCAGCGTCTCGGAGCGCAGCCGGATGCCGCGCGAGGTGCCGCCCACCAGCTCGATCACGCCTTTGCGCGCGAGTGCCTGAAGGTGCTCCTCGGCCGCGTTGGCCGACTTGAAGCCGAGTTCGCTGGCGATTTCGGCGCGCGTCGGCGGGGCGCCGGTGCGTTCGATCGCGCTTTGCACCAGATCGAGAATCTGCTGCTGCCGGTCGGTCAGTTTGGGCGCTTCGTACACAGGTTTTCCTTGATGATGGCGGGTGCCGTGACGTGCCCCGCTGTCGAGGTGCAGCGGTCACTGGCGATTCATCCAGCCACTGTATTTTCATCCAGCTTCGAGAAAAATGCAAAAACCTGCTTCAACCGTGGTCGTGCTCGGCACCGGCGGCACGATCGCCGGCACGTCGGCGCAGGCCGGCGACAACATCGGCTACAGCGCCGCGCAGCGCACGGTGGCCGAGCTCGTCCGGGGCGTGCCGGCGCTGGCGGGTGTGGCGCTCGAGATCGAGCAGGTCGCCCAGCTCGACAGCAAGGACATGGATCACGCCGTCTGGCGCACGCTGGCGCTGCGTTGCGCGCAGCACCTGGCGCGCGATGAGGTCGCCGGCCTCGTCGTCACGCATGGCACCGACACGCTCGAAGAGACCGCCTGGTTCCTGCAGCGCGTGCTGGCGCCCGCGAAGCCGGTCGTGATGAGCGCCGCGATGCGGCCCGCCACGGCATTGCAGTCCGACGGGCCGCAGAACCTGCTCGACGCGGTCACCGTCGCGCAACTGCAGGGTGCGCGCGGCGTTGTCGCGGTGCTCGGCGGACAGCTGTTCGGTGCTCGGGACGTGCGCAAGCTGCACCCTTACCGGATCGACGCGTTCGGTGCCGGCGACGCCGGCATCATCGGCGTGGTCGAGGAAGGGCGGTTGCGGCAGTTTCGCGACTGGCCTTCGAGCGCCGACGCGATCGGCGCCGATGCCTTGCCGGACGACGCCGCAGCCTGGCCGGTCGTCGAGATCGTCACCAGCCACGCCGGTGCCGGCGGTGCGATCGTGCGGGCGTTGCAGGCGACGGGGGTGCAGGGCCTGGTGGTGGCTGCGACGGGCAACGGCAGCGTGCATCGCGAACTCGAGGCGGCGCTGCTCGATGCGCAGCGCGCCGGGGTTGAGGTCGTGCGCAGCACGCGCTGCGGCAACGGTCGGGTGCTGGCCCAAGCCGACGCGGCACTCGCGTCGGCCGACGATCTGACACCGGCGAAGGCCCGTGTCGAGCTGATGCTGCGCCTGATCGCGCGGCCGGCCTAGAGCCCAGGTTCTTGGGGCTCGTCGCCGCCAGCGGGATCGTCTGCGAGGTACAGGCGGTGCTCGTTCAGGAACTGCAGCGACTGGAGCTCAAACGTCACCTCGGCCGGGAAGCCCTGCCGGTCAGGCCGCTTCGGCATGAGAAGCTCGTCGAGATAGTTCTCGGTCAGGCCGGGGTCGGGCCACAGCATGGCGAATCGGTTGACGATGCGCGGGAAGCGCTCGGCCAGCGTCTCGGGGCAGAAGCCGTCGGGCAGGCGTTCCAGCCACTCGAGCGCGCCTGGCGAAAGCGTCTGGTCGCGATGCCGCTCCGGCGCGCGCAGGCGCACCCAGTCGGAATCGGTCAGCAGCTCGCGCGGCTTCGGGCCGTGCGGGCCGGGTTGCCGGCGAGACGAAGGCTTGGGCAGTCGCAGCAGCGAGAGGATCCTGCGCATGGCGATGGTGCGGTCGGGCGGGTGATGGGGGCGATGGGCGTGATGGTATCGGCCCGCGCGCTCACTGTCGCGTGTGCGCGAAGCCGGCGACGGCATCGGGATCGAAGGGCTGGGTGTCGGCGAAACCATGCGATGCCAGCTGCGGCGCTTCGAACACCAGTCCGCTGGCGATCTCGGGCCGGACCGTGACCGGCGGCCGAGGCGGCTCCGCCGGGCGCGGCATGGCCGTCCTGACGTTCACGGGCTGTGCCGCCGCGGCCCGCGCCGCCGCCAGGTCGGTCTGCAACTGCGCGACCTGCTGGCGCGCCTGCCTGACCTGGCCCTGCAGGGCATCGCGATCCGATTGCAGCTTGGCATAGCGGTGCTCGAGGCGCTGCCGCTGGCGCCCGTACCACCAGCGGCATGCCAGCAGCGTCGCCAGGGCGACGCCGCACGGTGCAATCAACAACCAGACGGGTGTGATGTTTTGCATGGTCGTCAGCTTATCGGCCGCTCGCTCAGTTTCTTGAGCACGCAATCCGCCGCGCGGCACGTCTTGCAACATCAAGTTTCGAAGCTCGCAACCGATAACCCTGGATCACCGGTGGCGCCTGCACGACGTGCCGCCCCGCCGGTCGAGTCGCTGCATGTGCGGCGATGCTGCAATCGAAGGGAATCCGATGGAGGCCATGCCCGTACGCGTCGCACTGTTGGCGTCAGCTTTTCTCCTGTGCCTGTACCTGCCGCATGTCGCGCTCGACATGATCCGGCGCGCCCGCGCCAAGCGGCATGCGCGGCCCTGGGGTTGGCTGCTGGGTGGGGCCGCGGCCTGGGGCACGAGCCTGTGGGGTGCGTGGCTGTTCACCTTGCTGGGGCGTCACCCGGGCCTGGACCTGTCGCACGATGCGGCGCTCCTGCTCGCTTCGTGGCTGATCAGCGTCGGCAGCTCCTTCGGCCTGTTCGCCGCCACGGCGGTGACTTTGCCCGGCTGGCGCGGCTGGTTGCGCAGCAGCGCCGGTCTCGCGCTCGGGCTGAATGCCGCCTTCGCGCTGATGCTCGTGTCGCTGCAGCCGGTAAACCCGTGGGCGGCGCTGTGGATCCAGTCCTGGACGTTGGCCGCGGTCACGCTGGGCGCGAGCGCGCTGCTGGTCGCCTTCGTGCTCGCCAGCGAAGGCCTGCTGCAGCTGTCGAGGCGGCGCAGCGTCGCGTGTGCAGTGGGCGCAAGCCTGGCACTGGCGGGCCAGCTGTGGCTGTCGATCGGCGGCGAAGTGTCGTTCGGTGCCCCCGACAGCGCCCCCGGCTTGCCGACCTTGCATGCGGCGCTGCTCGCCGGCGTCGCGACCGTGCTGTCGCTCGCGGTGACGCGCTTCATGTCGCGCATCGAGCGCCACCTGCTCGACCGCGCCGACGGCCTGGAGCGTTCACTGCGGCAGGCCAACTCCGACCTGCAGAAGATCGCTTACCGCGATGCGCTGACCGGCCTGCCGAACCGGCTCGTGTTCGAGGACAAGCTGCTGGCCGCGGTCGGGCGCGCCGACCAGTCGAGATCGCGCCTGGCGGTGCTGTTCATCGACCTCGACGGCTTCAAGCCGATCAACGATTCGTTCGGCCACAGCAGCGGTGATGCGGTGCTGCGCCAGGTCGGCGACCGGCTGCGGCGCCTGTCGCGCTCGGACGACACCATGGCACGCGTTGGCGGCGACGAATTCCTGATGCTGCTCGAAGGCGAGGCCGACGAGCAGAGCGCGGCGCAGGTCGCGACGCGCATGCTGGCGACCCTGAGCGAGCCGTATTCGATCGGCAGTCGCGAGGTCGCGGTGTCGTGCTCGATCGGGATCGTGTTCTACCCGGACGGCGGCGCGCAGCCGAAGCTGATCGCGCGCGCCGACGCGGCGATGTATGCCGCCAAGCGCTCGGGCGGCGCCTGCTACTGCTTCTTCGAGCCGAGCATGGAGGCCGACGCGCACGAGCAGCTCGACCTGCAGCGCGACCTGCGCCTGGCGCTCGAGAAGAACGAGCTCGAGCTGTTCTACCAACCCAAGGTCGATGCCCACAGCGGCAAGGTCACCGCGGCCGAAGCGCTGCTGCGCTGGAAGCACCCGCTGAAGGGCATGATCGGCCCGGCCACCTTCATCCCGGTGGCCGAGCGCTTCGGCATCATCGGCGCGCTCGGCAATTGGGTCATCGAGGACGCCTGCCGCCAGTCGCGCGTGTGGCGCGACAAGGGCCTGCGGATGCGCGTCGCGATCAACCTGTCGGCATTCCAGATGCGCCAGGACGATCTGGTCGAGCGCATCACCACGGCGCTCGCGCGCCACCGCATCGACCCGTCGCTGCTGACCTGCGAGATCACCGAGTCGGTCGCGATGGAGGACACGCGCGCGACACAGACCACGTTCAAGCGCCTCGGTGACGCCGGCGTGCACCTGTCGATCGACGACTTCGGCACCGGGTACTCGAGCCTGAGCTACCTGCGCAAGCTGCCGGCCGAGGAGCTGAAGATCGACCGCAGCTTCGTGATGGACATCGAGTCCAGCCCGGATGCGCGCGCGGTCGTCGATGCGGTGATCCATCTCGCGCATGCGCTCGGGCTGAAGGTCGTGGCCGAAGGGGTCGAGACCGAGAGCCAGCGCGACGTGCTGATCAAGATGGGCTGCGACGAACTCCAGGGCTATCTCTTCGCCAAGCCGATGTCGGCGCGCGCGCTGCTGCTGTGGGCCAGCGACGACCGCGAGCGCGAGATCGCGTTCAAGGCCTCGCTGTTCGGCGAGACCCGGCCGGCGACCGAGTCCGAGGTGCTGGCGAGCCGGCACGCCGCGGCGTCGACGGTGCCGCGTTCGCGTGCCGACAGTGCCTTGCCGATCTCGATCGGTTTCGCCGATACGCTGACCGAAGGGCGGCTCGACCGCTGAGAAGCACGAGGTTCTGGGTGCGCGGCGAGCGCAGCGCCAATGCCGGGCGAAGCAGGAGCGGCGCCGTGGCGCGCCGCGTCAGAGGCTGAGAGGCAGTCGCTGATCGAAAGACTGCGGTGAGCCTCTGAGCGAGTCGGCTACGCTGCGCAATTTCATGGGCGCACGCTGCGGCGACTCAGATCGTGGTCGCGAAGAAGGCGGGGCGTTCGGCGGTCACGTTGCCCGCCCAGACGTCGTGGGTCAGCCGCTCATGCGCCAGCAGAATCTGCATCCTCGACGCGAGCACCGGCACGATCGCGATCTGCGCGATCGCATGCGCCGCCTTCAGCTTCAGCACCCGCGCCGGCTTGTCGACCGCGACGATCAGGCGCTCTCCGTCGAGCATCAAGGGCATCATCCGAAACCCGACGGCGACGCGTTGCGGCAGCTTCGCGACCGCCTTCGCATCGATCGGGAAGCGCGTCAGGTCGACCAGCGGATAGCCCATCTTGTGGGCGAGGGCAGTCTGCAGGTCGGAGCGCGAGATCACGCCGGCGGCGACCAGCGACTCGCCCAGCGGCACGTTGGTCGGCTGCTTGGCCAGCGCGCGATCGAGCTGCGCCTGCGTCAGCAGACCGAGCTGGAGAAGCGAGTGCCCGAGCGGCAGGATCGGCTTGCGTTGCTGCTGCTCGATCGCGGTGAGCAGCTCGCGCGGGCTGGCGATCCACATGCGCGCGGCAATCTCTTCGGCGGATTCGCCGAACTCGCAACGGGTGTAGGCCGAGCGCGGCACGAACACGCGCTGCAGCGTGGCTTCTTCATCGACCGGCGTGAACAGGTACAGGCCGTCGGCAGTCTCGATGCGCCCGGCGGTGCGCCCCGTGAGCGGTGGCGCGGTGCCGTTCGTCTTGAGACGATAGTCGCGCTCCTGTGCTGCGGCGGGGACCCGCTCGACCGGCGCATCGGCGGCTGGAATCGCCGGTTGCAGCGGCACCGTCAGCGTCAGACGGCGAAAGCGGGTGAACGCGAGTTCGACGACCGGGCCGCTGGCCGTCGTGCGGAACATGATCATCCGCTTGGCGGGATCGAAGCCGAGCATTTCGCCGTCCACTGGCGTGCCGGCGATGCTCTCGATGCGGCACGGCTGCGCGACATCATTGGCAGGCGCGGGCCGGTGGCGCCACGCGAACGGCGGCCGTGGCCATTGATGGCGTTCGGGCGCTTCGTCGATGAGGGTCGGGAACGGTGTCACGGCGGTCCGGGCAGTGGGTGATCGGAGCAAGGCGCAGCTTCGGTCATGCGCATGGCCACGATACACCGGCACTCGCCGGGCATGCTGTGAAGTAAGACGCGGATGCGCCCGCATTTCGCGCGATCGCCCGCACGGCGCGGGGCCATCGCCCCGCGCGCTGACCGCGTCTCAAGCGAATGGGGCTTCGCTCAAGCGACGGTCAGCGTGACCTCGATGTTGCCGCGCGTCGCGTTCGAATACGGGCACACCTGGTGCGCGGCCGCGACCAGCTTCTCGGCGGCAGCGCGCTCCATGCCGGGGATCGTGACGTTCAGCGCGACCTGGATGCCGAAGCCGGCCGGGATCGGGCCAATGCCGACGTCGGCCTTGATCGAGGTGTCGGCCGGCAGGGCGATCTTCTGCGCCATCGCGACGTGCTTCATCGCGCCGATGAAGCAGGCCGAGTAGCCGGCCGCGAACAGCTGTTCCGGGTTCGTGCCGACGGCGCCGTTGCCGCCCAATTCCTTCGGTGTGGTCAGCTTGACGTCGAGCACGCCGTCGCTGGACTTCGATGTGCCTTCGCGGCCGCCGGTCGAGGTGGCGTGGGCGGTGTAGAGAACTTTGTCGAGCTTCATCGTGGTGTCCTTCGTTTCAGGGGTGGGGAAAGGGGTTGGTGGCGTCTCAGTCTTCTCAGGCCGCGGTCGCGACCTGCTCGGCGATGCGGTCGCGCAGCGCCTGCAGCCGTTCGGTCAGCTCGGCGATCTCGTCCAGGCCGCAGCCGGTGGCACAGGCGACGTCGAGCGGGACGCGCTGTGCCTTGCGACGCAGCGCGCGGCCGGCGGGGCTGAGCGCGACGATGACGCGGCGCTCGTCGTCGGTGGCGCGCGAGCGCGACAGCAGGCCGCTGGCCGCCATGCGCTTGAGCAATGGCGTCAGCGTGCCCGAATCGAGAAACAGCCGCGCGCCGAGTTCGCCGACCGCGATCGCGTCGGTCTCCCACAGCACCAGCAGCACCAGGTATTGCGGGTAGGTCAGGCCCAGCGGTGCGAGCACCGGCTTGTAGAGCTTGGTCATCAGCAGCGAGCTCGAATACAACGCGAAGCACAGCTGGCGGTCGAGGCGCTGAAGCGCCTGCGGGTCGTGCGCGGGCGCCGGCTTCGCTGCTGGAGTTCGGGTGACCATGGGCATCACTGTATTTCAATGCGAGAAATTAGATTGTGTGCAATCAAATTGACCACGCGCAATGCGGGGGCAATCCTGGTCGCGGAGCATCCGATGGCCCATCGGCCTTTCAGGCGTCTCAGGCCTTTCGCAGCCAGACGATGAAGCAGGCGCCCTGGCCCGGCTCGCTGATGACTTCGACGCGCCCGTTCATTTGCTCGGTCAGCAGCTTGACGACGACCAGACCGAGCCCGGTGCCGGGCACCTCGGCGCTGCCGGCCAGCCGCTTGAAGGGCTGGAACAGCTCGGGCATCTCGTCGGCGCCGATGCCGCACCCCTGGTCGGCGATCGACACGCAGACCTCGTCGGCGGAGTCGCGGTAACCGAGCGTCACCAGCCCGCCGCGACGGTTGTACTTGCAGGCATTGCTGAGCAGATTGACAAAGACCTGCTGCAGCCGCTGCGGGTCGGCCATCACGCGGGCCGGCGCGCGCGGCAGGCGATCGTCGACATGCACCGCCGAGCGCGCGCGTTCGGGCTCGACCAGGCCCAGGCTCGCGCGCATGACTGCACGCAGGTCGGTAGCGACCGGCGTGATCGCGACGCTGCCGGCGTCGATGCTGGTGATCTCGAGCACGTCGTCGACCAGCTGCAGCAGGTGCCAGCCGCTCTGCATGATCAGCTCGACGCGCTGACGCTGCTGCGGGCCGAGCGGCTCGGTCGCGTCGATCTCGAGCACCTGCGCCAGGCCGAGCACCGCGTTCAGTGGCGTGCGCAGCTCGTGACTGAGCCGCGACAGGAATTCACTGTGGGCGCGGGCGCTGCGTTCGGCGGCGTCCTTCTCGAGCTGCAGCCGATTCGCGGCGACTTCGTCGGTCACGTCGCGCAGCACGCCGAACATCTGCCGCTGCTCGGTCGGCGCGTCCGCGTTGCGCAGCAGGCCGATGACCTCGAGGTGGCGCACCGCGCCGTCGGCCACGACGACGCGGTGGCGCGTGTGGAGCTGCTGTCCGCCGGCCGCGGCGCCTTGCGCGAGCAAGTCGGCCGCGTCGCGGTCTTGCGGATGCACCTTCGCGAGCAGTTCGCTGCGCGCGACCGGCGAATCGGCGTCGGGATCGAGCCCGTAGAGCAGACGCGCGCGGCTGTCGAGCTCGAGCCGGTCGTGGGCGGGATGCCAGACGAACAAGCCGACGCCGGCCGCCTCGGCGGCCAGGTCCCAGCGGGTGTTGGCGTCCAGCAGTGCGCGGCGCTGCGCGAGCTGCTCGCGCAGCGAGCGCGCCAGGTACCAGGCACTGCCGACGCCGAGCAGCAGCGCGACCAGCACGATCGCGATCGCGAGCAAGTATTCGGTCTGGCGCGAGGTGCGGCCGAGCGAAGCCGAGAACTGCTGCTCGACGCCGAGCAGCTCGGCATCGAGCCGGTCGAGCTCGCCCAGGTGCGCCGCGCGTTGCGCCGGATCGAGCGCGCCGGTGCCGCCGGCGCAGATCCGTTCGCCGAGGCGGCGCAGCTGGTCGATCAGGACATCGCCGCGACGCCACGCGGCGATCGGCTCACGCATCAGCGGCAGCGTGCTGAAGTTCAGGTACATGCTGATCATCCCGTCGATGTCGTCGGGCAGATTGCCGCCACGCAGGAAGCCTTCTCGCGCGGCCGCGAGATCGGGTTCCTTCAGCTCGAGCGCAAGACGTGCGGCCCGATCGCCGAGTGGCACTGCGAGCCACTCGTCGAGGGCGGCGCAATCGGGCCGCGGCGCCGCGTCGTTGAGCCGGGCGCGCAGTCGCGCGACGGTCTGGCTGCGCGCCTTCGACCACAGGCTTTCGCCGCCGACATAGGCGCGCGCGCCCGACAGCACATGGAAGCCGCCGACGCTGACGATCACGAGGGTGATGATCGCGAGCAGCAGCGGCGCCAGCACCCGCAGGTAGATCATCCGCTCGGAACGCTCCACAAGCATGCGACGGCCCTTTACGCGACTGGGTCGCGGCCACTGTATCAGCGGCCGCGGCGCGGCGCTCGGGTGGTCAGATGGCCTCTCGGCCCCTCGGCCTCACCTGCTTGGCGGGTGGCGTCGGTACCCCGCGCCGGGTGCTCCATGCCTTCAGGCCGTGGAGTGGCTGTCGAGCCGGGTACTCAACTCGAGCCAGCGGGCTTCGAGCATCTCGGTATCGTCGGTGATCTGTTTCAGGCGCTTGCCCTGCTCGGCCCGCGCCGCGGGCGCCAGGCCTGGTGCCGCGAGCGCGGTTTCGCTGGCCGCGCGGTCGCCGGCGAGGGCGGCCAGGCGCTGCTCGACGACCGCCAGTTCCTTGCGCAAGGGCTTCAGTTCGTCGCTGCGCTGCTGGCGCGCCGCCGCGCCCGCCTTGCGGTCGGTGCCGCGCGCCGGAGGCGCCGGCGTGGCGCTTGCCTTCGGTGCCGGCGCCGGTGCGCTGGCCACCGGTGCGGCCGCCTCCCGCTTGCGCCGCGCCTTGTCGCCGCGCGATTGTTCGCGAGCCGCCTCGCGCGACTGCTCGAGCAGCCAGCGCTGGTAGTCGTCGAGGTCGCCGTCGAAGGGCTTCACCGCGTGATCGGTGACGAGCCAGAACTCATCGCAGACTTCGCGCAGCAGTGCACGGTCGTGGCTCACCAGCATCACGGTGCCCTCGAACTCGTTCAGCGCCATGCTCAGCGCCTCGCGGGTCGTCAGGTCGAGGTGGTTGGTCGGCTCGTCGAGCAGCAGCAGGTTGGGGCGCTGCCAGACCAGCATTGCCAGCACCAGGCGCGCCTTCTCGCCGCCCGACAAGGTGCCGACCGGCTGCGAAACCATGTCGCCGACGAAGCGGAACGAGCCGAGAAAATCGCGCAGCTCCTGCTCGCGGCCGTTCGGGCCCTTGTCGCGCGCCAGGCGGATCATGTGCATCAGTGCGCCGTCGTCGAGCGACAGCACGTCGAGCTCCTGCTGCGCGAAGTAGCCGATCGACAGGCCCTTGCCTTCGGTGATGTCGCCGGCCAGCCGCGGCAGGTCGCCGACGATGGTCTTGACCAGCGTCGACTTGCCTTGGCCGTTGGCGCCGAGGATGCCGATGCGCTGGCCGGCCAGCACCGAGCGGTTGATGTTGTCGATGATGCGGGTCTCGTTGCCGTCTTCGGCACGGTAGCCGCACGCCACCACCGAGAACGCCAGCATCGGGTTCGGCAGGCTCAAGGGCTCGCGAAACTCGAACTGGAAGTCGGCGCTGGTCAGCACCGGCCCGAGCTTCTCCATCCGCGCCAGCGCCTTCACGCGGCTCTGCGCCTGCTTGGCCTTGCTCGCCTTGGCCTTGAAGCGGTCGATGAACTTCTGCAGGTGCGCCATGCGCTCCTGCTGCTTCGCGAAGTTGGCTGCGGCTTGAAGCATGCGCTCGGCGCGCATCTCCTCGAACGCGGTGTAGTTGCCGGTGTAGCGGGTCAGCTTGGTCTCGTCGAGGTGCAAGGTGACATTGGTGATCGCGTCGAGGAACTCCCGGTCATGGCTGATCACGATCATCGTGCCGTCGAAGCGCTTCAACCAGGCTTCGAGCCAGACGAGGGCGTCGAGGTCGAGGTGGTTGGTCGGTTCGTCGAGCAGCATCAGGTCGGCCGGGCACATCAGCGCGCGCGCCAGTTGCAACCGCATGCGCCAGCCGCCCGAGAAGCTGTCGACCGGGGCATCGAGCTCGCTCATCTTGAACCCGAGGCCGAGCAGCATCGCCTGCGCGCGCGGCCGGGCCTCGAAGCCGCCGGCGTCGCTGATCGCGTGGTGCGCCTCGGCCATCGCATGGCCGTCATCAGCGGCCTCGGCCTGCGCGAGCTGCGCCTGCGCCTCCATCAACCGCGTGTCGCCTTCGAGCACGAAATCGGTCGCGCCCTGGTCGGTCTCGGGCATCTCTTGCGCGACCTCGCCGATGCGCCAGCGCGGCGGCATGCCGACATCGCCGGCGTCGGACTGCAGCCGGTGCGTCAGCAGCGAGAACAGCGAGGACTTGCCAGCGCCGTTGCGACCGACCAGGCCGACCTTCTCGCCGGGCTGCAGCACGACGCTGGCCTGGTCGAGCACGAGCTTGACGCCGCGGCGCAGCGAGACATTGTTCAGGACGAGCATGGGATCTTCAGTTCATTTCCAGCGGTAAGAGGCAAGTGCCTCGCGCGTCAGCAGCAGCACCTCGTCGTCGCCGGCGCTGGTCTCGAGCCAGGCGACCTCGAGGCGACGGAACGCGTGTTCGAAGTGTGCGCGCTCGTGGCCGATCTCGAGCACCAGCACGGCATTCGCGGTCATGTGGCCCGGCGCGTCGCGAAGAATGGTGCGGACCAGGTCCATGCCGTCGTCGCCGCCGGCCAGCGCCAGCGCCGGCTCGGCCTGGTACTCGGGCGGCAGCGCCTGCATGCTCTGGGTGTTGACGTACGGCGGGTTGCACAGGATCAGGTCGTAGGGCCCGCGCACCGCGGCGAACAGGTCGGAGCGCAGCAGCGTGATGCGCTTGCCGAGCGCGTGCTTGTCGACGTTGATGCGCGCCACCGCAAGCGCATCGTCGGAGATGTCGGTCGCATCGACGACGATCTCGGGGTAGGCCATCGCGGCGATCACCGCGAGGCTGCCGTTGCCGGTGCACAGGTCCAGCACCTGGTGCGTCGTGTCGCTGAGCCAGGCGTCGAGGATGCCGGCGCCTTCGCCGTCGGCCAGCAGCTCGGCAATGTACGAGCGCGGCACGATGGTGCGCTCGTCGACATAGAACGGCACGTTCTGCAGCCACGCCTCGCGGGTCAGGTAGGCGGCCGGGCGGCGGGTTTCGATGCGGGTCGTGACCAGCGCCTCGGCCTTGGCTTGCTGGTCGGCCGGCAATTCCTGCCTGGCCTTTGCTTCGAGCGCGTCCAACGGCATCCCGAGCGCCCACAGCACCAGCCACGCGGCTTCGTCGAAGGCATTCGTCGTGCCATGGCCAAACGAAACGCCCGCCTGTTTGAGGCGGGCGCTCTGCGCGGTGATGAGGTCGATGAGCGTCATGTCAGCAGCTTGTGCAAGGTGTCGCGGTAGATGTTCTTCAAGGGCTCGAGACTCGCGACCTCGACCCGCTCGTCGATCTTGTGGATCGTCGCATTCAGTGGCCCGAACTCGATCACCTGTGGGCAGATCTTCGCGATGAAGCGGCCGTCGGAGGTGCCGCCCGTGGTCGAGAGTTCGGTGGCGAGCCCGGTGTTCGCGCGGATCGCCGCGGTGAGGGCTTCGCTGAGGTCGCCGACCGGCGTCAGGAAGGGCTCGCCGCCCAAGGTCCAGGTGAGCTCGTACGGCACGGCGTGCTTGTCGAGCACTGCATGCACGCGCGACTTCAGCGACTCGGGCGTGGCCTCGGTCGAGAAGCGGAAGTTGAAGTCGATCACTGCGTCCCCCGGGATGACGTTGCTCGCCCCGGTGCCGGCGTGGAGGTTCGAGACCTGCCAGCTGGTCGGCGGGAAGTAGCTGTTGCCATGGTCCCAGGTCGTGGCAACCAGTTCGGCGAGCGCCGGCGCGACCGCGTGGATCGGGTTCTTCGCGAGGTGCGGGTAGGCGATGTGCCCTTGCACGCCGATCACGCGCAGCCGGCCCGACAAGGTGCCGCGCCGGCCGTTCTTGATCATGTCGCCGAGCGCCTCGACCGAGGTCGGTTCGCCGACGATGCAGTAGTCGAGCCGCTCGCCGCGCGCGGCCAGCGTCTCGCAGACCTTGACGGTGCCATCGACCGCCGGCCCTTCCTCGTCGCTGGTCAACAGGAACGCGAGCGAGCCCGCGTGACCGGGTGCCGCGACGACGAATTCCTCGGCCGCGACGACCATCGCCGCGAGCGAGCTCTTCATGTCGGCGGCGCCGCGGCCGTAGAGCTGGCCGCCACGGTGCGTCGGCACGAACGGGTCGCTGGCCCAGGCGGCCAGCGGGCCGGTCGGCACGACATCGGTGTGGCCCGCGAACGCGAGCAGCCGCGCGGCGCTGCCTTGTGCGCGGCCGCGCCGCACCGCCCAGAGGTTGGTCACCGCGGCGCCCTCGGGGCCGTGTACCAGCGTCTCGCAGGCGAAGCCGATCGCCGCGAGGCGCTCGGCGATCAGCGCCTGGCAGCCACCGTCGGCCGGCGTCACTGAGGCGCGCGCGATCAGTTGCTCGGTGAGCTGCAGCGTGCGAGACATGGGGGCGTCAGAACTTGCGCAGCCCGGCCGCGGCGGTGGTCGGCGGCTCGGGCCGCACGTCGAGCGTGATCTCGGTGAACACCGGCTGGTCGTTCTCCTCGCGCTTTGGCGCCAAGCGCGAAACCGGCGTCATGTCGTTCTGCAGCCGCCACATCAGGTTGGTCGGCGAGTCGGCGAAGGCCAGGCCTTCGTCGCGCGTGATCTTGCCGTCGTTGATCAGGCGCGCCAGATCCTGCTCGAAGGTCTGCGAGCCCTCGGCCAGCGATTTCTCCATCGCTTCCTTGATGCCGCTGAAGTCGCCCTTCTCGATCAGTTCGGAGATGCGCTTGGTGTTCAGCATCACCTCGACCGCGGGAATGCGGCCGCCGGCGGTCGCCCGCACCAGGCGCTGCGAGACCACCGCCTTCAGGCCGGCCGCCAGGTCGGCGAGCAGCGCCGGCCGCGCCTCGGGCGTGTAGAACGACAGGATCCGCCCGAGCGCGTGGTAGCTGTTGTTGGCATGCAGCGTCGACAGCACCAGGTGGCCCGACAGCGCATACGAGATCGCCGCGGTCATCGTCTCGCGGTCGCGGATTTCGCCGATCAGGATGCAGTCGGGCGCCTGGCGCAGCGCGTTCTTCAAGCCGATCTGCAGCGACTGCGTGTCGCGCCCGACCTCGCGCTGGTTGACCACCGATTTCTTGTTGTTGAACAGGAACTCGATCGGGTCCTCGATCGTCAGGATGTGGCCGGCCAGGCTCTTGTTGCGCTGCTCCAGCATCGACGCCAGGGTCGTGCTCTTGCCGGCGCCGGTGGCGCCGACCATCAGGATCAGGCCGCGCTTTTCGAGCACCATCGTGTTCAGCGATTCCGGCACGTTCAGGCTCTCAAGCGTCGGGATCTCGAACGGGATGCACCTGAACACCGCGGCGATCGAGCCGCGCTGCTTGAACGCGCTCAAGCGAAAGCTGCCGACCCCCGGCAGGCCGACCGCGACATTGAGCTCGCCGGTGTCGGCGAGCTCTTCGAGCTGCGTCGGCGACAGCAGCTCGGCCAGCAGCTCGCGCGGCTGCGTGTGCGTCAGCGGCTGGTCGCTGAGCTGCAGCAGCTGGCCGCTGATCTTGATCAGGATCGGTGCGTTCGCCGACAAATAGACGTCGGACGCGGCCTTCTCAGACATCAGCCGCAGCACGCGTTCCATGTTTCCGCCGCTCATGAGGATCCTTTCAGGCTGGTGAAATCGGGTCGAGTCGGGCCGCGGCCGCGCGATCAGGCGCGCAGCAGGTCGTTGATGCTGGTCTTGGCGCGGGTCTGCGCATCGACGCGCTTGACGATCACCGCACAGGCGAGGTTGTACTTGCCGCCGTCGCGCGGCAGGCTGCCGGCGACGACGACCGAGCCCGACGGCACGCGCCCGTAGCTGACTTCGCCGGTCGCGCGGTCGTAGATCGGCGTGCTCTGGCTAATGAACACGCCCATCGACAGCACCGAGTTCTCTTCGACGATCACGCCTTCGACGACCTCGGAGCGCGCGCCGATGAAGCAGTTGTCTTCGATGATGGTCGGGTTGGCCTGCAGCGGCTCGAGCACGCCGCCGATGCCCACGCCGCCCGACAGGTGGACGTTCTTGCCGATCTGCGCGCACGAGCCGACGGTGGCCCAGGTGTCGACCATCGTGTTTTCATCGACGTAGGC
>Ga0207645_10000763_pt1 | contig 26753 bp, 26 predicted proteins | sample KBSM53metaG_FD_184331 | JGI IMG/M metagenome (GOLD analysis project Ga0207645, IMG submission 184331) | Miscanthus rhizosphere microbial communities from Kellogg Biological Station, Michigan, USA - KBS M5-3 metaG (SPAdes) (version 2) | ecosystem: Host-associated > Plants > Roots > Rhizosphere >...
CAAGATAAATACCTGCGCAAACACCAGGGGCAAAATGCAGAGAGAAATGGCGCCAAGTATCCCTGGTATAACCGGCTTGATTTTAATTTCCAGCAGGACCTCTTTAATAATTTTGGTAAAAACAGGAACACGCTTCAGTTTAATCTCGCGGTCGTCAATTTCCTGAATCTTCTGAATAAAGACTGGGGAATAAAAAAATCATTTATCGTTAATAATCCCCTGCGTGTAGCAAGTGTAACTAACGGGACACCTTCATTTCAATTGGCAACATTCAATAACGTTCCGGTTACAAACACATTCACAAATGTTAATTCAACCACAACCACCTGGGGCATTCAATTGGGATTAAAATATATTTTCTAACGTTGAAAAAGAGTATAAATAAAAACGCCCCGGATGGGGCGTTTTTATTTATCATACATTTTACCACGCTACGTTATTTTGAGATACCCCAACTCCACTTCAAAAATTCCGGCATTGCTTGTTTCCACGTTTGCACATCATGATTTCCATCGGGCATTTCAAGGTATAAAATATCTTTTTTACGATCATATCCCTTTGCGGCAAGTTCGTCTATCACAGCCATTGTATCGTCTATGGAGTCAATTATGCCGTTATTATTGCGGTCCATAGTTTCATCTTTATTCCCGCATTGAAAGAAAAATTTCAGCCCGGGTTTGTAAGGAGCATTCTTTATCTCCTGCTGCATAATGCGGTGCTCATTGTCATTATATCGTTCATCATCCTGGCTTACTGAACGCCACCAAAACGAACCGGAGAAAACACCTGCTTTTGTAAATACTAATGGATGATTCCACGCTGTATCTATTGCCATTAATCCACCCAGAGAAAAACCGGCAACAGCTTTTTCTTTAAAAGAATTAATTGAATAGTTGCTATGAATAAACGGCAGTAATTCCTGCAACAAAAAAGATGTATACAGACCCGCTTTCGCACCTCTGCCAAGATAATCAGCCCGGGCCGCTACACCATATTCCATTTTTCGCTCGGTACCTGCATATATACCCACACATAGTAACGGTGAGATTTTCTCACTCATGTATAATGATTCGAGCATTTCAGCGAAATTCATTTCCCCGAGATTTTGTCCATCATTGATCAGCAGCAAACCCAGTTGTGAAGGATCTTTTACATTTTTAGGAAGAAAAAAATCAAGTTCAACTTTTCTTTCCAGGTATACAGACTCAATAAATTTTTTTTCGGTCAGAATGCCGCGTCCGTTCAGCAATTGCATAGCGTCAAAAATAAGTAAACGCAGTTGGATTGTATGACGATGAGCAGATTTTCTCAACGTATTCTTAATTTGTTTATGTGGGGGGTAAAAAATATATTTGGTAACAGGCACTTATTTCACGTTATCACTAATAAAAATATTATATGAAGAAAATCGGCATCTTGTTCGGAAAAGAAAGGTCATTTCCAGACGCATTTGTAGCAAGAATAAACAGCAAAAAAGTGAGTGGAATTGTTGCAGAACCCGTGCACATTCGAAAAGCGGTACAGGGTGAGCCGACAGGTTATGCCGTAATTGTAGACCGTATTTCGCAGGATGTTCCTTTTTACAGAACATGGCTGAAAAATGAAGCGCTGACCGGAACAGCTGTCATTAATAATCCATTCTGGTGGAGCGCTGACGATAAATATTTCAATAACTGCCTGATGACGAAAGTTGGTGTACCGGTTCCAAAAACAGTTATACTTCCGTCAAGAGAGTTGCCAACAGATACAAGTGATGAATCATTCAGCAATCTTAGCTATCCACTGGATTGGGAAGCAATGTTTCACTATGTAGGATTTCCTGCGTATATGAAACCATTTGCCGGGGGCGGCTGGAAAAATGTATACAAACTTCACAATTCGGATGAATTTTTTGAAAAACATAATGAGACGTCTCAATTGGTCATGCTGCTGCAGGAAGAGATTGTTTTTGAAGAATATTACCGTTGTTATTGCATCGGCAGAAAATATATCCGTATCATGCCTTATGAACCACGCAATCCCCATCACCTGCGTTATGTAGCGGATTTCAGTCCTTCACCAGAACGATTGAAACAGATGGAAGAAATTGTTTTGCGTATCAACAATTATCTCGGATACGACTTTAATACAGTTGAACTCGCTCTGCGTAACGGTGTGCCTTATGCGATTGATTTCTGCAACCCGGCGCCGGATGCTGAACGCACAAGTGTAGGTGAAGAAAACTTTGAGTGGGTGGTAGAAACAGCAGCAAATTATGCCATTGAAAGAGCATTGGAAAACAGGGAAGGCGCAGACAATCTTACATGGGGTGAATATGTGAAAAGGGGAACAGCAAAAGCGGCGTTGATTTAATTTCTCAAAGGATCAGAACGTGTTTACAGTTTTTGATGAGGGAAATGCTGAGTTGATAAAAGCAGGTGTTAAGGAGTATTGGATTATTCATCCTGTTAAAAAAATTGTAACCATATTTCTTTTAAACAGGGGAAATATCATCGCACGGAGGCTACGCTTGCGGCGATGATATGTAAAGCGTCGCCGTTCCGGGTTTCGTCATTAATGTCACTGATATTTTCAGCATATAAAAATTATGGCAAACATTAACTATAAAAGTTTTACGCTTGGTGTAGAAGAAGAATACATGGTGCTGGACCCGGTAACGCACGAGCTAAAAAGTCACCAGCAGAAAATAGTACAGGAAGGACAGAAAGTAATAAAGGATAAAGTAAAAGCAGAAATGCACCAGGCCGTTGTAGAGGTGGGTACAGATATCTGTACGGATGCAGATGAAGCTTTCAAAGATGTTTCTGTGTTACGCAAAACGATATCGGATATTGCTAACGGGCTTGGTTTTGCCATGGGCGCAGCCGGTACGCATCCGTTCAGTCATTGGGAAAGCCAATTAATTACCGACCATGCGCGCTACAATGAAATTGTAAACGAACTGCAGGAAGCAGCAAGAAGCAATTTAATTTTTGGGCTTCATGTACATGTAGGCATGGAAAGCCGCGAAATGGCTAATCATATTGCTAACTCTACCCGTTATTTTCTACCGCATGTCTATGCATTAAGTACGAATTCGCCATTCTGGGAAGGAAGGATGACGGGTTATAAATCTTTCCGGACCAAGGTTTTTGACAAATTCCCACGGACAGGTATACCCGAAGCATTTGACAGCATAGAAGCTTATGAAAATTTTGTCAAGCTGTTGGTCAAAACAAATTGTATAGATAATGCCAAAAAGATATGGTGGGACCTTCGTGTACATCCATTCTTTAACACTGTTGAGTTTCGCATTTGCGATATACCTATGACTGTAGATGAAACGATTGCTCTCGCTTCTTTGTTCCAGGCGATATGTACTAAAATTTATAAACTGCGTATGCAGAATATGAACTTCATTCAGTATCCGCGGCCATTGATTAATGAAAACAAGTGGCGTGCAAGCCGCTATGGCATCGATGGACTGCTTATAGATTTTGGTAAAGAAGAAGAAGTAAATACCCGTGCGTTAATTTATGAATTACTCGACTTTGTTGATGATGTTGTCGATCATCTGGGCAGCAGGCACCGCCTGGCCCATGTAAATAAAATACTTGAACTCGGCACAGGTGCCGACAGGCAACTGGCCGTATTTGAAAAAACAAAAAACCTGGTGAGCGTTGCCGAATACATACAAAGCCAGTACTTATATGGTCTATAGTTTTTTTTGACTTTTTATACAAATGCAATTGGTGAAATTTTTCATGCTTGCAGGTTCAAGATAGACTTATATAAAACAGGTGCAATGCTTGTATGCGCCATTGGTTATGGTCAGAAATTAATTTTTGTTTCAAAAAGTGCCAGTATCTACATCTTTAATAAACCTCACCACTCCATCCATAAACACTTTCTGATCGTCCCACATAGCCAAATGGCTTCCATTCGGACAATATAAGTAGCGACCATTTTGCACTGCCTTACTTTGTTCTTCCATCGCTTTCGGATCCATTGTATCATATTTTGCACCGATCATCAGCGTAGGCACTTTTATTTCTTTCAAACGGTCTTTAACATCCCAGTTGGCGAGCCTTCCCGAAATACCAAATTCGGAAGGACCTTGCATCATCGTGTAAATAACACTGTTCATATGTGCAAATGACCGGTTTACCCCATCCGGCCATTCTTTTAACCTACATAAATGCTGATTATAGAAATTGGGGATCAGCAATTCCATATAGCGCGGGTTTGTAAAATCGCCCTTTGCCTCAATCGCTTTTATTTCGGCAAGTACCTTTGGATCCATTTGCTTTGCTAATACTTCGTCTGCATAACGACCATATTCAGGACAACTAGCCACCATATTCGCAATGATCAGTCCTTTGAGATTCGACTGGTATTTCAATGCATAAGACATCGCCAGGATGCCGCCCCATGAATTGCCCAACAGGTAAAAATTATTCCGGTTCGCGCCGATGGCCTGTCTTACCTGCTCCACCTCTTCTACAAACCGATCTGTTGTCCATAAGCTGCTGTCTTTGGGCTGATCACTATAAAAAGATCCAAGTTGATCGTACTCGTAAAACTCAAATCCTTCTTTTGGAAAAAAACTTTCAAAACACTCCATGTATTCGTGCGTTCCTGCCGGTCCGCCATGCAATAACAAAATTTTTATTGAAGGGTTATTCCCAAAACGCTTTGTCCAAACTTTAAAGTTGCCAACAGGCGTTTTAACGGGTATCATCCTCACCCCTGCTGATTGCACAGATGAATCGCCATAATTAAAATAATCAGATACAGGCGTATCGGGACCGGTCTTTTTTTCAAGATTGCTGCAAGCAGAAAATAATAAAACAAGCGTAAGAAAAGACAAATATTTGTACATGACAGTTATTTTTGGCGATAAAAAGGTAATTAATATTTTGTTTACTTTGACCGCCAATTAAAATTTAAAGACAAACTTGCAATGAGAAAAAATCTATCCGCAATAATTGTATCCATATTTTTATTTGCATGCAACCAAAGAGAAAAAATTGATCTGCTTGTATACAATGCGACAATTTATACGGTTGATTCTACTTTTTCTGTTACGGACGCTATCGCTGTTAAAGATGGAAAAATTATTGAAACAGGAAAAACTGGCGATCTGCAAAACAAATTTGAAGCAATCGAAAAAATTGACGCCAACGGAAAATTTATTTATCCCGGTTTTATAGATGCACATGCTCATTTTGTCGGTTATGGATTAGGATTGCAGACCGTTGATTTGGTTGGCACCGAAAGCTGGGAAGATATTTTACACCGTCTTGATGATTTTGCAAAAAACAAGAATAAGGGCCAATGGCTTATTGGGCGGGGTTGGGATCAAAATGATTGGCCGGTAAAAGATTTTCCAACCAACGAAAAGTTAAATGAACTGTACCCGGACCGTCCCGTTTTTCTTCGAAGAGTGGATGGACATGCAGCAATCGTTAATCAAAAGGCGTTGGATATTGCCGGCGTAAAAGCAGGAGATAAATTGACCGGAGGTGAGGTTGAAGTAAAAAATGGAAAGCTGACAGGTATTTTGATTGATAATGCAATTGGCCTTGTAGCTTCAAAAATTCCCGAACCGGATGCGGCGCAGATGAAAGAGGCCTTGCTGGATGCTCAAAAAAATTGTTTTGCTGTTGGCTTAACGACCGTTGATGATTGCGGCCTCGACTATAAAACAGTTTTGTTTATAGACAGCATTCATAAAAAGGGTGATCTGAAAATGCGCATATACGCCATGTTAAGCGATGGCAGGGAAAACTATGATTTCATTTTTCAACACGGAAAAATAAAAACCGATCGGTTAAATGTGCGGTCGTTTAAAGTATACGCGGATGGCGCATTGGGTTCAAGAGGCGCCTGCTTATTACAACCTTATTCCGATAAACCGGGCTGGTCCGGTTTTTTATTAAGTTCGCAGCAGCATTTTGATTCTGTTGCAAACCTCCTGTCACAAAAAGATTTCCAGATGTGTACGCATGCCATTGGTGACAGTGGAAATCGTACTATGCTTATGATCTACGCCAGATACCTGAAAGGTAAAAACGATTCGCGTTGGCGAATAGAACATGCGCAGGTGATTAATGAAAATGACTTCAAACTATTCGGTGAAAATAATATTATCCCTTCTGTACAACCGACACATGCAACGTCAGACATGTATTGGGCTGCCGATCGCCTTGGGAAAGAAAGAGTAAAAGGTGCATATGCGTATAAACAATTATTAGAACAAAATGGCTGGATTCCATTGGGCACAGACTTTCCCGTGGAAGATATTTCGCCCTTTAAAACTTTTTATGCAGCGGTTGTGCGCAGAGATGCAAAAGGATGGCCGGCCGATGGCTATCAAAAAGAAAATGCTTTGACAAGAGAAGAAGCAATGAGAGGAATGACGATTTGGGCTGCGAAAGCAAATTTTGAAGAAAATGAAAAAGGTTCTTTGGAGAAAGGAAAATTTGCTGATTTTGTGATACTCGACCAGGACCTGATGAAAGCAGGGGAAAAAGATCTGCCGAATACAAAAGTGTTGAAGACTTTTTTAAGCGGTGAGAAAGTGTTTGAGAAAAAGAATTGAAAAGACTTGTGAGGGGTGAAATGGAAAGCGGGCCTAACCCAGGTATCTCTTTCGCCATTCACGTTTGACATTTCAGGGAAGTATTCCATAAAGAACATAATGTAGAAGGGCCGCGCCTCGGCGTGGGCCAAGCCAAAGAGCTGCAATACAGCCGACATAACAATCACAAATATTCACTTTTTCCACGCATATTTGTTTATAAATGGACAATTGCGAGATAAAGGCATCTTTTAAATTTGAGTAAATTTGCAGAATGGTTAATGACTCCGGTAAGATTAGAATAGCAATCCTTGACCTCTATGACGGGCATGCGAATGAAGGCATGCGTTGCATTCGTGAAATACTCAGAGAATATAAGAAATCAAATAACCTTGATATTGAATGGGATGAGTTTGATGTGCGCCGCAAGAATGAGGTGCCTGATATGAGTTACGATTTTTTCATCTCCAGCGGCGGACCGGGCGATCCCCTCGAAAGCCGGTACAGCGACTGGGAAAAAGTATACTTCACCTGGCTGAAAAATGTGGAGCGCTGGAACAATAACCCGGCAAGATTGCAAAAAAAATTTGTATTCTTCATTTGTCATTCGTTTCAGCTGGCCTGCCGTCATTATAATATCGGCGTTGTGTGCAAACGCAGATCAACTGCCTTTGGTGTATTTCCTGTTCATATGCTGGAAGCTGGTTTTGAGGAACCGGTTTTCAAAGGGTTGACCGATCCGTTCTACGCGGTAGACAGCCGCGATTACCAGGTGATACAACCGAACTATCATGTGATGCAAAAAATGGGAGCAACCATTTTATGTATTGAGAAAGAACGCCGGCATGTTCCCTATGAAAGAGCGGTTATGGCTGCCCGTTTTAATGAATACATGATCGGTACACAGTTTCATCCTGAAGCCGATGCGATAGGTATGACCATGTATTTGCTGCGGGAGGATAAAAAGAAAACAATCATTGAAGGTCATGGCGAAGAAAAGTGGCAAAGTATGATCAATCATCTTAATGACCCGGATAAGATTCTATTGACCTACTCACATGTATTGCCAAACTTTTTAAATATTGCTGTTGAACATTTACAGGAGGCGGTCGCCTGATTGATGAGCGGGTGCTTTCAAAAATCTATAACACTTCATCATAAGATAGCAGGATAAAATAATCATAGCGGAATGCATTTTTTAAAAGAGGCTGTCTCAGGATTGAGACAGCCTTTGTTGTTCGGACATAGAGAGGGAAAGGATACGGGAATGGGATCGGACAATTATAAATAGGTTGCTTTTGTGTTTATAAAATTCACAAGTGACGCAGCGTTTTTTAACTTCAATTTTTTCAGGATATTATAGCGGTGCGCTTGTATGGTACGAAGAGAGACAGATAATCTTGCAGCGATCATTTTTGAAGACATACCTGCCTTTATAAAACTGATGATTTCTATCTCTCTCGTTGTTAATGTATCGGGATTCGCCTCATCTGAGAAATGTTGCTCTCCAGCAATTTTTTTCACTTCGGCACATATGTATTTATTACCCCGGCTTACTTCAAGTATCGCATTTATTATTTCATCTTTTGACGAATTTTTTGTCACAACACCTTTCAAACCGCGTTGCATTATCTTTTTTGCAAACCCGGGCTGAGGATTGGCTGAAATGCCGATGATACCTGTAGATGGAGACAGGCTACGCAATTGACGTGTCGCTTCTAATACAGATATAAACGGATCATTAATGGTTATCAGGATAATATCAGGATTACTTGATTTCGCTACTTCAACCGCTTCTTCGGTAACGGCGCATTCTGCCATCACCTGGAATCTTGAATCTGCGTTCAATACGTAACTTAAATTTTCCCTGTTTAGCTTATAGCTATCGGTAATCAGGATTTGAATTTTACTCATAACCATTGTTATTGAATTGTATAGAATAACCCATAAACGATTTTATCTGATTCAGACCGAAGCGATACCGCTGAATGCGGAACCGCCGGTTTTACGAGCTGTTATTCCGTTTTCGTCGGTACGGATCACCAAAATTTAAGTTGGTAACGTTTCACTGCTTTTCCGGCTAAGTCACTGTCTGATCAAATAACTGATACAAAGTAAATCCAGAATGGAAGGGACCCCTATAGAAATAGTTCGTAATGCCTATAGACAAAATTAGTAGTCGGCGCTCCCGTCGCTGCGCCATACTCCCGGTAAAAAAATAAGAGGAGTTCTCATGTTGTTCATTCTTAAGGTTTTACTACCTTACGCTGAAAACTGATTCATGATACCCGTTCTCCGTGATGCATTCAACGCTGCTTTTAGTAAAGAGAAATACGACGCTTTTTTAAAAGAACTTCACCAAGTTCACCCGGGACAAATTGATTTCCGCGTGGCTGAAACACCCATTTTTATTCCGGGCTCTTTCAAGAATAAAATGTTATCGGCCTGCGAAAGCATCGTTGATATCATTGCCGATCCGTCTTTCAAAGAGCTCACCAAAAATGCCATTCCCGAAAACCTGAGAGTACCTGCCGAGAATGATCACTCACATTTTATAGTATTCGATTTTGGAATCTGTATTAATGAAGATGGAGAATACGAACCCCAACTGATCGAAATGCAGGGCTTCGCCAGTCTCTTCGCATTTGAAGTGCTGATACCGGAGGTCAGTGAAAAGCATTTCCCGGTTCCGCCAAATTTTAGCCCTTATATGGGTGATTATGATAAAAAAAGTTACATACAACTACTGAAAGAAATAATTGTAGGTGACGAGGATCCCGCAAGTGTGATATTGCTCGAAATATTTCCCAAAAAACAGAAGACGAGAATTGATTTCTATTGTACAGAAGAATATCTCGGCATAAAGATGGTTTGCCTGACTGAATTGATAAAGGAAGGAAAAAAACTTTTCTATATAAATGAGGGAAAGAAGACAGAAATAAAGCGCATCTACAACCGCATCATATTCGACGATCTTCAGCAACAGGTTCCTGAAGTGCAGGAAAAAGGAAAGATTTTATTTGAAGAGTTAGATATTAAATGGATACCACATCCAAATTGGTTTTACAGGATCAGCAAATACACTTTGCCCTTTATACGTCACCCTTATGTACCAGAAACTTTTTTTCTACATGAAGTAAAACAATTACCGGGCGATCTTGAAAATTATGTGCTGAAACCTTTGTTCTCATTTGCCGGGCAGGGTGTTGTAATAGACCTCACACAAAACGATATTGATAATGTAAAAGATCCGCACAATTGGATTTTGCAACGAAAAGTAAAGTATGCAGATATAATAAAGACACCTGACATTCCCGCTAAAGCAGAAATACGGATATTTTATTTCTGGAAAGATGGTGAACAAAGGCCTGTACCAACACAAAATCTATCAAGATTAAGTAAGGGAAAAATGATCGGTGTTCGTTATAATAAGGACAAAGAATGGGTAGGCGGAAGCTTTTGCTGGTTTGAAAAGTAAGCCAGGGTTTCAGGAATTTATCTTGGATTTTTAGAAAAAAAACTTTATGCAACATATTAAATCAATCAAGCCCAAAGAATTATTTCCCGGTATTGCCGGGTATTATACTCACGGCGAAAACATGACCTTCGGTTATATAGATTTAAAAAAAGGCAGCGCCGTGCCGATGCATCATCATATACATGAGCAAACTACTTATATTGTATCCGGTCAATTGGATATGAATATCGGAGGGGTTCAATATTCTTTGACGCCGGGAATGGTTCATGTAATTCCGTCAAACACACCTCACAATGCTGTAGCAATAGAAGACACTGTTGCGATTGATACGTTCAGCCCGGTGAGAGAAGATTATAAAACATCGTGACATTTTTAGTGTTTATGTAACGCCGGCCTTATCTGCAGGTAAACTTGTGCACCAACAGGCAAATCACCGTATAAATTTTTTAAACCGGACGGAATAAAATTTAGTTTGAATTGGGTTCCGATTGCCAATGCTCCGCCACTTCTTTCAAACAATGTCCTGTTGTATCCGAGTGAAAGCGTGTGAACCGGGAACGTTTGATCTCCTAATTCATCTTCAAGATTAAGCTCTTCGGTTGACTTTTGAATAAATTCATAACGGCCGTAAAGGGCATTTTTACCAAAGCGGTGATTATCTTCAATAAGTATCGAATGTTCTTTATGGCCATCGCTCTTATCATTATAACCCCATACCAACGCAGCATCATACTGCTGATCTGAACTTAACTTCTTCGAATATAAAACGGACGCCGTGGTTCTTGTTACGTTCACGCCGGGCTCTTTTGTTTCCGGCTCATGAATAAATCCCTGGGAAAACTGCAGTGCCCAATTAATTGATGGATTGTAAGAGAGCCTGTAACTATAACTATTCAATTGCAATTTATCAAATCCGTACCTGTCTTCATCCGGTTCGCGGCCATTGAACGCAGATCCTTCCACTTTAAAATTTTTATAGCGGAAGCCTAAGGTACCCACGCCAAACGTTATATGCGTAGCGTCCTGCCAGTGATGACCCAGTGGTGCATCCGGGTTATTGATGGATGATATGCGGTGCATAAATGCAGGAGGACCAAGTGCAGGTTCGCCAGGGTAACCGATATAACCGAAAACATCGGCATCATTACTTATCATTTGTGTATAACCGATAGTTAATCCTGAAAATAAGTCGTGCGGATGCTGTTTATCAACCAGCCGCTTGCCCTGATAGGTCTCCCCGGATTGTAATATTAAGGGATAACCTCCTCCACCTTCTGTAATCCGATCAAAGCTGATCATCGCCGTTGCATTCAGTAAACCCTTTTTACCCACTTTATGATTCATCATTGCCATAAACCAATTAGGCGCATCAAATTTGTCGCTTCCCCTGTTCCCATTATTGAAAATATCTGTGTTTGTGTAACGAAGGAATACGTTTCCATGAAACATCCAGTCGGTTTTATTTCCTGTTTTCATGATCATATACATAGGAGTAGCATCGGGCAGCCAGCTTGTACCGGAGCCATTACGGTTCATCGGCAAATTGCGGGAGTATGCGTGCGAAGGCATCTGCAACATCATATGATGCGCATGCATACCCGTATCCATTTTATTCATGTCGTGCTTTTCTTTATTACCTGGCTTTGTTGTATCGGCCATATGGTGATGTTCATGTTGTGCATGACTGGCAACAACAAACACGAGCATAATTGCTATACTGTAAAACTTTTTCATTTGCAGCAATTTTTCTTTACAAATAATGATCTGATAATGGACGATATGAATTTTACAACTTTCATTTTAAATTATTACAATCATAACAAGACTCATAGTTACCATCAGCAAATCTTCAAATAGCGTGACTTTGCTTAATGGCAACTTGATAATTGTACCGAGACATGCACATTGAAACTTTTGTTTCTTCAGCAAACTTTGAATGACGCCTACGGAACTTACTCCCATTACTAAAAATGTTGCAATAGTTGTGCCCTTTGTTTCAAAACCGGTAAGCAATAAGATGCCTAATACAAGCTCGACGAAAGGATAAATAAATCCCCACACCAAAAATCGTTTTGCCACGATATCATAAGAGCTATACCCTTCAGCAAAACCTTTTATGTTCATTAACTTGAAAAAAGAAAACACAAGAAAGAAACCTGCCATGAAGTAGCGCATCCACGTCATCAAATCAGGAGTATCACTACTCACTTGTATAATCGTAACTACCCCTGCGATATAACCGAAAATGAGGAAGATCGAGAGATAAGAACCTTGTTCCTCAGGTGTTTCAGTCATTGAAATTTTGTCTTTGCTCATTCCGGAATGATCACTTGTTTCATCAATCGAATAATTACCTGCTTTGGCCACTGCCTGTTTCAGTACGGTGATTGGGATATGTTTATTCATCACTATTGTGGCCTGCGGCGATTGAAGTTGTACATCAGCTGACGCTACATCTCCCAATTTCAACAGTTCACTTTTTACTTTTGCCACGCAACTCATACATGTCATGCCCGTTATTGAATATGTGTGTGTCATACAAATTTTTATTCCCCAAATTTCCTATGACACCGGCATTAACCGGTTACACAATTTTGTATTTGTTTTACACTTTTTATTGGAATACCATATCCAAAGGCTTTCTATGATGATCTTTTAGTCTCCTGAATGCGGATGGCGTGAACCCGGTGATTCGTTTAAACTGATTGCACAAATGAGAAAGACTGCTATAACCGAGCCTTAACGAAATTTCGCTTAACGTAAGTTCGTCATACACCAGCCACTCTTTGATTTTCTCTACTTTTTGAAGAATAAAGAATTGCTCGATGGTATTATTTTCAATCGACGAAAAAAGGTTGCTTAAGTAATTGTAATCCTTATGCAGGCGATTTACCAACCAGGTGGACAGATTCTGTTTCATTGAATCCAGGTCGCCATAATGGACGAGGTTTACAATCAGGCTTTTTACTTCTTCTACCAATTTTGTCTTAGCGTCGTCGAGTAATTCAAACCCTTCCGCTACCAGTAATTCCTTTACTTTAATAATTTGTTCGTCCGTCAATTTTTCTTTCACAATTATTTTACCCAGCTCAACATGCCCTGGTTTTGCACCAATCGCTTCGAAAATTGCAACGACGGTTTTTATGCATCTTGCACAAACCATGTTTTTTATATACAGTTCCATTAGTGTTTAATTTTAATTACATTTAAAAAAGTCCATTCATAACTAACCAGGCAGCTTTGTTCAGTCATTCTGTCCATATTACCGTTTAACTGAAACCTGTAGCCGATATTTATTTTAGAGGTGCTGTTAAAAATAAATTGAACAGCCGGCGCAAGATCCCAATAGTGCGTACGCCTGTCCAATGTCTGCTGTCCCAGCAACTCGACATATAAATTCATGTTCGTTTGCTTATAGTCCGTGTAATTCCTGGGAAATAAAAGATATCCCGCCGATACCGAATAGTTCATTGCCTGGTAATTTCGTTCGGGGATATAAGTTGTTTTATCCTCCCTTGATCCATCCAACACCTGTGTATGACTCACCGTGGCCGATACTGCCAGTTTATTTACCAGTTGTGTGGCTATTAACCCGACAGCAACACCACTCTTATCCCCCTGCAGGCTCACCTCATCAAACTCAAAAGGACTTCGCGTATAAGAAACATCGGCAAATCCAGACATCCTGAAATGCTTATGCACGTCGTCAACAGAAATAAACCGATACTTGACGTAGGTATAAACAGATTCCCAACGAAGATTGCTGCTGTGCATATCCGAAAATGTTCCACCTACATGCCACATGAGCTTTTTGTTTACACCCATCATCACTTCAGGTGTGTATCGCTGCATAAACCGGTTACCGGCGCTTTGATTTTTACCTATAAAATTTGATGTAAGTTTTGTACTGATTGAATGTGCAGGCATATTCGACGCAGGTTCTGTAAATACATACAACTCCTGCCCTGCTGCATTCAGGCAGATAAGCAAAAAGAACGCAATAAATAATTTCTGCATAGTGATGATTTGAAAAATCACCGACCCAGTAAATTCTTCAGTGCTTTTTCAAGATCATTCTTTTCAAGATCAACGCCGACTATAATACCATCTTTATTGACAAGATATGAAGTAGGTATCTGGTATAAGTTCCAATCTATCGCGGTTTGCGCTTCCCACCCGCGGTTGTCGATCACTTGTGTCCAGGCGATTTTGTCCTGCTTTATCGCCCTCATCCAGTCTTTTTTATTTTCATCAAGTGATACACCATATATTTCAAAACCTTTATCCTTATACTTCGAGTAAAGTTTTACCAGTTGCCTGTTTGACAAACGGCAGGGGCCGCACCAGGACGCCCAGAAATCAATCAGCACCACTTTTCCCTGCATAGAAGAAAGCGAAATGGTATCGCCCTTCGGGCTTGTCAAATTAATATCATATGCAAGATCACCGGGTTTTGGCTGTGCCTTTGCAACAACAAACGAACCGATGATCAGAATGAAAAGAAAGAATCTTTTAAAGCTCATTAAAATTTATTTTTAAATTAACTCCGGCCGATTATTCGGCCGGAGTTTTGTCTGTGTCAGATCGTTACATGATAAATCCTGGTGTTCTGGGCAATACCGTCTTTTATACAGCAATCAGCCGCTTTGCCGGATTGTAAACACGCCATTTTTGTTGCATGACTCACTTTCTTAAACTCCTTATTGGTTAAAAAGTTTTTGTCAATAACCGTCAGCGTCTTCTCGCCATTCAACACCTGGTCATTTACTTCCAGGAAGTGAAATGTTTCATTGCCGATAACGACATGCTCATCATTCTTCACATCTACATTGTTGAAATTACCTGTCAGTTGCAGCTTTGCTACAAAAAAACCGGCATCTTCAACAGCTGTTTTTAACGCATCGATATCCACCTGAGAGCCATCTTTAAATTGAATATCAAAGGCTGCATTTTTTATATCCGACTTCACTGCCCCGACAAAAGCTAATCCTTTTAACGCTTTATTGATCGCATTATTACACATCGCACAGGTCAACCCGCTTGCCTGCAATCTTGCCTTGGTAAACTGGGCCTGCGACAGTATCCCCGCGGCAAGCAACATAAATAAAATGATAAACCGTTTCATATTCTAAAGCTTTTAATTTTAATTATGATTTTTTGCAGCAGCTCATATCGCCGCAACCTTTTTCTTTACAAACCGTTGGATTTGTGCATTGCCCATCCTTCTTTTCGCATTTTGCATTGTCGCAGCAATGAGCCTTCAGCGCTTCTCTTTCATACTGGCAGCATTCATCCAATGATTTGTATGCCGCATCTGTAGCTTTATAATCCGGGGTATCATAACCTTTGTTTGCAATAGAATGCTGAATCGCTGCCGTACTGCTTCCATTTACATTATAGGTTACTTTAAGAATCTTTGTTTCCGGGCTCCACGAAGCAAAGGTTGCGCCCGCTTCTTTAGCAGCCTTTTCAATTTTCTTTTTACACATTCCGCATTCACCGGATACTTTGAATGTTTCCGTTTTTTCCTTTTGTGCAAATGTTGTTGACGTGATAATCAAACATGATACTATGAGTGAAAATAATTTAAACGTTTTCATTATTGATGTTTTTAATGACAAAAAATTCAAACACGCGAGACGTGCATTCTGAATAGTGAATTGTCAATAGTGAGATTCACTTCGATAACTGTTTCCCTTTTTGAAAGTCAAAAAGAGGTTACGGCTTCACTATTCACCATCAAATTCTGAAAACGCAATTTTTTATTTGTAAATCCTGCTGATGTAGCAGAGGAGGAGAATGATCAACGTGATGTTTTATTTCATCTGCATTATAAAAAGAAGTTGCAATAAATGCAGAAGGGATAATTGCTACAGCTTGAAGAGAGGTAAAATCAAAGGTTACCTGTGTTGTTTTATTTTGATCATCCTGCAGTTTTATGAACTTGACCTCGTCATGGCAACAACCCTTCGATTCGGTTTTATCCATGCCACAAAGGCCGCACTCATTTTTTGAAACAGGATTGAAATCAAAAGAAGTAAAACGGTCCATGCAATAATGAAAATTCACGATCAGCCCACTGCTGATAGTGAAATACAAAATTGCCATTATAAAAACCGTAATTCTTTTCATGCTATAATGCAAAGATAATCACAGAATCGAAATTCTCTAACAGATATTGATCAGATTGTCAAAATGCAGGTAAATTTTCAATCAATTAACAAAATTCCAATATATACCAAATCGTAATTGAAGCCCCGGGTAGATGTAATCGGGTGCGGGCATGTTATTCTGTTTGAAACCAAAACCGCCGCTCGTCGTTATCGAATTCAGGTTGGAAGCGCTGATAAACAGCTTGAAACTCCGGATCCGAAAATTGAGAAATAGCCGGATATCCGGTCTGTTTTTAATACTAAGCGTATCCTGGAAAGTGAACTGGCCCAGGACCGGCGAATATCCATCGGCTTTATACGGTGTATTATACCGCACTTCTACACCGGTAGATATGTTCAGGTTTTTATAAAACACACCCTCAAAGGCAAGGCGGTTTCTTGTAAAAAATAGCGGTACATTCAGATTCACATCGCCGGCCTTTTGCTGCAGGTACAGATCGGCATACCAGAACCAATGCTTGCCTATCCGTGTTGTTCGCTGCAATGATAATTGCAAAAAATTGAATATCGTACTTTCCTGCATCAGCTTATAGTACTGGGTTACATACATATAATTGCTGATAAGATAATAGTCACCGGCCAACCTCAATTTCAATTTTGGATTATCATACGATGCAAAAAAATGCGTAATGTTTTCCTTATTAAAACTTTTACCGATAGTGTCGAAGTAGAAACTGCTGCTCGTATTATAAATGAACGAAGGCGACCGGTTCACGTTTTCGAAACCGAGCTGAAGATAACCCAGGTTTTTGCCAATCAAACGTTGCAAACTGATATGTGCCTGGTAGTCGCCTGCGTTGAAACCACCGAGATAAAATTTTCCATTCGCTTCTATATCCCATTTACGATCACGTGTCCTGTTTCTGTATTCACCATGCAGGACAGCATTGTACAACGATCTTGTTCCTGTTGAAAAAGTGCCCGTGAGATTTTGAATACTGGCACCTACTTTTATAAATTGCTGAAGGTTGTTTGCATCAGGAAATTGTATGATCGAAAAATCATTTACGATTTCTTTCCATTGATCTCTGAATGTAACCGAATCCGGAGGCGATGCAAGCGGCAGCAGGGTGTCATAAAAGTTTTTGTAGTAGTTTGTATCCACAACGTAATCATGAAACTCGTACCTGTATTTGCTGTAGCTGATTGTATGTTCAAATCTCAGGCGCGGATAAAATAAAGGAACAACAGATGAATCCGTAACAAGCGAATCTTTTCTTCCAAAATCATATTGCTGGCGCATCGTCAGTGACAGATCAGTATATTGATTACCGGTTATAATATTCGTTTTCAAAAAATTTGCTGAATAGCCCTGGTCGCCGCCAATGCGTACAGGTATTAACGATCTGTCCTTGTAATCAGGATTATTAAGATAATCGGTTGTACTAAACCCTCCGTTCTCACCGGCTTTGATAACGTTTGCCACCACGACAAAATAATTATTATACCGTTTTCCTTTGGATTGGTACCAGTTTGTAAAAAGATAATTATTATGCCCCGCCTTTTGATTTTTAAAATATCCGGGCGTGCCGATAAGCCTGTAACTAAACGAAAAGTTCCAGTTGGGTTTTATATTCTGTGTATGAAAAACTTCAATGATCTGTTCCGCCCTGCCCCCTATCAGGTAATTCAATTCTGAATAAGGTCTTGTTGTATTAAAAAAACGGACCTTTTCCATTTTGAATTTATAGACATCATAGGCATGGAAACCCGCATCCCAGCCCGCTTTCATTGTTGGAGAAAAAAGAATGGATTTCGAAGCGGACCCATCATTACCCAAAAAAATATGGGTAGCAGGTATCGGAAACAATCTTGCATAATCGTTCACCGATGAATCCAGTCTGTAATTACGGCTGGAATCGAGATATCGGAAATAAACTGTAATTGAATCTTCAGACTTGCTTCGGTGTTTCAGACTGTCCGTTTTACCACCAGCGTTCCCGAGGCTTCGCCCGATGTTACCCAATCGTCTCGGCAGCTGTGCTACCGATGCAAGGGAACAGAACAAAAAACAAAACAAAAAAAGGTATGTAATTTTCTTTGCCAGTTGTATCAGATTAATTCAACGCCGGAAAATTAATGCAGCAAAAATACATAAGTGGTTATTGTATCGTTAAATAGCGGCAGCCATTTCTTTAAAAATCGCGGCAAAATGCGGTTCTGCTGCTTTAGCGGCCTGTAACACTTCCTCGTGGGTTATCTTATTCTCTGTTTCCCGGATACCAAGGTCTGTAATAACACTCATAGCAAAAACCGGCAGACCCATATGATTGGCAACGATACATTCCTGTACCGTACTCATCCCAACGGCGTCGGCGCCAAGAATGTGCACCACTTTGTATTCGGCTCTTGTTTCAAACGTAGGGCCCGTTACACCATAATACACGCCCTCGCGGATAGTAATTCCTCTTTTTGCCGCAATTGACTTTGCTTTTTCTATTAACTCTTTTTTATAAGGCTCACTCATATCCGGGAAGCGCGGGCCTAATTCACTTATATTTTTTCCGATTAACGGATTGCGTATGTCGAAACTGATGTGGTCATTAATAATCATGAGATCCCCCACATTAAACGATGGATTAACGCCGCCGGCTGCATTTGATAACAGCAAAGCGTTAATGCCTAAAAATTTCATAACGCGTATCGGGAAAACGACCTGTGCGGCCTGATATCCTTCATAAAAATGAAAACGCCCGGCCATACACACCACTTTCTTTCCCTCAATACTTCCGAAAATCAATTTGCCTTTGTGCCCTTCAACTGTCGATACGGGAAAATGCGGGATGTCTGAATAAGCGATTTCCTTTTCAATTTTTATTTCATCAGTAAAATTTCCAAGACCACTGCCCAATACAATACCAACATGCGGCGGATGCGGGTAAATCTTCTGAACAAAATCAACAGCTTCCTTTACCTGGTCCATTATCGGTGCGGTCATAGTTTGTTTTTTGAGGCCTGCAAATATAGGTATTCGGGGACTGTAAGCTATAAGGCACAAGTTATAAGCTGGTAAAATCAAAAAATTGAAAGGCAGGACTTTCGCAATCATGGGTTTTGCAGTTTGCAGCTAACGGCCCGGAGTTTTTTGCTGCTATGAAATAAATCATCAGCATCACAATAAACGCGAATCAATTATATTCGCATCAAATTACCAGATATGAATCTCCATGAATACCAGGCAAAGGAATTATTAAAAAAATACAACGTACCGGTGCAGGAAGGATATGCATGTGCTGCTGTACATGAAGTAGAAGACGCATACCGCCAGATCAAAGGACAAACAGGAAGCAGTTTTGCGGTAATAAAAGCACAGATTCATGCAGGTGGACGCGGTAAGGGAAAAATAAAAGAAACAGGTATTAATGGGGTGAAAGTGGCGAAGAGTCTTGAAGAAATTACTGATTTTGCAAAAAAGATCTTGGGTGGCACGCTTGTCACCATACAGACCGGGCCAGCAGGAAAAGTTGTAAACAAAGTGCTCGTTGCGCAGGATATGTATTATGATGGCCTGAGTCAACGCAAGGAATTTTACCTGTCTATTTTACTGGATCGTTCAAAAGGACAGAATGTAATTATGTACAGCACTGAAGGCGGAATGAACATTGAAGATGTGGCACACGATACACCTGAAAAAATATTTAAAGAATGGGTGCATCCCGGCGGTGGCTTACTTGCTTTCCAGGCAAGAAAGATTGCATTCAATTTCGGATTGAGCGGTGAAGCATTTAAAAACATGGTAAAGTTTGTTACCAATTTATACAATGCTTACGTAGGTCTCGATTGTTCAATGCTGGAAATAAATCCGTTGTTCAAGGCTGCTGATGATAAGATCGTAGCAGTAGATTGTAAAATGAACCTGGATGATAATGCATTGGTTCGTCATGCAGATCTGGCCTCACTGCGGGATATAACCGAAGAAGATCCGACAGAAGTGGAAGCAGGAAAATACAATCTCAATTTTGTAAAATTGGATGGTAACGTGGGTTGTATGGTAAATGGAGCCGGGCTGGCGATGGCAACGATGGATATGATCAAACTAAGCGGTGGTGAACCTGCCAACTTCCTGGATGTTGGTGGTACTGCAAATGCGCAGACAGTGGAAGCCGGTTTTAAAATAATTTTGAAAGATCCAAACGTAAAAGCAATATTGATAAATATCTTCGGCGGTATCGTACGTTGCGATCGTGTTGCAGCCGGTGTAATTGAAGCGTATAAAAACCTCGGCAATATTAAAATACCAATCATTGTCCGCCTGCAGGGTACGAATGCTGAGGAAGGAAAAAAATTGATAGATGAAAGCGGGTTGAAAGTGCAGTCAGCTATATTATTGAGTGAAGCCGCCGACCTTGTAAAGAAATCGGTAGCATAAACGGATCATCAAATTTTAGCCGACCCACTTTGTTAGAAGTGGGTTTTTTATTTTATAAAATGTGATTGCTGAATTGATATGCTTGCTGAGGGACAAATAGTTTTAAGATCACCGGTTGAGAAGGATATTCCTTTCATCGCAAAACTGGCAAACAATAAAAAAGTGTGGGATAACCTGCGTGATTATTTTCCTCATCCTTATTCGGAGGACGATGCCAGATCCTTTCTCGATATGATAAAAGCTGAAAAACCATGTTTGACTTTTGCCATTGAATACGATACACAGTTCTGCGGCATTATAAGTCTTGTTCCGCAAGTTGACGTCTATAAAAAAACGGCTGAAATTGGGTACTGGTTAGGTGAACCATATTGGGGAAAAGGTATAATGACTATTGCAGTAAAATTGATGACCGGGTATGCGTTTAGTCCGCAACTCGATTTTATCCGCTTGTATGCCGGTGTATTTGAATACAACATTGCATCTATGCGGATATTGGTAAAGAATGGTTATACAAAAGAGGGGATTGCCAGAAAGAATGTTTTTAAGAATGGAAAAATTTATGATGAGCACCGGTATTATTTGCTGAAAGAAGTGTAATGTTTCAAGCTATTTGCTTCACGTTTGGCAAGCTGTATACAGCATAGTCCAGCATGTACAACCCTGCTTGAAATTATACTTTGCGCAAAAGCCATCATGAAAAGAAAAGATTTCATTCTCGCTTCAGGAATACTGCCGTTTCTGGCAAAAGAAATAAAAGGATCGCCGGTTACAAATGATAGACCCACGAACAAGACGGCTGCAAATAATCGTTTTACATCCCAAAAAGATTTTTTTTACAAACCGGAAAATGCATGGGCTGCTGACTTTATTCCCTTATACGCCGAAGGAGCATTCCAACTTTTTTATCTTCTTGATTGGAGAGATGCCGACAAACATGGCGAAGGAACTCCCTGGTATCGTTTAACAACAACAGATTTTGTAAATTTTACAGAACACGGAGAGGTACTTCCCCGCGGAGGCAAAGACGACCAGGATTTATATGTCTTCACAGGATCTGCAATTAAAGCAAACGGAAAGTATCACATATTTTATACAGGCCATAATCATCATTTAATGGATAAAGGCCAACCGGCACAAGCGGTGATGCATGCCACAAGCGATGATCTGCAGCATTGGATAAAAATTCCGGAACATACCTTTTTTGCGCCTGCAGACCGATATGAAAAAAATGACTGGAGGGACGCTTTTGTCTTCTTCAACGATGAAACAAAAGAATATAACATGCTGCTCGCAGCAAGATTTACAAAAGGCATCCCGAGACGTCGCGGCCTTACCGCATATTGTACATCGAAGGACCTTGTAAAATGGGATGTGAAAGAGCCCTTTTATGCCCCAAACCAGTTTATCACACACGAATGCCCTGACCTGTTTAAAATGGGTGATTGGTGGTATCTTGTTTTTTCTGAGTATTCGGAGCTGGTTGCTACACGTTACCGGATGAGCCGCTCATTGAAAGGTCCCTGGCTTATTCCAAAGCAGGATACATTTGACGGCCACGCCTTTTACGCAGCAAAAACAGCTTCTGATGGAAAGAACCGCTTTATATTCGGATGGAACCCGACGAAAAGCGAGGAAAAAGATTCCGGTGGCTGGAACTGGGGTGGCAACCTGGTCGTTCATCAAATCGTTCAGCAATCCAATGGAGAACTCAGTGTTCGGGTGCCCGATACTGTTATAAAATCATTTAACAAGCCGGTGAAACAAACTTTCGCTGCTGAAAATGGTGACACGATTGGAACAGCTACCGATATTGAAATTAAAGCTCCGCAAAAATTTCAATCCGTTGTGGCGGAGAAAATGCCAGCGACCTGCATGATCAGTACGGTTGCTGAATTCACCAATGGAACAAAAGATTTCGGGTGCATGATCCGCACCAGTGATGATTTGGATAAAAGTTACTACATCAGGCTGGAACCTCTCAGGAACAGGCTGGTTTTTGATATGTGGCCGAGAGACAAAAGCGAGTTAAACAATATGGTGGAACTGGAGCGGCAGGTCGAATTGAAACCAAACAGGCCTATACTAATACAAGTATTTATTGACGGTAACAAAGGTGTAGTGTACATAGATAATTCAGTCGCGATGAATTTCCGGGCTTATGATTTACCCGAAGGCAAGTGGGGCTTTTTTGCGACCGATGGAAACGTGCGGTTCAGGAATATAAAACTGGCTACATTGTAAAAAATAACTGCGGGCTATTAGCCACAAGCTTCAAGGCATAAGAGGTTGATCAATGATAAGTCTTGCGGCTTAGAGCTAATCTATGCTTGCAATGCATAAATAACAATATTCACCCCAAACTTCGTATTATCCTCGCTCAAAAAACGCTTATTGCGAAAATCATAATCCCACTCACAACCATAATCTTTATTACTGTACAAAACGGCAATGCGTCCGTTGATTTCAATTGCTTTTAAATAATCATGTACAAGATCATCACCCCAACCATTTAACTCAAAAGAAGTATTCGGTGGACCTTTTTCAAAATTGAAGAATGAATGATATATATCGTGATGGTTACTGATTTTTTTCAAAGCGCCGTTGCCAAACAAATTGTTCATCTGCACTTCAAACGATTTGGCGAACAACCCATCTATATCATGATTGCAATCGTCGGCAAAAATAAATCCCCCGTTTTGTACATAGTTTTTAAAATTCGCTGCTTCCTGCTTATCAAACTGCACCAGTTTATGGCCGCTGATATAGCAAAAGGGTTGTTGAAAAATTGCATCGCTGCCGAGGTCAATCACTTTTTCCTGCAGGTTTACCGGTACCGTCGTATATTCAATCAGTGAATTGAGAATATTCGAGGGCATGCGCTGGTCAGTGTCCCAGTCACCGCTATGATAGCGCAGCCTTGTAAATGTAAATTTTTGATTGCTCATGCCTCTTGCTTGCCGGTAGTGTAATTTTTTTTACAAGTTGTACATTTAATTTTTAATTTTCTTTTTTGAACTAAAAACAAATGTCTTGGATCAATCTCAGGAATCTATCCGCAATTTACTAAGCAAATTGCCGGCGTTGAAAAATGAAATACAAAAAATTATTGTTGGGCAGGACGAAGTACTCGATGAGATGCTCATTGCATTAATAGCCGGCGGGCATTGTTTGCTGGAGGGTGTACCCGGGCTCGCAAAGACATTAATGGTGCGCACGATTGCACAGGCTTTGGATCTTTCGTTTCGCAGAATTCAGTTTACGCCCGACCTTATGCCTACCGATATCATCGGTACAGAAATACTGGAAGAAGACCACTCGACAGGCAAACGTTTTTTCAAGTTCAACAAAGGACCCTTGTTTGCCAATATTATCCTGGCGGATGAAATAAACCGTACACCACCAAAAACACAATCTGCATTACTTGAGGCGATGCAGGAATTTGAAGTGACCTATGCGGGACAAACTTACCCGTTACAAAAACCATTTTTTATTCTTGCGACCCAAAACCCGATTGAACAGGCAGGCACATATCCATTACCGGAAGCTCAACTCGATCGCTTCCTGTTGTACATAAAGATTGACTACCCTTCTGCGAAAGAGGAAGCAGATATTTTAACAAGCACAACAGGTACAAAGAAAGCAACGATCAACCCGGTTTTAAATGCCGGCGAAATACAACAAATGCAATCATTGGTCCGCGAGGTAACCATCAGCGAAACATTGGTACAATATGTGAGCGATATAGTACGGTCAACAAGACCAGCGAATACATCTGTTGATTATATAAAGGATTGGGTGCGCTGGGGTGCAGGACCGCGGGCCGGGCAGGCATTGATATTGACGGCAAAAGCAAGAGCATTATTCAAAGGCCGCTACGCTGTATTGATGGAAGATTTACAAGCGATGGCCTATCCCGTTTTGCGACACCGCATATTGATGAACTTTAAAGCCGAAGCAGAAAATATTACAGCTGATGATGTAACTAACGAATTGATCAAAATAGTTGAAAGACCAAAAGTTGTTTTGAATCGTTGAGCTATGATGACATTAGGCAAACATTTTTTAAACGCAGAATATGGTGCATTAACCCGGCTGTATTGCTACTATAAAACATTGTTGCGACGCTCCGTTCATCGTTCTGTTCTCTGTTCAGCAACGATTGAAATTTTCCTACGAGGGTCAGACCGAAACTCCCCGCGGCGGGATGAGCTGTCACACCCCGGCGGATTCACTATTCATCATTTACAATTTATCCCGTGAGCCGCTTACTCGATCCTAAAATATTATTATCCATAAAAGACCTGCAACTGGCAGCACGAACCACTGTTGATGGTTTTATGGCCGGTATTCATAAAAATACGATCAAAGGACAGGGACTTGAATTCAGCCAATATCGCAGCTACCAGCCGGGTGATGACCTCCGGCAATTGGATTGGAAGATGTATGCCCGGTCTGACCGCTATTACATTCGTGAATCGGAAGTGGAAACAAGTGTGTCGATACGATTTGTTATAGATGCCAGTGCCTCCATGAATCATACCGATAATGGTTATACGAAAATGGAATATGCAAAATATCTCGCCGCTTCGCTGGCCTGGCTCGCCAGCCGGCAAGGGGATGCTATTGGTCTATATGTTTTGCAGCACGACAACTTATTTTCACTCGCAAGCCGGAAAGATTACCAGCATCTCTCCCGCTTTTACCACGAGCTGGAAACTATAAATGCTTCAGGAACGTTCACAAAACCTGTTCATTATAAAGACATTCTTTCTTCAACATCAAAAAAAGAATTGCTGGTGTTCATTACGGATCTGTACGAACAGAATGGAGAAATATTTACGTTATTGGATTCACTGGTCGCTATGAAACATGAAGTGATTGTCTTTCACCTGATGGGTAATAATGAACTTGAGTTCGATTACAAAGGATACGCCGCATTGCAGGACCTGGAAACAGGCCGCGTGGTACGAATTAACTCAATGCAAAAAAATGAAACTTACCGCCAGCAAATGGATAACTATTTATCGGCAACAAGAATGAAATTGCTGAATAAAAATATTTTTTACCGCCTGCTCAATATGGCTGAACCGCCGGAGCAGGCATTACGTGATTTTCTAAATCAGCGTTCAAAATTAAGCGTGTAAGTTTTGCTCCAGTTATTACAACCTTTATGGCTTTTTACGTTGACAGGAATAGCTGTTCCCGTAATTATTCATTTCTGGAACCAGCGACCGGGCAAAACATTGAAGGTGGGCAGCACGGCACTTGTTATTGAAAATGCGAAAGAATACAGGAGAAGTGTAAAACTTTCCGACATTTTACTTTTAATACTTCGCTGTCTTCTTATTGCTGCATTGGCTATCGGGCTAACAAGTCCTGTGTGGAAACAGCCGGCAAATGTTTCCCCACAAAAAGGCTGGATACTGATACCACGGCAAAATATAAAGGAAACCTATTCTCATTTTAAGAACACAATTGATTCACTGAAAAATGCAGGGCTGGAATTTCATTATTTCGAAGAAAGTTTTCCAAAAGAAAAATTAGAGGATGCTCTGTCAAACGATCACGATACTACAAACGCTAAAAATTATTCGTACTGGACCTTACTCACATTATTGGATGAGATATTGCCGCCAAAGCAACCTGTATATCTTTTTACCGATAATTATTTAAAACATTTTTCAGGTAACCGACCAGCCTTATCGCTTTCGTTAAACTGGTCAACGTTTACACCTTCAGATTCAGTCGATCATCAACAAACTGCGCAACCGGATACTACCAGCCGCAGCATTATACTATTTACAGACAAGTACGCAACTGACGCCCGGTATATAAAAGCCGCAATAGATGCCGTAAAAGTATACAGCAAAAAAAATATCAATTGCACAACAATCACCGATTTAAAAGATTTGCCGGCCAACCCGGATTGGTTGTTCTGGTTATCTGATAAAGAACTTATTGCCTCTTCGCATGCAAGGAATATTCTTTCCTATCAAAAAGGAAACGCGGAAACAAAATCGTCAACTATTAATATGCCGGAGACGTATTTACCATCTATCAGGTTATATAAATCCGTAGCTGCTGACAGCGTAACTCATTCTTTGGAAAATAAATGGATAGATGGATTTGGCAATTCAATTCTCACAAAAGAAAAAAAAGATTCCGCAAATT
>Ga0207645_10000764_pt1 | contig 26746 bp, 24 predicted proteins | sample KBSM53metaG_FD_184331 | JGI IMG/M metagenome (GOLD analysis project Ga0207645, IMG submission 184331) | Miscanthus rhizosphere microbial communities from Kellogg Biological Station, Michigan, USA - KBS M5-3 metaG (SPAdes) (version 2) | ecosystem: Host-associated > Plants > Roots > Rhizosphere >...
CGCTCGGCGAGTTCTGGCCGGTGTTCGTGCCCTCGCACACCGCGATGATCGGCTTCTGGGCGACGCTCTCGCTCAACATGCCCGACTTCACCCGCTTCGGCCGCAGCCAGCGCGAGCAGATGGTCGGCCAGGTCGTCGCGCTGCCGACGACGATGTCGCTGTTCGCGGCCATGGGGGTGATCATCACCAGCGCCACCGCCATCATCTACGGCGAGTCGATCTGGGATCCGGTGGTGCTGGTCGGCAAGTTCAGCTCGCCGTTCGTGGTCGCGGTGTCGATGTTCACGGTGATCGTCGCGACGATCGCGGTGAACATCGCCGCCAACGTCGTCTCGCCGGCCAACGACTTTGCCAACGCGTTCCCGCGCTTCATCAGCTTCAAGACCGGGGGCTTGATAACCGGCATCCTCGGCATCGCGATCCAGCCGTGGAAGCTGCTGGCGGATCCCTCGGGCTACATCTACACCTGGCTGCTCGGCTACTCCGGCGGCCTCGGGTCGATTGGCGGCGTGCTGGTCGCCGACTACTGGCTGGTGCGGCGTCGGCAGCTGGCGCTCGAGGATCTGTACCTCACTGAGGGCATCTACCGCGGCTGGAACTGGCGCGCGATTGCCGCCACCGCGATCGGGTGCGCGCTCGCATGGGGCGGCATCGTCGTGCCGGCGCTGCGGCCGCTCTACGACTACGCGTGGTTCGTCGGCTTCTTCGCCGCCGGCCTCGCCCACCTCGCGCTCGCGCCGCGCCCGACGCTGCAGACTCGTAGCGTCCGCCTCCAGGCGGACTAGCCCCCCATGGACCTTCGGCAGTTGGAAATCCTCCAGGCGATAGCTGAAACCGGTTCGTTCACCGCGTGCGGGCGGAAGCTTCACGTCTCGCAGTCGGCGATCAGCCGGCAGATTCTGCTGCTCGAGGAGGAGCTCGGCGAGCCACTGTTCCTGCGCATCGGGCGCCAGGTGCGGATGACGCCGGCGGCCGAGAGCCTGGTGCAGCTCGGGCAGCGCGTCTTTCAGGATGTCCGCGACACGGTCGGGGCGATCACGGATCGCACCCGCGAGCTGCGCGGCACGCTCCGCCTGTCGGGCGGCATGACCGTCTGCCTGTACGTCTTCCCGCCGCTGCTGAAGCAGATGCGCCGCGCGCACCCCGGGGTCGACGTCCGGCTGATGGTGGCGTCCGCGGGCCAGTCGGTGCAGGAGATCCGCGGCGGCCGCGTCGACGCCGGCCTGCTGACGCTGCCGGTCGTCGAGCCCGATCTCTTCACCGTGCCGGTGCTGCGCGAGGAACTGCTGCTGGTGACGACGCCGGGGCATGCGCTGGCGAAGCGGAAGAAGGTTGTGCCGAAGGATCTCGCGGACCTGCCGTTCATCATGTTCGAGCTGGGGTCGGGCACGCGCAAGGTGATCGATCACTTTTTCGCCAGCGAGAACATCGAGCCGACGGTGCTGATGGACACCGAAAACGTGGAGATCATCAAGGCGATGGTCAAGACCGGGCAGGGCGTCGGCATCGTGCCGTACCAGGCGATTGCGCGCGAAGTGAAGGCGGGGCAGCTGTTCTGCGCCCGGATCGAGGGGCACGAGCTGGTGCGGGAGACCGGCTGGGTGTACGCCCGCGCCAACCGGGTGCCGCGGGTGATCGAGGAATTGCTCAAGGAATTCGAGAAGATCAAGGAGCGGCTGCGGCTCGTGCTGCCGAACACGCGCCGGAAGCACTCATAACGCGATGAGATGGGTTCTATCAGATCATTCTATTTTTTGCGGGCGGAGCTGATGCGTATCATCTACCCATGGGAAACGAGCGCGATCGCGTCATCTCCATCACCCTCTCCGAAGCCGAATGGCAGGCCTTCGTCGCGCGGCAGCCGCAGCCGGTCGACTGGATCCGCGAACAGATTCGCAGCCAGGTCGAAGTGAAGCCGGAACGCAAGGAATCGCAGCCCGCCGCCTGATCGAAACGGCCCGTCCGAGGCGGTCCTCGATCCGCCTCGGGGGCATTCTTCTGTCCGGCGCCCGCCGGATGCAGGCACCAGCGCTGCGCGCGTTCCGCATCACTCCTCGGTCAATTCATCGTCTTCGAAGCCGCTGACCACGAGACGGACCACTGTGTTCGCACGCCCGACGGCGGCGACGGCCCGATCGATCGTGTCGCGGTACTGTTTGTCCAGGTGCCGACGGACGCCCTCGCTCGGCACCCACACGGTGATTTGATCGCCGGAGTCGCTCGCGTACGCGGTGGCGCCGAACCAGCGCCTGAAATCTTCCGCCGGCATCGCCGCGCGCAGTTGTTCCAGCACCTCATCCCAGATCGTCACGACAGCGTTCCGGTTGAGCATCGACGCATCCAGGTGCGGCTCAGGTGAACGCGACGGCGGCCGGGCTTGGAGACATGGTTGTCACTGGCATTTTTCTTGGACGTTACTGCCACATCATGCTGCTCCTGGCCACGCTGCTGACCGCGACCTTATCCGGCGATCCGCAAACCGTGCAAGCGCCGGCCGTGCCCACGCCGGACGCGCCTGCGCCGGCCGCTGAGGCGCAGCCGCCGCAAGCCGAGCCGAAGGACCAGAAGGCGGAAGCGAAAGAGCCGCCGACGCCGCCGCATACCGGCATCCGCACGCTGTTCCGCGATCTGGCCGCGGACTTCGCACATTTGCCCTCGCGCCGCAATTTCGCCGTGCTCGCGGTGGGCGGCGGGCTCGCCGCGGCTGTGCATCCGTGGGACGACACCTTCAACGGCCGCCTGCGCAGCCATTACGACGTGGTGAACACCTCCTTCAGCGCCGGCAAATATCTCGGCAACACGCCGGAGCAGATCGCGCTCTCGCTCGGCACGTACGCGTACGGTCGCATCCGGCAGCAGCCGAAGGTGTCGCACATGGGGATGGACCTGCTGCAGGCGCAGATGATGTCGGAGATCATCGTTCAGCCGCTCAAGTTCGCCACCAGTCGCGAGCGACCCGACCACAGCAACCAGCTGTCGTTTCCCTCGGGTCATTCCGCGGTGACGTTCGCCGCGGCGACGGTGATCGAACGCCACCTCGGCTGGCGCAAGAGCGTGGTCGGCTACACGATCGCGTCGTACGTCGCAGCGTCGCGCCTCCACGACAACCGCCACCACCTGAGCGACGTCATCTTCGGCGCCGCGATCGGCACCGTGGCGGGCCGCGCCGTCGTGCACCACAAGGCCAACGAGTGGGCCCTGATGCCCGCGCGAGTGCCCGGCGGCGTCGCGTTGCTCGTCTCGCACGCGCGCTGACGTCCGCTCGATCCCTCTATATCCTTTGGCTATCAGCACTTCGCGCTGAGACGCGAAGTTCCCACCGCAGGTCGGCCGTTTTCTCCAAACGGGAAATGTCGAGCGTCGGGAAGTCGTAAGCCTCGACTCATCCACGCAAAAACAGGCCAGAAATCCACATCTGCACCTTCGTGTCGCTCCGGCACGGCCGACGCTAATGGCTCGGGTGACGTTGGCGTCGAAGGAGGACAGGCGGTTCATGGACGAACGACGAGCTGGAATGTGGGTGACGCGAGCGCTGCTCGCGATTCTGGTGCTGGGGGTAGCGGCTTCCAGCGCGGTGGCGCAGAACAACCCGCGGGGGCCGAACGAGTGGCTGTGCGATGCGTCCATCCAGGACTGCCGCGCCCCACTCATCGAGCTCATCCAGAAGGAGACCGTGGGCCTCGATGTGGCCTTCTGGTTCATGGAAGACGGGCGCTTCAAGACCGAAATCATCAAGCGGTGGCAGGCGGGCGTGCCGGTGCGGGTCATCGTCGATCCGAAAGCCAACGCCACCTATCCGCTCAACGCGCCGATCCTCGCCGACCTGGCCGCTGCCGGCATCCCGATGCGCCAGCGAATCGCGACGGCGCCGGGGATCCTCCACTGGAAGATGATGCTGTTCGCCGGGCAGGGGATCGTCGAGTTCAGCGGCGCCAACTACAGCCCCATCGCCTTCGTCCCGCAGACCCCGTACGTCGACTACGAAGACGAGACCATCTACTTCAGCGACGATCCGCAGGTGGTCCAGAGCTTCATGACCGAGTACGACAACCACTGGATCGAGACGCAGTACTACTCGAACTACGCGAATATCTTGAACCCGCCGGCGCGGGTCTACCCGGTCTTCACCAAGGATCCATCGCTCAATTTCCCGCAGGCCGAGGATTACGCGCTGCGCATCCTCAAGCGCTATCCCAAAGAGCTGCAGGCGATCGACGCGATCATGTATCGCATCACCGACGAGCGGCACACCAACGCGATCATCGCCGCGATGCAGCGCGGCATCCCGGTGCGGATCATCAGCGAGATGAAGGAATACCGGCTGGGCGCGAAGCAGTGGGTGTCGTACAACATGGATCGACTCTGGATCGCCGGCGTGCCGCTGCGCGTCCGCGGCCACCTCGGCCTCAATCACCAGAAGCTCGTCCTCTTCTACAACAACCAGCCGACCACCGGCACGCCCGGCCCGCTCACCGTCTTCGGGTCGTCCAACTGGACGACGCCGTCGGCGAGCCAGCAGCAGGAGCACAACTACTTCACCATCAAGCGCTGGATCTTCGATTTCTTCGAGGAACAGTTCATGCGCAAGTGGTGTTCCGGCACGTGGGTCAACGGCATGCCCCCGGAGTGCGAAGGGCACGTCAACCCGGCGGGATCGATCGAGACCACGGAGTTCATCCCGCAGCCGGCCGACAAACCGATCAACCTGCTGCCGGCCAACAACGCCATCAACCTGGCCCCGACCGGCATCGTCTTGAAGTGGGACCCGGGTTTCTTCGGCCAGATCTACGACATCTACTTCGGCCAGGACCCGAACCCGCCGCTCTTCAAGGCCGACCTGAAGCTGGGTCCGGTCGACTGGGACTTGCCGAAGACGAAAAAGACGCTGACGCTGCCGGCGCTGCAGCCCGGCACCACCTACTACTGGCGCATCGTCACCAAGACGATGGCCGGTCTCATCTCGAAGGGCCCGACGTGGACCTTCACGACCAAGGGCACGCCGCCGCCGCCGCCACCGCCGCCGCCGGGCGCGACGACGCAGGTGATCTGGGCCGCTGACGTGCCGGCGACGAGCGTTTTCGGCCTGTGGAGCTTCCTCGCCGATCCGACGGCCGCAGGCGGCACGGCGCTGTGGAACGCGGACAAGGGCAAGTCGAAGATCTCGCCGCCGCTGGCGGCGCCGCTCAACTACTTCGAGGCGACGTTCACCGCGATGGCCGGCGTGCCCTACCACTTGTGGATTCGCATGCGGGCGCAGGCCAACTCGCTGTCGAACGACTCGGTGAGCGTGCAGTTCAACGATGCGGTCGACGCGTTCGGCTCGGCGCACTACCGCATCGGCGACGCGTCCGGCGCCGAGATCGTGCAGCAGGATGGCACCTCGGGCAGCATCAGCGGCTGGGGCTGGGCCGACAACGGCTTTGGCAATTTCGGCCCCGACATCTACTTCGCGACCACCGGCACGCACACGATCCGGGTGCAGCAGCGCACCGACGGCGCGATCGTGGATCAGATCGTCCTCAGCCCGGATTTCTACACGCGCACGCCGCCGGGGTCGCTGAAGAACGACGCCACCGTGCTCGGCAGCACGATCAGCGGCGCCGCCGGCGGCGGCCCGCCGCCGCTGCCGTCGCCGTGGCTGCGAACCGACGTCGGCACCGTCGGCATCAACGGGCTGGCGAGCTTCGACGAGGCGACCTCCACGTTCAAAGTGGTCGGCGACTCGGGCGACATCTGGAGCACGGCCGACGGGATGTACTTCGCGTATCAGCCGCTCAGCGGCGACGGATCGATCGTCGCGCGGCTGAAGAGCCTCGAGAACACGAACGTGTGGGCGCGCGCCGGCGTGATGATCCGCGCCTCGTTTGCTGCCGGCTCGCCGAACGCGTTTGCCTTCCTCGCCGGCGGCAAGGCGCTGGCTTTCCAGCGGCGGCGCGCGTCCGGCGGATCGACCTTCGCGACGCCCGGCTTGACCAACATCGCGGCGCCGCGGTGGCTGCGGCTCGACCGGGCGGGGGACACGTTCACCGCGTATCAGTCGATCGACGGTACGACCTGGACCTGGCTCGGCAGCGACACGATTGCGATGGCGCCCGAGGTCTACATCGGCCTCGGCGGCTCGAGCACGAGCCCGACGAAGACGTCGACATCGACCTTCGACAACGTCACCGTGACGCCAGGGACGCCGACGCCGCCAGCCAGCGCGCCGGCCACGCTCCCGCTGCCTGACGGCTGGGCGCACGAGGACGTCGGCGCCGTCGGGTTCACCGGCGACGCGACCTTCGATGCGGCCACCGGCACCTTCGCGGTCAAGGCGGCGGGGAACGACGTCTGGGGCACGGCCGACGCGTTCCACTATGCCTACCGCACGCTCACGGGCGACGGATTCATCGTCGCCCGGCTGCGGAGCATCCAGAACACGTCGACCTCGGCGAAAGGCGGGGTGATGATTCGCGAGACGCTGCAGCCCGATTCGCCGAACGCCTACATGCAGGTGATGCAGGGCAAGGGGACGGCGTTCCAGCGCCGGCAGACGCCGGCGGCGGTCACGCTCAACCAGCCCGGCACGCTCAACAAGGCGCCGTACTGGGTGAAGCTGGAACGGATTGGCAACACCTTCAATGCCTATCAGTCGGCGGACGGTGTCAGCTGGGTCCTGGTGGGCACCGACACGATCGTGATGGGGCCGACCGTCTATATCGGCGTTGCTGCCGTCAGCCACAACGTGATGGCGACGACGACGGCAGCCTTCGACTTCGTGTCCGGCAGCTGGTGAGGAGGAGCTGATGGCCCGGGCTGACGATCAGCCAGGGCCATCAGCCAGGACGGCCTATTCGTCCTCGTCGAGGTCCTCGTGCTTGCTGGTGGCGATATCGTCGATATCGTCCGGCAGCGCCTCGTCTGGCGCGTCGACGTCGTCCAGGCTGAACGAGCGGCCGGTGTTCTTCAGCGGGATGGGCCCGCGCGGCTTGTCCTCGCCCTTCTTCTTGTTCTTCGCCCCGCCCCCTCGCTGAGGTTTGGCATCAGGTCCAAAGTTGCGGTTGCGCGCCGGCGCGCCGCCCGGGCCGGCGCCGCCGCCGTCGAACGGCCGCGGCCCGCCGAACGAGCCGGGCGGACGCGGCGCGAAGCCGCCACCCCCGGGCCGGGGGCCCGACGAGAAGCCGCCCGGACGGGGAGGGCCGCCAGGGCCGCGGTCCTCGCGGGCGCGCGCCTCGCTGACGGCGAGCGGACGGCCATTGAAGGGCTGGCCGTTGAACTTCTGGATGGCCTGCTCGGCGTGCGCACGATCCACGAACTCGACAAAAGCAAAGCCGCGGGGCCGCCCGGTCTCCCGGTCGACCGGCAGCACGACCTGGGAAGGGGGCGCAACGGTCCCGAAGTAGTTCCGCAAATCCGCTTCGGTGGTGCTGTAGGCGAGATTACCGACGAACAAACGGACGGGCAATCAACTCTCTCCTGTGTTGTGGAAGAAATTGAAGGGACGCGCAGATTGGAGGGCGCACACGCTGGCAGCCGGTTTTCTGTGGCAAAAACCTTACCCGAACGAGGTGCAAGAAGCAAGGCTGGAAGGCTGAAGGGCGGAAAGGCGGAAAGGCAAGGTGGGAAGGTAGAAGGTGGGAAGGCTGGAAGCAAGGCTCGAAGGGCCGCGGCGTCGGACTCGAGCCATCACGCCCTGCTTTCAGTGTTTCAACCTTACCTTCGGCCTTTCATTCCCGCTCTTCAGCCTTCCCGCCTTGCCCCCTTCCTTTTCTCTTCTTCGTTTTCGCATAATACGATATCGTAACAACATGACTGCAGCCGAAGACGTCGCACTGGCCCGCGCGCTGGAGCGCTGCGAGCCGCCGGCCGCCGGCTTCCCGCATGCCTCGCACCTGCGGGTCGCCTGGGTCTACCTCCACGAATCGGCCGGCGTCGAGCAGGCGCTGGCGCGCATGGCGGCGACGCTGAAGCGATTTGCCGCCTCGGTCGGCGATGCGGAAAAATACTCCGACGCGATCACCGCGTTCTGGATCTATCAGCTCGCCGCCGTGCACGCGGTGATGCCCGACGCCGGCTTCGACGACGTCGCGCGCGCGTTTCCACGGCTGCTGGACAAGGAGCTCCTTGCCGTTACGCCTCGTGCCCCCCATCCACCGGGCGACCCATCGCATCGGCCTGTACCTCGCCAACCTGCCTGACGACGCGCTGTCGCAGGGCGAGGCGCACATCCTCGCGCTGCTGGCCTCGTCCGGTCCGGCGACCATCGCCGACCTGCACCGCGGGCTCGCGCACAAGCGGTCGACGCTCACGAGCATCCTCGACCGCCTCGCCGACCGCGGCTTCATCACCCGCGCGGTCGGCCTGGACGACCGGCGCACGTTCCTGATCACGCCGACCGCACGGGGACGCCGGGCGGCGGGGCGCGTGCATCGCCACCTGGCCGCGCTCGAACGCGCCGTCGGCCGCCGCATCACCCCCGAGGACGTGCGCGGCTTCAAGGCGGTCGTCGCCGCGGTCGAGGACGAAGCGCACCGGCGGACGCGGTCGCGCCGCTGACCCGCTCGCGTATCATGGGCGCCATCGTGCGGCGCCGCTCCCTGTTGATCCTGGCCCTCGCGTCCGTCGCCCTGCGGCCGGCGCCGGCGCGGGCGCAATCGAGCCGGGAGGGGATGACCGCCGACCAGCTCTATCAAGCGGGGTGCGCGGCGTGCCACGGTCAGGACGGCAAGGGTCAGCCGCGGACCGTCGTCGGCTTCGACACGCCGCTGCCCGACTTCACCGACTGCGCCTTCACCACGCCTGAAGCCGATCTCGACTGGTCGTCGGTCATCCACAAGGGCGGCAGAATCCGCGGCCTCGATCGGCGGATGCCTGCCTTCGGCGAGCTGCTGTCGGACGCCGAGATCGACGGGTTGATCGGCCGGCTGCGCGGCTTCTGCGCCGAGCCGTCCTGGCCGCGCGGCGAGCTCAATTTCCCGCGTGCCTTCTTCACCGAGAAGGCGTTCCCGGAAAACGAGGCGGTGTTCACCACCGCGATCCACCGCGGCCAGGAGACCGACATCGAACAGGAGTTTCTCTTCGAGCATCGCCTCGGCCGGCGCGCACAGTACGAGATCAACGTGCCGCTCGGCTTCCGGCGGGACGTCGCCGGCGCGTGGAACCGCGGCATCGGCGACGTCAATCTCGCGTGGAAGTACGCGTTGTACGACAACCTGGCGCGGGGCCTGATCGTCAGCGGCGGCGGCGAGGTGACGCTGCCGACCGGCAGCGAGAAGCAAGGTCTCGGCGGCGGCGTGACGATCTTCGAAGGGTTCGGCATGGTCGGACAGGCGCTCCCCGGCGCGGCGTTCGTGCAGGTGCATGCCGGGTTCGAGGTGCCGGCCAACCAGGACGTCGCGAGCAAGGAGGGGTACTGGCGGACGGCGTTCGGCCGCACGTTCACCGCCGCGCGGTGGGGCCGCGCGTGGTCGCCGATGGTCGAACTGCTCGCCGCGAAGGCGCCGGGCGCCCCGACCGAGTGGGACGTCGTGCCGCAGCTGCAGGTCAGCCTCAGCGGGCTGCAGCACGTCCTCGTCAGCGGCGGCCTGCGGGTCCCGGTGAAGCAGCCAGAGAGCCGCGGCAAGACGCTGATGATCTACCTGTTGTGGGACTGGTTCGACGGCGGCCTGCGATCGAACTGGAGAACGCGGTGACGCGGGCGCCGCTCCTGGCCGTCGCCGCTGCCGCCTGGTTCACGATCGCTGCCGCGTCCGCGAGCGGCGGCGGCGGCGGTGCCGCAGCCCCGCCGCGATCCGCGCCGCACTGGTTCACGACGGCTGACGACTGCCTGGCCTGCCACAACGGCCTGCGCACAGCGCAGGGCGAAGACGTCTCGATCGGCGCCGGCTGGCGCGCGTCGATGATGGCGAACTCCTCGCGCGATCCCTACTGGCAGGCGGCGGTGCGGCGCGAGACGCTGGATCATCCGGCCGCCGCCGCGACTATCCAGGATGAGTGCGCGATCTGCCACATGCCGATGGCCCGGACCGAGGCGCGCGGCCGCGGCGGACAGGGCCGCGTCTTCGCGCATCTCCCGGTCGCCGACCGGAGCGACCGCGACGACCGCCTCGCGCACGACGGCGTGTCGTGCACGATCTGCCATCAGATCACCGCGGAAGGGCTCGGCACGCCCGCCAGCTTCACGGGCGGTTACATCGTCGATGCCGCGCGGCCGCTCGGCGCGTCGCGCGACCCTGCGGGCGCGCGCGCGATCTTCGGGCCCTTCGACGTCGACTCCGGGCTGAGCGTGCTGATGCATTCGGCCACGCGCTTCCGTCCGGCCGAATCGGCTCACGTGCGGCAGTCGGAGTTGTGCGCCACCTGCCACACGCTCTTCACGACCGCGCTCGGCCCGCGCGGCGAAGCCATCGGCGAGCTCCCCGAGCAGATGCCCTATCTCGAGTGGCGGCACAGCGCGTTCAGCGTCGAGGCGCGCAGCTGCCAGGCGTGTCACATGCGCCCGGTCGCGGGAGAGATGCCCGTGTCGTCGGTGCTCGGCCAGCCGCGGCAGGGTCTGTCGCGGCACAACTTCATCGGCGGCAACGCGTTCATGCTGCGCATGCTGGATCGCTATCGATCCGAGCTCGGCGTCGACGCACTGCCGGCGGAGGTCGCCGAGGGCGTGCACCAGACCGTGGGCAACCTGCGGGATGAAACCGCCGCGGTGGCGATCGAGCGTGCGGACACCGCCGCCGGCACGCTCGACTTCGACGTCGTCGTGCGCAACCTGACCGGGCACAAGCTGCCGACCGGCTATCCGTCGCGGCGCGCGTGGCTGCATGTCACGGTTCGCGATCGCTCCGGTGCCGCGGTGTTCGAGTCGGGCGGGCTCGAGGCCTCCGGTTCGATTGCCGGCAACGCGAGCGATACGGATCCCGCGGCGTTCGAGCCGCACTACCGGCGCATCGATCGGCCGGACCAGGTGCAAATCTACGAGTCGATGATGGTCGATGCGTCGGGCACGCCAACGACCGGCTTGCTGACGGCCGTGCGCTACGTGAAAGACAACCGCCTGCTCCCGCGCGGTTTCGACAAGACGACTGCCGCACACGAAATCGCCGTCGTCGGTGACGCGGCCGCCGACGAGGACTTCGGCGGCGGCAGCGATCGCGTCCGCTACAGCGTGGGCCTGACCGGACGCGACGGGCCGATGCGGATCGAGGTCGAGCTGCGATTCCAGACCATCGGCTTCAGATGGGCGCAGAACCTGAAACGGTACGACGCGCCGGAGCCGCGGAGGTTCGTCGGCTACTACGACGCCATGGCTGATTCATCGTCAGAACTGCTCGCGCGCGTGTCCGCGGTCATCACCCAGCCAACGCGCCCGGATCGTTAGCGTCGCGCGCCGTGTCGCAGACCGTCTCGCAGACGGTGTCGGAGACCGTCTCGGAGACGGTGTCGCAGACGGTCTGCGAGACGGTCTGCGGCACCGGCTATCCGGCTATAATTTGGCGAATCCGAGGGACTTATGCCCGAACAGAAGCTCGTCGGCACCAACTATACGCCGCCCGATCTCGTGGCCAAGGTGACCGGCCGTGCCAAATATGCCGAGGACTACCGCTCCGACGGGATGCTGTTTGCCAAGCTCCTCCTGAGCCCGATGCCCCACGCGCGCGTCCGTGGCATCGATACCCGCGCCGCCCTCGCGATGCCCGGCGTCAAAGCGATCCTCACCGCCGACGATCTGCCCGACCTGCGCGGCGCCGAGCGCGCGCTGACCAACGAACCGCTTTACCAGGGCGAGCCGATCCTCGCCCTCGCCGCCGTCGATGAAACGACTGCCGCCGAGGCGATCGAGCGGATCGAGCTCGACCTCGAGCCGCTGCCGTTCGTCGTCGACCCGGTCGAGAGCCTGCGCCCGGCCGGTGCGAATGGCCGCACCGAGGGCAACGTGTGGAACCCGGCGCCGCCGCCGGCGCCCGGCGCGTCCGGGCCGCCGCCGCGCCCGACGCTGCGCACCTTGAAGTGGACCGATCAGGATTTCGCGTCGGCGCCTGCAGGCGCGCTGCCGATGGCCGAAGCCTCCGAGCAATGGTCCTACGGCGATGTCGACGCTGGTTTCAAGGAGGCGGCGATCATCGTCGACGAGACATTCGTCGTGCAGTCCACAGGCCACCAGCCGATGGAATCGCGAAGCGCGATGGCCTACTGGCAGAACGGCAAGCTGTTCCTGCACGGGTCGACCCAGAGCGTGGCGCGCACGATAGATCCGCTGGCGAACTGGCTGAAGATGGACGCGGCGGACATCGTGCTGGTCAGCGAGTACTGCGGCGGCGGCTTCGGCAGCAAGGGCGCTGGCGCGATCTCGATGGTCGTCCCGGCGCTGCTCTCGAAGAAGGCGGGCGCGCCGGTGATGATGCGCATCAGCCGCGAAGAGGAGCACTATATCGGCCGCGCCCGCACCGGCATGGTCGGGCGCGCGCGCGCCGGGTTCCGCCGCGACGGCCGCATCACCGCGCTCGATCTCTTCATCGTCGAGGACAACGGTCCATACGGGCCGATGGGCGATCATCGCTCGGCCGGGAACGCCGCCTCGTTGATCTGGCAGCCGCTGGCGATGCGCTGGCGCGGCCTCGCCGTCATCACCAACACGCCGCCGCGATCACAACAGCGCTCGCCCGGGCCGATGCAGGCCAACGCGATCATGGAGCCGGTGGTGACGAAGGCGGCGAAGCAGCTCGGGCTAGACCAGCTGGCGATTCGCCGCCTCAACTCGCCCGAGGGCAAGGCGCTCTATGGCGCGCCGCGGCCGAACGGGCAGCGGCCGCACATCACCAGCGCGTTCGTGAAGCAGGCGCTCGATCGCGGCGCCGAGCTGTTCAACTGGAATGAGCGGAAAGCGCGTGCCGGACAGCGGCGCGGCACCAAGGTGCGCGGCATCGGCGTCGCCGTCGGCCCGCACGGCGCCGGCTCGATCGGCTACGACGGCCTGATGACGCTGCGGCCCGACGGCAAGCTCTACGTCCAGTCGGGCGTCGGCAACCTCGGCACTCACTCGTGCATCGACCTGGCGCGCGTTGCCGCCGACGTGCTGGCGATGCCGTGGGATCAGGTGATCGTCAACTGGGGCAGCACCGCGAAGAACATCCCATGGTCGGCGATGTCGGTCGGCAGTCAGACGACCCACGCGATGACCCGCGCCAACCTCGCCGGCGCCGTCGACGCGCGGTTGAAGCTGCAGGAGATCGCCGCGAAGGATCTCGGCGGCCTGCCCGCCGACTACGAGCTCGGCAACATGCGCGTCTTCCGCCGCGGCAATCCCTCGCGCGGCCTCACCTACGCACAGGCGGCATCGCGCGCGATCGCGCTCGGCGGCAGGTACGACGGCCACGAGCTGCCCGCCGACATCCATCCGATGACCAGGACATCGGCGTCGGCGCTGGCCGGCACCGGTCTGATGGGCGTCGCCAAGGACGCCTACCCGCGCGACGGCGACACCTATTCATTCGTCGCCGGCTTCGCGGAGGTCGAGGTCGACGTCGAGACCGGCGTGATGCAAATCGTGGACTATCTCGCCGTTGCCGACGTCGGCACCGTCGTCAACCCGCGCAGCCTGCACGGGCAGATTCTCGGCGGCATCAACCTCGGTATCGGCCACGCACGGCAGCAGAAGTGGGTGTACGACCAGCACTACGGCGTGACGCTGGCGCGGCGCTTCCATCACAACAAGCCGCTGACCATCCTCGACATTCCCGCGACGATGCGGACCGAGGCGCTCGGCATGGCCGATCCGGAAACGCCGACCGGTGCGCGCGGCGTCGGCGAGCCGCCGGTGGGCGCGGGGTACGGATCCGTCTTGAACGCGATCGCCGATGCGATTGGCGACGACGCATTCCGCCGCGCGCCGGTGACCGCCGATTTGATCCTGACCTTCCTCGAGCACGGGCACAGGCTCCACGATCCGCTCGTTGCACACATCTGACGCGGCGTCTTGACAGGCCCTCTAGACGATGCCATCGTCGTCTGCAGTCGAGAGAAAGGGATGGATGTCGATGGCGTCCGGTCGAGTGCCCGCCGCGCTTCGTACGCGGCTCGGCGACGATGCGACTTGTGGACTGATAGAGCTGCTCGATTCAGATCGGAAGGAATGGAGTGAACAGGTGCTCAGCGTCGCGGCCGACAGGTTCGAGCGGCGGCTGACAGAAGAAGTGTCAGCGCTGCGCGAGGACGTGCGCGGCGGCCTCCACGAGGGGCTGATGTCGCTCCGTCAGGAGCTGGCGACGACCCGCGTGGAAATGTTGAAGTGGTCGTTCCTCTTCTGGATCGGCGAAATCAGCGTCATTGCCGGCCTGCTTGCGTTCATGTTGCGCCGGCCATAAAACGACCCCGCCCCGTCTTCACCGCTTCTGTATAGAATGTGAAGACGCTTGTGACCCGTCCTCTCCTCATCATCTTCCTCACGATCTTCGTCAATCTCGTCGGCTTCGGGATCATCATCCCGCTGCTGCCGTTCTACGCCGTCACCTTCGGCGCCTCGCCGTTCGTCATCGGCCTGCTGTTCGCCGTGTTCTCGCTGTGCCAGCTCGTCGCCGCGCCGGTGCTGGGCGATCTCTCCGATCGCCACGGCCGGCGGCCGGTGCTGATCTTCAGCCTGGTCGGTACCGTGATCAGCTTCGTGATGCTCGCGCTGGCGCACAGCGTCTGGATGCTGTTTCTCGCGCGCATCGTCGACGGCCTGTCGGGCGGCAACATCTCCACCGCGCGCGCCTACGTCGCTGACGTCACCGAACCGAAGGATCGCGCCCGGGCGTACGGGCTGATCGGCGCAGCGTTCGGCCTCGGGTTCATCCTCGGGCCGGCGTTGAGCGGCATGCTCGCCGGCATCAGCTACACCGCCCCGATCTGGGCGGCCGCCGGCATCACCCTGGTCGCCGCAGTGATGGCGTGGATGTGGCTGCCCGAAACCGTCCATCGCGCGCAAGCCGGCACCGGCAACCCGCTGCGATCGCTGCCCGCGCTGCTGCACCGCCCGCTCATCCGCCGCGTGCTCGCGATCGATTTCATCTACTGGCTCGCCTTCGCCGTGTTCCAGACGACGCTGTCGCTGTTCGCCGCGCTTCGGTTCCACTTCGGTCCGGTCGAGACCGGGTATCTCTTCGCCGCGTTCGGTCTGCTCGGCGCGATCATCCAGGGCGGCTTCATCCGGCACGTCGTGCATCGCCTCGGCGACAAGCCGACGTTCCTGACCGGACTGGCGTTCGGCACGTTCGGGTTGATTGCGGTCGCGGCGGCTCACAGTGTCGGCACCTTTGCGCTGGCGCTCGTACCGGTCGCAATCGGCATGGGGTTCGGGCATCCGACGATGTCGAGCCTGGTCAGCCTGGTGGCGCGCGGCGACGAGCAGGGGCGCGTGCAGGGATCGGCGAGCGCGGTCGAGAGCCTCGGCCGTACGATCGGGCCGATCTGGGGCAACGCCTCGCTTCAACACCTCGGCGAGTCGACTCCCTACATCTCAGCCGCAGGTCTGCTGCTCGCGACCTTGCTGCTGACTGTCGGCTTTCACGTCGCTGACTCCGATCAGATCGGAGCCGAACTCGCGCGCGGGCGTTGATAACGGCCGGGCTGATGCCGCTTTCGTAAGTCCTGCATCATCGTCGTAACCAAATACCGTCGAGGCGCCGTCGCGCGCCCAGCACGGCTGTTTCAAACTCAACCGCGTCAACGCCAACAGCGGCGCGCCCGAATCGCGTCGACATGCTGACGCGCCCGCGCGTGCCGGTCCGCACTCGCCGGGCACACCCGTTGCCTTTCTAAGGGTCAACGCGCCGCCGACCACGCGGCGCCTCTGACGCGCAGACGCGCGTTTCCCCGACAACTCGATTGCGTTTTCAAACGCGCCGGTGCGGACACGGTCGACGTGTGCGCAGCGGCAGCGACAGGAGCACCCCAAATGCCGGCCTGCCGACGCCTTCTCCGAGCCGCCGCGTTCACCGCCGCGGCCTGTGCCGCTTCGCTCTCGACCGCCAGCGCGCAGACGACGCTGGTCCTGAACGCGCCGGACACGCATGTCTCCGACACGATGATCCAGGGCGGCGCGGCCGCCAACACGAATTTCAATCAACAGGATTTCTTCGCGACGCGCGCCAGCACCAACGCCGACTACCTGCGCCGCGGGCTGCTGAAGTTCGATACCCAGAACACGCTGCCCGCCGGTTCGACGGTGCAGGCGGCGACGCTGACGCTGACGGTGAAATCGGGCGGCACGGATGCCGCGCGCACGATCGGCGTGTTCCCGGTGACGACCTCGTTTCTGGAGGAAGAGGCGACCTGGAACCAGCGCCGCGTCAGCACGGCGTGGACCTCGGCCGGCGGCGATCTGGGCGCCGAGGCGACCCGCGCCACGGTGCCGAACAGCGCCGGTGCCAAAGTGAGTTTCAATGTCACCGCGCTGGTTCGCGCGGTGGTGGCCGGCGGGGGCGCGTCGCGGTATACGCGGCTCGCGCTCGCCGACCTCGGTGCCTCGACCAGCGCGTCGTATCGCGAGTTCTATGCCTCGGAGGCGGCCAACGCCGCGGTGCGGCCGGTGCTCACCGTCGTCTACGGCGGATCGTCGACGCCGCCGCCAACTGTCAATCCGCCGCCCTCGGGCACGACGACGACGCTGCGGGTCCTGCAGTACAACACGCATCACGGCGGCTACGGCACCGACGACGTCTACAGCCCCGAGCGCGTCGCCGACGAGATCGTCAAGACCAGGCCCGACATCGTGTCGCTGCAGGAGGTCGAGGTCAACACCAGCTGGAGCAAGGGCACGGACCAGCGCGCGATCTACAAGGATCTGCTCGAGCGGAAGACCAACACCACGTGGTACATGGTCTGGTTCGGCCGCAGCGGCGCCACGACCGGCCTCGGCGAGATGATCCTGTCGAAGTATCCGTTCGTCGCCACGTCACACGTGCTCCTTGCCGCCAGCCGCAGCGCCGTGGATGCGACGATCAGCGTCAACGGCCGCACCGTGAACTTCACCTCGGTGCACCTCGACAACGTTGCGCAGGCGAACCGCCTGGCGGAAATCGGCGAGCTGCTGCCGTGGGCGTCGACGCTGGCGGAGAACCGCATCATCGTCGGCGACTACAACGCGTGGCCGAACACGGCCGAAGTGGCGAAGATGAACGAGACCTACGTCGACACGTGGGCGGCGGCGAAGGCGGCCGGCACCGCGATCTCGTGGCCGGAGAATCCGGACGGCATCACGCACCGCGCGCACCGCATCGACTACATCTTCCGGTCGAAGGGCGCGACGGCGCTTGAGCTGAAGAACGCGTACGTGTTCGACACCAGCGTGTATCCCGGCACCTGCACCGGCACCGGCAACGCCAGCTGCTTCAAGAACACGAGCGGCATCGACCCGTCCGATCACCGTCCGATCATGGCGGTGTTCGAGGTGCGCTAGATCGGTAGAGACGACACGAACGTCTGTGGTCGACGGTCGGTCGAGAGGGCCGGTTCTTTGGGGGAACCGGCCCTTCGTTCTTTCGGCGGGCGCAGCTGTTGCATTCCCGCTTTCGACCGTGACCTTTCCCGCGATCGCTGAGGCGGCGCCGCGCACCACGGGGCCCATTTCGCGGCAGATTGCGGAAGTCCACGCCGATCGGACGCTCGGTCTCTACGGCGCCGCGCTCGCCGCCGCCAACCTCCTCACATCAATCCAGTGGCAGTTTCGATCGGGCGTCTCGCTGATGCTCGCCGACGGTCCCGAGCGGCTGTGCTGGCCATTCTGGGAACGCTGCTACGACCTGCAGGTCTCGGTCTGGACGGTCCACTACACGCTCTGGGCGTTCTTTTTTCTGTCGGCCGCCGCAGCGGCATGCTTCCTGGCGAGGAAGACGACGACCGGATACTGGCTGCTCGCGGGCGTCACCGTCATCCGCCTCGCCATCATGCTGCAGGACTACCGCCTGCGCGCGAATCAGCACTACATGTTGAACTGGGTGGTGCTGGCGTTCCTGTTCCTGCCAGGCAAGCGCGCGCTCATCCAGCACATCCTCGTCTCGCTGTACTTCTGGGCCGGTATCCTGAAGCTCGATTGGGAATGGCTCTCCGGCATCGCCTTGTACAACCAGGATCGGCTGTGGCTGCCGGCGGCGCTGGTTCCGGCGGCGTGCGTCTACGTCGTGGCGCTCGAGACGACGCTGGTCTTCGGTCTCTATGCGAGGCGCAACGCGCTGTTCTACGCCGCGCTGGCGCAGCTCGCGCTGTTCCACATCTTCTCGTGGCCGATCGTCGGCTTCTGGTACCCGACGCTGATGTTCTGCCTGCTCAGCATCCTGCCGCTGACGCGCCTGCTGCACCCGCCCTCCGAGTGGATCACGTTCGCATCATTGCGCCGGATCGGCCGGCGGCCGGCGCATGCGGCGACGGTTGCCGCCTTCGCGGCGTTGCAGTTCGTGCCGCATCTTTTCCCGGGAGACTCGGCGCTCACCGGCGAAGGGCGCGTCTTCGCCTTGCACATGTTCGACGCGCTGATTGTCTGCGAGGCGAAGATGACCTTTCATCTCGCCGACGGCTCGACGCGTGAAGATCCGCTGGCGCAAACCGCGCGGCTGCCGCACCGGAGCCGCTGCGATCCGGTGATCTTCTTCGACCTGGCCAAGAATGCCTGCCGCCGCCGCGCGCCGGACGTCGTCGATCTCGATCTGAGCCTGCGATCGCGGCACAGCTCGGACGCCGAGTACCGTCCGACGATCGATGTCAAAGGCTTCTGCGCGGCGGACCCCGCTTACGACATGTGGCGGCACAACGCGTGGATTAATCCGTAAGAGCGGTTCGAACCCTGAACTCAGAACCTCGAACCGCTCGCGCGCTAAGCCGCGCGGAGCGCGGCGTCGTCGCGTCGCGCCACCGCATCGAGCTGGGAGAGATAGAGAGCGAGCGCCGGCAGCCAGTTGGCGGTCTCGCGATAGCTTCGCCTTGCGAGACCGTACAGCAGCCGCGGGACGACATAGCGCGCGTTGAGCAGCCGCGCGCCGAAGCCGACGCGGGGCAGGAGGTAGCGGGCGGTGTCGGCGCTGAACGCGGCGTCGAATGCCCGCGCGTCCCGTTTTGGCGCCGCGCGATCCTCGAACGGCAGATGCGCGTACCGGGGGTAGCCGCGGACGACTGCCTCGGAGTGGAACGATTTGTCGGATGCGGCCAGGGACGGCGACATCACCTCGAGCGGCAGCGACGAGAGATAGTCGTAGAGGTCGTGGTCGAGATAGGGACTGTAAACGGTCGGCACCGCGCGCATCATGCCGAAGGGCACGAGCGCGAGCTCGCGCCGGATGCGATTCCAGAAGTTGAACGATTTGAGAGGATCGGGCGCGGTCGTGTGGCGATCCAGCTCCGCCGCGAAGTGCTCGATCGCGCGCTCGAGCGACAGCGCCTCCCGGTACGGCTCGCGGATCAGGCGCACCAGGAAGCGCTCGTCCGATCGCGATTGCGACGCCAGCAGCCGCGCCGCCAGCTCCCGTGTCCGTCCGGCCTCGATGAGCGCCGTCGCCTCGCGGCTGTGGAACCGGTTCGGCACCGACAGCGCGCCTCCCAACCCGTCGTACAGGGTCCGGGCCTTGCCGGCAAGCGCGTCGACCATCGGCACGTACCACGCGTGCTCGTCGGCGCAGAGGTGCGTCTCCCAGTTCTTGCGCGCTTCGGACTCGAAGCGCGACTCGCTCTGCGTCAGGAGCACGTGCCTCACGCCGAGCTCGCGCGCGATGATCGGCGCCAGCCGCTCGTCTTCGGTGCCGCGCGGCGGATACCGCGAAATAGTGACCGTGTAATCGGGCCGGTGGCCGCTCTCGCACAGCTCGAAGAGGATGTGGCGCGAGTCGCGTCCGCCGCTGAGCGGCACGACCACGTCGCGATCGGCCGGCGGGCGGCGGCGGATCGCCTGGCGGAACAGCTCGATGAAGCCGTCGATGGCCGTATCGCGCGTCAGCCGCTGCGGGCGCACGATGCGGTAGCCGCCCGATACGGTGAGCGTCCCCGCCTCCCAGACCAGCATCCCGCCGGGCGGCAGCGTCCGGATCGACTGGAACGGGGTGTCGTCGCCGAGGAAGAAGCCGAGACGCAGGAAGACGGCGAGCGCCGCCTCGTCGAACTTCGTCGGCGCGCCGGCGTCGACCAGCCTGACCAGCGACGGCGAGATCCACAGGCGATTGCCGTCGTGTGCATAGAACAGCGGCGACGCGCCGTAGCGATCGGCCTGCGCCGTCAGCCGCCGCCCATCCCACGCCCACTCGGCGAAGATGCCGCCATCGGCGCCCGACCCTTCGGTGATGCGGTGGCCGCGGAAGAAGTGCGGCAGCCCCGCGGTCTCGCTGCGGTCGTCCCGCTGGGTGATGCTGAAGCAGGGTTGATCGCGGATGCCGGCGGGGATCATTGGTTGACGGCCGGCCGCGGCGCGTCGGCGCCGGGCAGGTAGCGCTTCTCCGCTTCTTCGAGCTCGGCCGCCCGCTGCAGCCGGAACACTTCCGCGAGCGGCGCGATGCGCGCTTCGGTCCCGCGCACCGATTGCTCGGCAAAAATCACGGCGGCGGCGTCCTGCATGGCGGCGATGCTGGCGCGCAGCAGGTGGTTGGCCCAGATCAGCGCCGAGAACCCGTGGCGGCGAAACACCATCGTCGGCGTGTCGGCGTACTTGGTCGGCACGGCGATGACCGGCAGCCGCCCGTCCCACGCCTGCTTGAAGGCCAGCACCTCGTCGGGCGTCCGTTTCGCGCTGTGGATCAGGATCGCGTCCGCGCCGGCGTCGGCGTAGGCGTGCGCCCGCACCAGCGCCTCGGTGAGGCCGTGGCCGGCGATGAACGCCTCGGTCCGCGCGACGACGATGAAATCGGCGTCGCGCTGGGTGTCCTTGGCGGCGCGGATGCGGCCGCAGAACTCCGACACTTCGGCGAGCGGCTGCCGCTCGCCGCGGATGAAGCTGTTGGTCTTCGGGAACAGCTTGTCCTCGAGACAGACGCCGGCGACGCCGCGCGTCTCGAGCTTGGCAACGAGGCGCCGAACGTTGTTGAAGTTGCCGTAGCCGGTATCGCCGTCCATCAGGATCGGCACCGCCGCCGCGTCGGCCATGAACTCGACGACGTCGAGCACCTGCGTCCACGAGGCTTCGTTGGCGTCGCGCACGCCGAGCGCGGCAGAGATCGACAGGCCGCTTGCCCAGATGCCGGCAAACCCCGCTTCCTCGGCGATGCGGGCGCTGAGTCCGCTATGGGCTTCGAGAAGGAAGGCGAGCGCCGGTGATTCGAGCAGCTGCCTCAGCTGTGCCGGACGTGACGACATCGGACAGACCCCCTGCGTACCGCAGAGGTGCAACCGCGATGCCGTGGCCAGCCCGCGAACGGCGGGGCCAGGCGCGAGACGGAGCGAAAACGCTTCGCGATTTCAGGAGATCTGCTTCCGCGATGTTGGTAGGCTGCCTCGGTCAATGCGGCCGGACGAGGCCGAGGAGGCTGCGGAGACCGTTGAGCGTCTGGATCATCGACGCGATCAGCCCGGCGTTGCCGCCGTCGCGGGGGAACACCTGGCCGACCGATAGTTCGAGGCGGCTGATCATCTCTTCGGCTTTCTGGCGCTCCTGATCGGTCACGTGCGATCTCCTTCAGGCCGGTCCGGCTCGAGCCGTTCGAGCTCGGCGTCGGTGAGCGCGCGATGCACTTCGCGCGGGCCGCTCACCGGTTCCACGGGCTCGATGCGCCAGCCGCGCCAGCCGCAGGCGCTGCAGCGGAAGGGCGCGCGGCCGGTCACGTGCCGCCGGATGCGCTCGACCCACGATCGTGAGCGCGAACGATGCGTCGACGCGTGGCACGCCGGACACATCACAGGCACTGATCAGACCATACCAGATTTGTCAAACGAGTTGCGGCGTCGCCGCTCACCGGAACGTCTCGAGCCGCGACGGCGCGGCGATGCGGCAAAAAAGGGATGGAACGAATTCGCGGAACGGCCTACAATGCGCCTCGCGTTCAGCGGTAGGGGGAGCCGAGACGCCGCGCGACGCGCGCGCGCAGATCCGATTCCGACGCCGCCGCGGTGATGTCCATGCCGCTGTCGATCAGGCCATCGATCAGCGCGCGGATGATCTCGGCGCGATTCAGCACCTTGCCGCTCTTGCCGCGAATTTCGACGCCGAGGCGATCGAGGTGGTGCACCTGGCGATCGAAGAGGACGACCGAAACTTTCGACCAGGTCTCGTTGTGGATTGGCGGGCGTCCAGGTCCTGCCTTGGGCTGGGGCCGCGTGGTGGCTCGTATGGGCATCACTCTGGCGCGTCTCTTCGCCATTCAGCGGCAGTCCGACGGCGCAGATTATACAAGCTAGTTGTTGGTAGCACAAACACAGCAATTGTCGAAACGCACGCGCGTCACCGATCGATTTGCCGCATGACACCGAAAGCCGCAAAGGAACGCCGCCGCATCGGCCGTCCGCCCGCCGGCGCGCGCCTCGGCGAGAAGGTGAAAGACTACCCGCAGCTGAGCATCCGTCTTCCCGGCGACGTCAAAGCGAAGTTGCAGGCGCTGAGTCTGATTGCGTCCAAGCCGCAGTGGCGGATCATCACCGACGCGATCGACTGCTATCTGCGCGATCGACCCGAGCCCGAGCGGCGGATGGTCGATGAGATCGCCGGCCGGTCGAAAGCGCGCGGCCGCACGCGTCGGCCCGGCGGCTGACCGCTGCTCAGACCGGCGCGGGCGTCGGCTGTGGCGCCGCGGCGATCGGCAGGTAGATCAGGAAGCTGGCGCCGCGGCCGGGCTCGCTCACCACGTTGATGTAACCGCCGGCCTGCTTGACGATGCCATAGACGATCGAGAGGCCGAGCCCGGTGCCCTTCCCTTGCTCCTTGGTGGTGAAAAAAGGCTCGAACAATCTCGCCCGTGTCGCTGCATCGATGCCGGTGCCGGTATCGGTGACGCCAAGGCGCGCGTAGGTCCCGGGCTTCGCTTCGAGTAATCCCGCGGCCGCGGCTTCGTCGAGCTCCACCTCGTCGACGCGAACCGTCACGCGCCCTCCCTTCGGCATCGCATCGCGGGCATTCACCACCAGGTTGAGCACGACCTGCTCGATATAGCCCGAGTCGGCGAAGATCGTCAGCGGTTGCGGCGCGCACACGATCTCGAACTCGATTTCCGGACCGATCAGGCGGCGCAGCATGGTGTCCATGCCGCCGACGACGTCGCCGAGCGCGAACAGCCGCGATCGGGTCGCCTGGCGCCGGCTGAACGCGAGCAGCTGGCGGGTCAGGGCGGCGCCGCGATCGACCGACTGCTTGATCTCGCGCCTCCTCGCGCGCCGTGTCCTCCTGCGCCAGCTGCATCAGCATCAGATCGGCCGCGCCCATGATGCTCATCAGGATGTTGTTGAAGTCGTGGGCGACGCCGCCGGCGAGCCGGCCGATCGCCTCGAGCTTCTGCGATTGGCGCAGCTGTTCCTCCAGCGCGCGCCGACCGGTGATGTCGCGGAAGAATCCGGTCATGACCCCGGCGCTCCGCGCCACCGTCAACTCGAGCGGGAAGTCGCTGCCGTCGGCGCGCTGCCCCCGCAGCTCGAGCTGGCGCCCTGCAAGCGGTCCGCGGCCGGTGGTCAGGTACTCGTTGAGCGATTTCAGGTGAACGGCGCGTTCCGACGCGGGCAGCAGCAGCTCGACGTTGCGGCCGAGGATATGGAACCGGTCGTAACCGAACATCTTCTCCGCCGCGGGGTTGAACTCGCGGATGTTCAGCTGCTGATCCATGGTCACGATCGCGTCCTGTGCCGCGTCGAGAATGGCTCCCTGACGCTTGTCTTTCTGCTCGCCGCCGCGATACATCTTCCAGGACAGGTACAACGGCGGCATCGTCAGCAGCGCCGTCAGGTAGAAGCCCGAGCGCTCCGCGACCATGATGACCACCGCCGCGGCCACGGCGCCCAGCAGATAGCTCCACACGTTCGACGCGAAGTCGGTCTTCCAGATCCGCCATGGGCTCTGATGCGTGGTCAGGGCGATGGCGAACGCGATCGGGATCGTGTTGGCGAGGAAATAGATCAGCGCCATGCCGGCGAGCGGCTTGATCAGTGCCATCGGGGCCGCGGCGGCTGTGCCGCCGAGCCGGATGAACACCTGGCCGGCGACCTGCGCCGTCAGCGCCAGAACCGCCATGTTGAACAGCGTGCGATAGAGCGCCCGGCTCTGCGAGTGGATCGTGGTCTGGCTCAAGCCGCTCGCGGCGGCGACGATCATCGCCGCATGCGGCCCGCGCAGGATCAGCGCGGCCATGACGACGACCGAGGAGACCGACATGTTCGAGCCGCTGGCAATTTGAAACTGGATCTTGAACGCCGAGGTGACCGCCGCCAATGCCGTCAGCCCCAGCAGCGGCCACCATGGTGTGAGCTGTGCGCGCGGCACCAGCACGCCGAACACCACGACGAACGCCAACACGCCGACGGCGATCACCGAGAGGATGTACCAGCGCGCGCGGGGGGGCAGATCCCGGAGCAAAACCCGACAAGTATACCGGGGCGTCGGCCGTGCGATCGGTGGACTCGCACGCGGCGGCGCGCCTCGGCGCTCAGGTGGCGGCGCCGCGCGACCGCGACTTTGAGTTGACAAAGTTCAAACACATGTTTTATACAACCGTTTGAGAGACTCGACATGCCGCGGAAACTTGCGCTCGTGCTCATCGTCCTCGTCGCCGGCGCCGCCGTGCTCTACGCCTACCGCCGCCTCGGCCCGGCGCCGCTCGTGCTGACCGGCATCGTGACGACCAACGACGTCATCGTCAGCTCCCAGATCGCCGGCCGCATCGGCGAGCTCCGCGTCGCCGAAGGGGACGTGGTCAAGAAAGATCAGCTGCTCGCGGTGATTGCGCCCGAGGAGCTGAAGGCCGACACCGCCTACTTCGCGCAGAACGTCGAAGGCCTGTCCTCGCAGGTACGCGAGTCGGAGGCGGCGCTGCGCTATCAGCTGCGCCTCACCGCCGATCAGATTCGGCAGGCGGAGTCGACGCTCGCCTCGACCGAATCGCAGGTCGAGGCGGCATCGGCCGACGTCGAGGCGGCGCGCCTCACGAACCAGCGGACGCAGAACCTGGCCCAGCAGGGCGTCGTGTCGCCGCAGGAAATGGACCAGGCGCGGATCGCGCTGGCGTCGGCGCAAGCAAAGCTGGAGGCCTTGAGGAAACAGGTGGACGCGCAGCGGGCCGCGGTCGCGCTCGCGCGCTCCAACGCGGAACAGGTCACGCTGCGCCGCAGCCAGGTGCAGACGCAGGAGCACCTGCAGGCCGCGGCGTCGGCGCAGCGCGCCAAGGCCGACGTGCGGCTGCGCTACACCGAGATCCATGCGCCGCTCGAGGGCATCGTCGACGTGCGCGCCGCGCGGGTCGGCGAGGTCGTCAACCCGGGCCAGCCGATCGTCACCTTGATCAATCCGGAGGACCTGTGGGTGCGCGCCGACGTCGAAGAGAGTTACATCGACCGGGTGCGCATCGGTGACACGCTGACGGTGCGGCTGCCATCAGGCGCCGAGCGGCAGGGCACGGTGTTCTATCGCGGCGTCGACGCCGGGTTTGCGACCCAGCGCGACGTCAGCCGCACCAAGCGCGACATCAAGACCTTCGAGGTCAGGCTGCGCGTCGACAACACGGATCGGCGGCTCGCCGTCGGGATGACGGCCTACGTCATCCTGCCCGTTTCCGAGAGCGCTCCGGCGGCATCAAGATGAACGCCATCGACGTCCGCAACATCGTCAAGAAGTTCGGCGACTTCACCGCGGTCAACGGCATCAGCTTCACGGTCGAGTCCGGGGAGATCTTCGGCCTGCTGGGGCCGAATGGCGCCGGCAAGTCGACGCTGATTCGGATGCTGGTGACGCTGCTGCCGCCGACCTCGGGCACGGCGCTGGTCAACGGCTGCGACATCGTCAAGCAATCCGACGGCGTGCGGCGGGCGATCGGCGTCATCCCGCAGGCGATGACCAGCGATCTGGAGCTGAGCGTCGAGGAGAACCTCCTCATCTTCGCCAAGCTGTACGGCGTGCCGCGGCTGAAGCGCGAACAGCTGATTGCCGATCTGCTCGCCGCCGTCGAGCTGACCCAGTGGCGGCAGGCGCAGGTGAAGAACCTGTCCGGCGGCATGCGCCGGAGGGTCGAGATTGCGCGCGGCCTCGTGCACGAGCCGCGCATCTTCTTCCTCGACGAGCCGACGACCGGCCTCGACCCGGTGTCGCGCGTCGCGGTCTGGGAGATGCTCGAGAAGATCAAGCGCGAACGCGACCTGACGATTCTGATCACCACGCACTACATGGACGAAGCCGACAAGCTGTGTGACCGGATCGCGATCGTCGATCACGGCGACCTGAAGGCGCTCGACTCGCCGCTGAGGCTCAAGGCGTCGATTCCGGGGCGGAACACGCTCGAGGTGAGCTTCTCGCAGACGCCGCCCGGCTGGAAGCAGGTGCTCGAGGCGCTGCCGCACGTGGAGAGCGTCACCGGCGACGATCACATCTTCCGCATCGCCACCGCGCACGGGCCGGCGACGACGATGGCGGTGATGGAGGCGGCGGCGCGCGCCGGCATCACGGTGCCGTCGCTGTCGGTGCAGAGCACGACGCTCGACGACGTCTTCGTGCACTACGCCGGCCGCGCGCTGCGCGACGCGCTGCAAGAGGCAAATCCGCTTGAACGCGCGCCGGTATTCAGGCGGGCGTAGGGACCTTTTTATGGGACGCACCTGGGCGATCATCGAACGCGAGCTGCGGCGCTTCCGGCGAAGC
>Ga0207645_10000768_pt1 | contig 26717 bp, 29 predicted proteins | sample KBSM53metaG_FD_184331 | JGI IMG/M metagenome (GOLD analysis project Ga0207645, IMG submission 184331) | Miscanthus rhizosphere microbial communities from Kellogg Biological Station, Michigan, USA - KBS M5-3 metaG (SPAdes) (version 2) | ecosystem: Host-associated > Plants > Roots > Rhizosphere >...
ACGGTTCGGAATGGGCCAAGCTGCGCGGCCACCTCGGCGGCCTGCCGCCCAAGGTTGACCTCGCCGCCGAACGCGCGCTGGGCGAGATCCTGATCAACGCCTCCCGCGACGGCATGGTGGACTCCGCGCACGACCTCTCCGAAGGCGGCCTCGCGGCGGCCCTCGTGGAATCCTCGCTGCGCTACGGTGTGGGTGCCCGGATCGCTCTCGAAGACGTCCTGGACCGCGACGGCGTGGACCTGTTCACGGCGCTGTTCTCCGAGACCCAGGGCCGCGCCATCGTGGCCGTGCCCCGCTCCGAGGAGATCCGCTTCACGGACATGTGCACCGCCCGCGGCTTCGCGCACGTCCGGATCGGTGTGGTGGACGCCGAGGGCGGCACGCTGGAGATCAACGGCGTCGAGACCATGAGCCTCGACGCGCTCCGCGAAGCCCACGAGGCGACCCTGCCGAAGTACTTCGGCTAGTCCCCACCGCCACCCTAGCCTCGCAGGCTCGGCCAGGGAACCCTGGCGGCGTGGGCCCACCCACCGCCGCCCTAGTTCCATCGATTGCTCCGCAGCTGCCCTTTTGAACCCTCAAAACTGCAGTTGCGGAGCAATCGTTCGTTAACGGCCGGGCCGCCAGCCCGCCTGCAGGAGTGCGGCACGGACCTTGGCCACCGCGGCCTTGGCATCATCGTGCATATGCCGCTTGGAGATCCGGACCTCGGTCCAACCGAGGGCCGTGTACTTCTCCGAACGGGCGATGTCCCGGACGATCTGGCCCTCCTCACCGTGGAGTTCGCCCTCGTACTCGACGCCGATTCTGTATTTCCGATAGGACAGGTCGGGTTCGTGGTGCCGGGTTCCTGCATCGTCGATGATCGGCACGTTCAGCTCTGGTTCCGGAAGGCCGGCCCGGACTATGGCCAGCCTCAGCAACGACTCCTGCGGCGAATCGGAGCCCACGCGAATGAGGGCGATGGCTTCCTTCGCCTTGCGGATTCCGCGTTTTCCCTTGTGGCGGTCGATCATCCGCTGCAAGTCCTGAAGGCTGCAGAGCGGCGCCTCCCTGCCCTCGAGCTCAGGTCTGGGCATCCGAACGCAGCTGTCGCCGGCCACAACGAGTTGGTCTACGGTCAACATTTCGGCTAGATCCAGCCAGGTCCGCTCCGGGGTGGTGATGGGGATCCCGTCCAGCAGCGTGATTTCGTCGTCGTAGAGCTTCATGCGGTGGACGATGACGTGTGGCCGGTTGAGATGGGCCGCGCCCTCGGGCCTGATCACGTGGTACATCGGTGGTGCCTCCTTCTGCTGCCGCACCGGAAGCGAACCAAGCTCCGCCGCGGTGAGGTGCGACGCGGCGCATCGCTCATTGACCTCAATGAAAGGCCGCACTCGCACGCACAAGGGAAGCCCCGGCGTCGGGCTTTGCACACGGATTCCCCGGCCCAGCGCGGCCAGGGACTGGTGGCGGAGCCTTTTTAGTGACACACCAGCCGCTGCCGCTTCGACGACGGTAAAGGGTCGTCGCTGGAAATCGTCCGGCAGCGGACGCGCGGTCTTCATGGCTTCATCAGACCAGTTCGGCGTCGACGCTGCAGAAGTTATCCACAACGCCCATCGACTGCTCCATAAGTGCCGTTATGGAGCCTCAAAAGGGCGACTACGGAGCAATCGACGGGGGTTGGCGGAGCAATCCGCGGGGTCAGTCGTCGCTGCGGAGCTCCCGTTGCCGTGCGCTGAGGAGTTCGAGTTCGGGCCGGGCCGCCACGAAGCGTTCGACGCCGGTCAGCACCTCCACGACGTGTGCCCGGTCTGCTGCCACCAAGCCGGCGCCCAACTGCGTGCGCCGGTGCTGCTCATGATCCCCGACCTCGGCCACGGAGACATCAAAGCGGCGCTTCAGCTCCGCCAGGAGCGGGCGCACCACAGAGCGCTTCTCCTTCAGGCTGTGAACGTCGCCCAGAAGGATGTCGAACTCAATCCAGCCGATCCACATGCCATAAGCCTATCCATTGCTCGCCACCGGCCCCCTCGCCTCGCAAGCTCGGCCAGGGAACCCTGCCGTCGATTGCTCCGTAACGGCCGTTTTGAGGCCTCAAAAGGGCCGTTACGGAGCAATCGACGGGGTGAGACGGGGTTAGATGGTGAGCTCGCCCATCCGGTCCCAGCCGTCGCCGTCGAGCTGCCGGCTGATGATCCTGGGCGTCTCGGCCAGGGCCTGAGGCATGTCCGCCATGGCCTGCTTGAAGTGGGCGCTGTTCACGTGGGCCCCGGCGGCGTCATCCTTGAAGGCCTCAACCAGGACGAATTCGTTGGGGTCCTCCACACTGCGGGACCAGTCGAACCACAGGTTGCCTGGCTCCTGGCGGGTGGCTTGGGTGAAATCGTTCACGAGTCCCAGCCAGCGCTCCGACCAGTCCGGCTTGACCTTGAATTTGACGACGATGAAGATCATGGGCTGAAGCCTTTCGTTGGTTTTCCGGAGGTTCCATTCTTCCAGCATGACAATGCCGGGTCACATGGCAGTTGGCGGGTCAACAGGCCTTGATGGCCTCGCGGGCCAGTTCCTGCTGCCGCGGCGTGCCGATCCGGTCGGCCCACTGTTCGGCGAGCTGGAACTCCACCATGGCCTCGGTGCACCGGCCGGCGTCATGCAGGGTCCAGCCGAGGTTGTTGTGCAGCGAAACCACCCACCGTTTGGTCCGCTCATCGTGGACCGTGGAGGCATATTCCAGGGCGCTCCGGGTCCAGGTCTCGGCGTGGGCGGAGTCGGCGATGGCGAGCATGTGCAGCGCGTCCACGGCCAGGAATTCCTCACCCAGATGGTCTGCCAGTTCGGCCGCCTGCTCAAAGAGCGGCACGGCCATCTCGGGGTGGCCGCTGGAATTGAGCACCCGGCCGCGTTCGAGCAGCACCCTGACGGCCACGGTGGGCTCGTCGGCATCGACCGCATCCAGCAGGGCGTCGGCTTCCTCGTAGCGGCCCTGCAGCCCGATGGCCCGTCCCAGCTGCGTGGTGAGCTCGGCACGTTCGTCGGCGTCGTAGCGTTCATCTGCGGCCGCCGCCCGGAACCGGGCTTCGGACCCGGCGGGGTCGTCGAAGTTCCACAATTGGTCAAGGGTTTTCTGTTCCAGCATCCTTCGGCTCCTGATCAGCTTTCACCTGCGGCCAGTTCGTGTGCACTCCCAATGTAGCGGGAAGTGACATGCCTTTGTGCCCATCCCGTGAGGGCGCGGCCGGTCGCGTAGAACCAGTTGGACGGCCGGCTGAAGGCCGTGATTTTCAGGAACACCCGCCCGGCGGCGTCGATCTCCACTTCGAAGGCCTCCTCGCCCCGCACGGGATGACCGGGCAGTGTGCCGTACCCGAACCCGGCTCGTTGCGGCCCGTCGCCGGGCACGGGCCGGCGCACCCACACCACCTCGCAGGGCGCGTTGATCCGGAAGGGTCCGACGCCGAATCCGCTCACCACGCGCGCGCCGGGCACGACGGCGTCGGAGTCGGTGTGGACGCGCAGCCCGGAGCGTTTCTGCAGCTGCCAGGTCAGAATCCCCTGCGCCACCCTCCGGTACAAAGCCGGGCCGTCGCCGAGGTATGCCCGGGACACCAGGCAGGGAAAGCCCGCCGGCGCCTGGCCGTGCTCAGTGGAGCCAATGCCCGGATAGTTCAGCCCGCCCCGCGCGCCGGCACCGGGATCACCGCTCATGTGTCCTCGCCCCTGGCGAGTCCCGCCCAGCCCAGCTGTTCCCGCTGCTTCCGGCTGAACGAGGCGACCACCAGGTCGTACGAATCCTCCACCATGTCCCGGATCATGTCGTCCGGCAACGATCCGTCCAGCCGGACCCCGTTCCAGTGCGTCTTGTTCATATGCCAGGCGCCGGTGATTTCCGGGTGGATGGCCCGCAGCTGTTCGGCCAGGGCCGGCTCGCATTTGAGGCTCACGGACCAGTCGGCCGGGTCCATGGCCGACGCCGCGAACATCTTGGCGTCCTGCCGCGTGCCGCCGGCTATCCCCGCCCGCACCTTGAAGACCGATGTCTCCGGTCCGAAGGGAAAGTCCTCAAACGCACCGGGGAAGCTCAGGCAGATCTCGCGCAGGGTGGCAACGTCCATGGCACGAGCCTATCCGGGTGCAGCTATCCGGGCCCCGCTGCCAGCTATCCCGCTGCGGCCTGTCCCGCTGCGCGGGCGTCGCCGATGCTGTGCAGCCCTTCCGGGGTGGTGCCGTTGACTTCGTAGTCGCCCACGGTGCGGGCCTTGAACACGGCGGGGTTGTGGGTGGAAACGGTCCTGGCGTTGCGCCAGTGCCGGTCCAGCGATTTCGACTTCGACGTGGCGGATGCCCCGGTGATGTCGAAGAGCTGCTGGGCCGCGGACTGGACGAGTTCCGGCACCAGCAGCTGCGCCTTTTCCACCGCGATCTCGCCGCGGACGTAGCGTTGTTCCGGGGTGAGGTCCAGGTTCTGGTCCGCGCCGGCGTCGAGCTCCCGGGCGGCGGCCAGCACCACGGATTCCGCCGCGAAGACCTTGGCCGAGAGCTGGCCGACCAGCTGCAGGATCAGCGGGTCGTGGCGGAACAGTTCGCCGGAGCCGGTGTTGAAGGTGCGCTTGCGGTCGCGGACCAGCGCCCTCGCGTCGGCCAGCGCCGCCCGGCCGATGCCCGCCAGGACGGCGAGCAGGACCAGCTGGAAGAAGGCCGGCTCGTGCGTGGTGGATTCCGAGCGCCGGATGATGTTGGTGTCCGGCACCACGGCGTCACGGAAAATCGTGGTGCCGGTGCCGGTCAGCTGCTGGCCGAACCCGTCCCAGTCGTCGAGGATTTCCACTCCGGGCTGGGTGGTGCTGACCACGGCGTACTGGCGGCCCTCCACGCCCTCGGTGCTGGCCATGACGGCAATCCACTCGGCGAAGATGGTGCCGGTGGTGTAGTACTTCCTGCCGTTGAGCAGCCAGTCCCCGCCGTGGCGTGTCAGCTTGGTTCCGGTGGTGCCCAGGACATTGCCGGATTTCTCCGTGGCGGCGTTGCCAAAGATCTCGCCGGCCACGACTTTCGGGTACCAGCGGTTCCGGAAGTCCTCGGATTCCAGGCCGACGGTTTCCACGAACGCGAAGTGCGAGCGGTAGAGGTGGGCCACGGAGGAATCCGCCTCGGCGAGTTCGATGAGCAGCCGGAAGAAGGGCTCGAAGCCGATGCCGTCGCCGCCGTGTTCCGTGGGCACCCGCAGCCGGCCGAAGCCTTCCTCGTTCAGCCAGCGGACCTGTTCGAAGGGCAGGACCCGGTCCTGCTCGCGGGCCAGCGCGCCCTCCGCGATCCGGGCAAAGACGGGCCGGAAACGCTGGGCCAGGGTCTCGTAGGCGGCTTCGGCCGACGGTGCCTCGGCGTAGGCGGCTTCGGCCGACGGTGCTGATGGTGCTGCGGCCGATGGTGCTGCGGGGGCTGTGGTCTCTGCTGCGTAGGACATGCGTTCCCTTGGTTGCTGTTGGCCGGGCTAGAGCTTGGCGGCGTCGGCGGCGGGGTCCTGGTCCCAGGGGGTGGGCAGGATGCCCTTCTGGTAGCTGGCAAACCAGGCTTTGACCTCCGGGGACTGGAAGGCGGCTTTGAGGGCCGCGGCCTTCTCCGACCCGGCAAAGTCCTTCCGCCCGGCAACCACGATCCGGAACGGGACCTGGTCCGCATCCGTTTCGAAGGCCAGTGCGTCGTCCTTGCTGTGCCCGGCATCGGCGGCCATCCGGGCGACCAGGAAGCCGGCGTCGACATCGGGAAGGGTCTTGGCGAGGGACTGCTGGTCCACTTCCACGAACTGCAGCTTCTTCGGGTTGGCCGTGATGTTCTTTTGCGAGGTGTGGATCACGGTGGCGTCGGACAGCTCCAGCAGGCCGGCGTCGCGCAGCATGAACAGGGCCCGGCCGTTGTTCGCCGGGTCCACGGGAATGCCGATCTTGGCGCCGTCCGGGAGCTCCTTGAGGGACTTGTACTTGTCAGACCAGATGCCGCCCGGGGCGCTGTAGACGTAGAACAGTCCCACGTTCTCCAGGCCCTTGTCCTGGTTGAACTGCTTCAGGTAGGCGTTGTGCTGGAAGAAGTTGGCGTCGAATTCGCCGTTGGCCACGGCCAGGTTGGGCTGGATGATGTCCGTGACGTAGGTGGGCTCCAGGGTCCAGCCCTGGGCCGCGAGCAGCTTCTGGGCCAGCTTGGTCGGTTCCTGGTACGGGGCGGACTCGGTGACGATAATCTTGATCGTCTTGCCGCCGCTGGCGCCGGCACCGCCGGGGTTGGTGAGGCCGCAGCCGGTCAGTGCCGCGGCGGAGACCGCACCGGCGCCGGCGAGGGCATATTTGAGGAAATTTCTACGCTGCATGGTCTTGGTCCTTTGTGGTGGTTCGCGCTGAGCTATGACTGGGCGGTAACGCTGGCGGGCTGGTTTTCGGCCGCCGCGGAGAATTCGGTGAAGGCTCCCCGGAAGGCCGCGGCGGGGTGGCGTCCGTTGAGCCGCGGCCCGGCGCCGAAGAGCTTCTCGCGCAGGGTTCCCGGCGCGTAGCCGGTCTGGGCGAGGCCGCGGCTGCGCAGTTCCGGCAGCACACCGTCGATGAAGTCGGTGTAGGAGCCGGGGATGGTCTGGTTGATGATGTTGATGCCGTCGATTCCGGCGTCCTGCCACTGCTCGAGACGGTCGGCAATCTGGTCCGGCGTTCCCACCACCCGGTTGGCCCGGCTGCGGTAGAGCGCAATGTCGCGGAGGGTGGGGTTGCCGCCGCGGACGGAGGCGCGGATGGCCGTGAGATGTCCCTGGCTGCCTTCCGTTTCAAGGTCCCCGAGCGGGGTGTCCAGCGGCAGGCCGCCGAGGTCGACGCCGAACCCGCCGCCCACGTGGGCCAGCAGGGCCTCAATGTCCAGGCTGTCCTCGAGCTCGTCGGCTTTGCGGCGCGCCTCGGCTTCGGTGCCGCCCACCACAAAGTGCATGCCCTGGAGGAACTTCACGTCATCCGGATGGCGGCCGGCGGCAACGGCCTGTTCCCGGACGGCCGCGGTGTACTTCGCGGCCACCTCGGTGCTCGGCGCGAGCGTGAAGGTGGCCTCGGCGTTGGCGGCGCAGAACTGCTGGCCGCGGCCGGAGCTCCCGGCCTGGAAGAGCACCGGGGTGCGTTGCGGCGAAGGGGCCGCGAGGTGGGGTCCGTCGATCGAGTACCGGGGTCCGCGGTGGTAGATCTTACTGACTTTCTCCGGGTCCGCGTGGACTCCGGTCGCCTTGTCCCGGAGCAGCGCGTCGTCCTCCCAGGATCCTTCCCACAATTTGTAGGCGGCCTCGACGTATTCGTCCGCCCAGTCGTAGCGTTCGTCATGCTTGGTCAGCTCGGTGGCGTTGAAGTTCCGGTGCGCGTTTTCCAGCACGCTGGTGACGATGTTCCAGGCCACCCGGCCGTCGCTGATGTGATCCAGGGTGGACATCTGCCGGGCGAACTGGAACGGATGGCTCTGAATCACCGACGACGTCGCGGCCAGTCCGATCTCCCGCGTTCCGGTGGCGAGCGCGGAGAGCAGGATGAGGGGGTCGTTGGACGGCACCTGCAGGCCCTTTTTCAGCAGCGATGCCCACCCGCCGTCGTAGTCGCCGTAGAGACCGACGACGTCGGCGAAGAAGATCGCGTCAAACTTGGCGTCTTCGAGCTGGCGGGCCAGGTCGATCCAGAGCTGGAGTTCGTTGAACCGGTGCTGCTGGGCTTCCGGGCGCCGCCACTGGCCGCCCATGATGTGGCTGGACGTGTTCATCACGAAGGCGCTGATCAGCAGGCGGGGGCGGGGTCCGTCGAAACGGGTACTGGGTGTTGACGTCATGGGGTGCTTTCCGCTGAGGGAGGTGGGAAGAGGGTGCTGCCGGCGCTCAGAGGCGCTTGTCCAGGCGCCGGGCAACATAGGATCCGCCCAGCTGAACGATGGTGACCAGCAGGATCATCAGGACTATGGCGGTGATCATGAGCGGTGTCTCGTAGCGGTAATAGCCGTACCGGATGGCGAAGTCGCCGATTCCGCCGCCGCCCACCAGGCCGGCCATCGCCGAGTAGGAGATGAAGCTGACGGTCATGATGGTGATGGAGCTGACGAGTCCGGGCTTCGCCTCCACAATCAGGACGTCCCGGACGATCTGGGACCGGCTGGCGCCCATGGACCGTGCCGCTTCGACCACTCCGCCGCCGAGCTGGCTCAGGTTCTGTTCCACGAAGCGGGCGAAATACGGAATGGCGTTGAGGGTCAGCGGGACAATGACGGCGGCCGTGCCGATGGTCGTGCCGACAATGAACCTGGTCACGGGAATGATTGCGATCAGCAGGATCAGGAACGGGAACGAGCGGAGCAGGTTGACCAGCCCGTCCAGGACCCGGTGCAGCTTTGGCCTGTGCTTGAGCCCGTTGGGACCGATGGTGTAGAGCAGGACACCCAGCGGTGTCCCGAGCAGCACCGCCAGCGGGATGGCCACCAGCAGCATGGTGAGGGTCTGCCCCATGGCGACGCCGATTTCGGGCAGGACTTCCAGGATGCGGTCAAACATTGATCAGGCCCTCCGACGCGGCTGTGGTGTGGGTGCCCCTCCCGGAGCGGTCCAGCTGGATCTCATCGGAGACCAGGTAGCGGCCGATCGACGTCGCCGGGTGGAAGCCGGGGCGTTGGAGTTCGGCGAGGTCGAACTGCTCCACCACCCGGCCTTCTTCCATGACCGCGACGTTGTCCGCGATGGCCTTGATGACATTCATCTCGTGGGTGACCACCACGATTGTGATGCCGAATTCGGCGTTGACGTCGGCCAGGTACTGCAGGACCGATGACGTCGTCCGGGGATCCACGGCCGACGTCGGCTCGTCGCAGAGCAGCACCTTGGGCCCGGTGGCGAGGGCGCGGGCGATCGCCACCCGCTGTTTCTGGCCCCCGGAGAGTTTGGCCGGATACGTTCCCGCTTTGTCGGCGAGGTCCACGATTTCCAGGGTTTCGGCGGCCCGCCGCCGGCGTTCCGCCTTCCCGACGCCGGCGAACTTCAGGGACAGCTCCACATTTTCCTGGGCTGTGAGGTTGTTGAGGAGATTGAAGTGCTGGAAAATCATGCCGATGTCGTGCCGCTTGGTCCGGAGCTCGGCGTCGGACAGGGTCACCAGGTCCACGCCGTCCACCAGGACGCGGCCCGACGTCGGGCGCTCGAGGAGGTTGATGTTGCGCAGCAGCGTGGATTTGCCGGCGCCGGAGAACCCGATGATGCCCTGGATGGTGCCCCGCCTGATGTGCAGGCTGACGTCATCGACGGCCGTGAAAGGTCCAGCGGCCGAAGCGAATGACGTGCTGACGTTCTGGATCTCGATCACAGGCCCCCACCTGCTCGGGGCCGCGGCGCTGCCGCTGTCTGCGTGTTCATGATTTCCTCCGGGCTCGCCCGAGGAAAGCCCTGGATCCTGGCTTCCGGGCAGCGCTGAGCGAAGCCGGGGAGCCTCAGAACACAGTGGTTCTCCATCGGTCCTGGCGGTAGCACCGTCCTCAAAGGAGGGGGTTGCTGCGGCGTCACGGAGCCAGATCTCTCAGCCGCTCGGGATGGTTACGAGTCCATCTCACACGGCAGGAGGCCGGATACGGAAAAAGCCGGTCACATTTTGTAACCGACTCTTCCCGATCTGTTGATCGTCATTCCCGGGCCGTCAGATGCCCACGCGCCAGCCTTCGCGGGCGGGGCACGCGTTCACGACGACGTCCAGCCCGGCGGCCTTCGCCCGGTCCGTCGCGCCGTCATCGAAGACGCCCAGCTGCAGCCAGACGGCCTTGGCGCCTACCGCGATGGCCTCGTCTATGACGGCGCCCACCCTGTGGGAGTTGACGAAGCAGTCCACGACGTCGATCGGGTGCTTCTCCGGAGGGATGTCAGTCAGGGAACGGTACCCCTTCTCGCCGTGGACGTCGTCGCCCGGAAGGTTGACCGGAATGATGGTCATGCCCATCCGGTCCCGGACATAAAGGGAGACGTCATACGCCGAGCGCCATTCGTTGGTGGTGAGGCCGACCACCGCCCACGTGCCTTTGGTTCGCATGAGGCGGTCAATGACTGCCGGATCGTTAACATGGGCCATGCATCAACCTTACTCCTGCGACCTTTCCGGGCAATTGTCGAATAAATGAATGATTTGGGCCGGACGCATGCCGGGTGAACGAATATTACGGCGCTCCCGGACGCCGATTTTGCGGAATCGTGCATCTGAAGTTCTAGTAGGTAGTGACCATCCCGAGCGGCCGAGAGACCTGGATCGATGACGCCGCAGCAACCCCCGGTGACGTGAGACGACCATTCCCACGCAACCGTTCCGCCCTCCTTCGCTGAAATTCGAGGGAGCCGGAGCGACCAAGGGTGCTACTGCCAGGACCGATGGAGTGCAGCAATGACCCCTGAGAATTCTTCCGCCCTGCCCACCTTTGCCCGGACTGCGTCCGAGGCATTCCCACAAACCACTTCGGACGCGACGGCGAACGAAGCAGGGCTGCGTGACGCGCCCGGCTCCTCTCGCGGCTCTTCGGGATGGTCCCTGAACGAGCCCACGGACGGCGCAGTGCACGGCGTCCCCGCCGACGGGCCGGCGCGTCACCGCAGCACCACCTCCGGAAACCACCCTCCCCGGCACGGCGCCGCCGCGACCGCGGGAACTGTCCAGGCAGAGACGGTTGCGTTCTGGGAAACCCAGGCTCTCCGCCTCGACTGGGCGGACCTGCCCGGCGGCGCAACGGAGCACGCCAAGCCCTGGCACACCGCGCACCGCCGGGTCCCGGCCGACGTCGAGGCCGGCCTCGGACCGCAGATCACCTGGTTCGAAGGGGGCAGGCTCAATGTCGCCTACAACTGCGTCGACCGCCACGTGGCGGCGGGGCGCGGAGACAAGGTGGCCCTGCACTTTGAGGGCGAGCCCGGCGACCGCCGCGCCGTCACCTACGCCGAACTCCAGCGCGAGGTTTCCAAAGCCGCCAATGCCCTCCTGGATCTCGGTATCACCAAGGGCGACCGGGTGGTCATCTACCTCCCCGTCATCCCCGAAACCGTGATCATCACCCTCGCAGTGGCCCGGATCGGCGCCATCCATTCCCTGGTCTTCGGCGGATTCTCCGCCGAGGCCCTGAAGTTCCGGGTGGAGGACACCGGCGCCAAGCTGCTGGTCACCACCGACGGCCAGTTCCGCCGCGGCACCGCCGTGCCGGTCAAGGACAACGCGGACGCCGCCGTCGCCGGCGACAACGCCATCGAACACGTCCTGGTGGTCAACCGGACCACTCCCGCGGACGAGCTGGACACCGTCCCGATGAGTGCCGGCCGCGACGTGTGGTGGCACGACGCCGTCGGCACCGCCTCCGAGACTCACGAAGCCGAGGCGTTCGACGCCGAGACGCCGCTGTTCATCATGTACACCTCCGGCACCACCGGCAAGCCCAAGGGCCTGGTCCACACCTCCGGCGGCTACCTCACGCAGGCGTCATGGAGCTTCGAGCACCTGTTCAGCAACCCCGACCCCGCGTTGCGGGAGGAGGACGTGCACTGGTGCACGGCCGATCTCGCCTGGGTCACCGCGCACACCTACGAGCTCTACGGCCCGCTCTCCAACGGCGCCACGCAGGTCATCTTCGAGGGCACGCCCAACACCCCGCACCCGGGCCGGCACTTTGAGATCATCGAACGGTACGGGGTCACGCAGTATTACACCGCGCCCACCCTGGTCCGCTCCCTCATGGGCTGGTTCCCGGACGGCGTCCCGGACACGTACGACCTCTCCTCCATCCGTCTCCTCGGCACGGTGGGCGAGGCCATCAACCCCGAGGCCTGGCGCTGGTTCCGGACCAACATCGGCGCCGGCACCGCCCCCGTGGTGGACACGTGGTGGCAGTCCGAAACCGGCGCCACCATCCTCTCCCCGGCGCCGACGGATGCCGCGTTCAAGCCCGGCTGCGCGGCCCGCCCGCTGCCCGGCGTCAGCACGCGCATCGTGGACGACGCCGGCAATACGGTGCCGCCCGGCGTCCAGGGTTTCATCGTGGTGGACTCCCCCGGCCCGGCGATCGCCCGGACGGTCTGGGGCAACCCGCGCCGCTACTTCGATTCGTACTGGCGCCAATACGCCGAGCAGGGCTGGTTCCTCGCCGGTGACGGCGCCAAGTATGACGACGACGGCGACATCTGGATCCTCGGGCGGGTGGACGACACCCTCAACGTCTCCGGACACCTGCTCTCCACCATCGAGGTCGAATCGGCGCTCGTCACCCACCCGGACGTGGTGGAGGCCGGCGTCTGCCCGGTCGCGGACCCAAAGACCGGCCACGCGATCGTCGCGTTCGTGGTGCTGAAGGATTCGGCGGCCACCCCCGACATCCAGGGTGTGCTGAAGGCGCACGTCGCGAAGCAGATCGGGCCGATCGCCAAGCCGCGGGACGTCGTCGTCGTTCCCGACGTGCCGAAAACCCGCAGCGGCAAGATCATGCGCCGGCTGCTGACCCAGCTGTTCGAAGGCACAACGCTCGGCGACACCACCTCGCTGCAGAACGAACCATCCATCGCGGGCATCCAGGATGTGCTGCGCGACCGCGCCGCGGAATTCCTGGCAACAGCAAGCCCCACCCGGAAGTAAAGGAACACCCATGACTGAGATCAGCAACGTCGCCCGTCTTTCCGAACCGCTCAAGTTCGCCTACTGGGTCCCCAACGTCTCCGGCGGCCTGGTGGTGTCCACCATCGAACAGCGCACCGGCTGGGACTTCGAATACAACAAGAAGCTGGCCAGGATCGCGGAGAACTCCGGCTTCGAATACGCCCTGACCCAGACCCGGTACGCCGCCTCCTACGGCGCGGACAAGCAGCACGAGGCCACCTCGTTCAGCCTGGCGCTGCTGGCCGCCACCGAGCGCCTCAAGGTGATCTCCGCCGTCCATCCGGGCATGTGGCACCCCGGCGTGCTGGCGAAGTACATCATCACCGCGGACCACATCTCCAACGGCCGCGCCGCCGTGAACATCGTCTCCGGCTGGCTCAAGGACGAATTCACCAACTTCGGCCTCGAATGGCTCGAACACGACGAGCGCTACGTCCGCACCGAGGAATTCATCAAGGTCCTCCGCGGGCTCTGGACCGAGCAGGACTACAGCCAGTCCGGCAAGTACTACAACATCACCGACTTCACCCTGAACCCGGCACCGGTGGACGTGCCGGGCCGGGCGCACCCGGAGATCTTCTTCGGCGGAAACTCCACGGCCGCGCAGGCCACCGCCGGCCGGGTGGCTGACTGGTACTTCTCCAACGGCAAGGACCTCGACGGATTCAAAGAGAACATCGCCGGCGTCGTCGCGGCCGCCGGAGACAGTGGGCGCGGGGCCGGGGGCGCCCTGCCCACACTCCCCTCTCCCAGGTTTGGCCTGAACGGCTTCGTCATCGCCCGGGATTCCGAGAAGGAAGCCCGCGACACCCTCCGCGAGATCGTCGAGAAGGCGCACAAGCCCGCCGTGGAGGGGTTCCGCGCCGCCGTCCAGGAAGCCGGGGCGTCCACCAAGGACGGCAAGGGCATGTGGGCCGACTCGAGCTTCGAGGACCTGGTCCAGTACAACGACGGCTTCAAGACCCAGCTGATCGGCACCCCGGAGCAGATCGCCGAGCGGATCGTGGCGTACAAGAAGATCAGCGTGAACCTGTTCCTGACCGGCTACCTGCACTTCCAGGAGGAAGTCGCCGCGTTCGGCCAGGACGTCCTGCCGATCGTCCGCGAACTCGAGGCCGACCTCGCCCGGAAGAACGGCACCGAACTGGACCTGTCCCGGACCCCGGCGGCAAACGCCGGCACTACCAGCAAGCTGGTGAACGCGTAATGGCTGACCGCAAGTTCGGTTTCCGCACCCGCGCGCTGCACGCCGGCGGCACCCCCGACGCCGAGCACGGCGCCCGCGCCGTGCCGATCTACCAGACCACCTCCTTCGTGTTCAAGGACACCCAGGACGCCGCGAACCTCTTCGCGCTGCAGAAATACGGCAACATCTATTCCCGGATCGGCAACCCCACCGTGGCCGCGTTCGAGGAGCGCATCGCCTCCCTGGAGGGCGGAATCGGCGCCGTGGCGACGTCGTCGGGCATGGCGGCGGAGTTCATCACCTTTGCCGCGCTGACCCAGGCCGGGGACCACATCGTCGCCGCCTCCCAGCTCTACGGCGGCACGGTGACCCAGCTGGACGTCACGCTGCGCCGCTTCGGCGTGGACACCACATTCGTCGCCGGCACCGACCCGGCGGACTACGCCGCCGCAGTCCGGGAAAACACGAAGGCGATCTTCGTGGAGGTGGTGGCCAACCCGTCCTCGGAGGTCCAGGACCTTGCGGCCCTCGCGAAGGTGGCGCACGACGCCGGCGTCCCGCTCGTCGTCGACGCCACCTTGAGCACGCCCTACCTCGTGCGGCCGATCGAGCACGGGGCGGACATCGTGATCCACTCCGCCACCAAGTTCCTCGGCGGCCACGGCACCACCCTCGGCGGCGTGATCGTCGAAAGCGGCCGCTTCGACTGGGGCAACGGCAACTTCCCGACCATGACCGAGCCCGTGGCCTCCTACGGCAACGTCTCCTGGTGGGGGAACTTCGGCGAGTACGGGTTCCTCACCAAGCTGCGCTGCGAACAGCTGCGCGACATCGGACCCGCGCTGTCCCCGCAGTCGGCGTTCCAGCTGCTGCAGGGCGTGGAGACGCTCCCCCAGCGCCTCGACGAGCACCTCAAGAACGCCCAGGCCGTGGCCGAATGGCTGGAAGCGGACGAGCGCGTGGCCTACGTGAACTTCTCCGGCCTGCCCTCGCACCCGCACTTCGAGCGGGCGCAGAAATACCTGCCGCTGGGTCCGGGCTCGGTGTTCTCCTTCGGCGTCAAGGGCGGCCGGGCCGCGGGGCAGAAGTTCATCGAGTCCCTGCAGCTGGCCTCCCACCTGGCCAATGTGGGCGACTCCCGGACCCTGGTCATCCACCCCGGGTCCACCACCCACCAGCAACTGAGCCCCGAGCAGCTCGAGTCGGCAGGTGTCCCCGAGGACCTGGTCCGCATCTCCGTGGGCCTCGAGGACATCGATGACATCCTCTGGGACCTGGACCAGGCGCTGGACGCCGCCTCGGAAGCAGCAGCCCCGGATGCATCCGCAGAGGCTGAAGCCTGCACGATCGGAGCGAACTGATGAGTGTTGAAGAACGGACCTGGACCGGCCCCTCGGCGCCGGAGCGCCTGAACCTGCTGCGGCAGGCGAAGTCGATCGCGATTGTGGGCGCTTCCGACAAGCCCTCGCGCGCGAGCTATTTCGTGGCCACCTATCTGCAGTCCTCCACCCGGTACAAGGTCTATTTCGTGAACCCGGTGGTGAAGGAAATCCTGGGTCAGCCGACGTATGCGTCGCTCGCGGACCTGCCGGAAAGCCCGGACATTGTGGACGTGTTCCGCAAGCACGGCGACTTGCCCGGCGTCCTGGACGAGGCCATTGCCGCCGGCGCCAAGACCCTCTGGCTGCAACTGGGCTCCTGGCACGAGGACGTTGCCAAGGAGGCCGAGGCCGCCGGACTCGACGTCGTGATGGACCGCTGCGTGAAGATTGAGCATGCCCGGTTCCATGGCGGCCTGCACCTGGCCGGATTCGACACCGGCGTCATCTCTTCGAAGCGGCAGGTCCTGGCCTAACTCCAGCCGCCAACCAACCCACCAGCCAACCCGTTGCGCTATCACTTTGGGTCGTTCTGAGCGTTCAGAACCGCCCTAAGTGATAGCGCAACCGGGTTAACAAAGGATTTTAAGGGCGGCTTATGGCTGGCCGGGGGCCTTGGTCGGAACGGCGCCCGGCAGGGTTGGCGTGATGTGGCCCGGAACGCGCGGCAGATCCTTGCCTGCGTTTCCGCCGCCGCCCGGAAGGTCGGGTGATCCGGGCAGCCCCGGCGCCCCGGGCCGCTGCCCGGGGGTCGGCAGGATGCCGTCGCGGCCGACGGCGGGCGGCGTGGCGGGGGGCGCGTGTCCGGCCGCCGTGGCGCCCGGGGTGCTGGAGCTGGTGCGCGTCGATGCCCCGGACTGGTCAGCACCCGGCGTTCCGGACGTGCCGTGACCCGGCGTGGCGGCGGGCGCGGGAAGGGCCGGGACTGAGGACGGCGACGGCTGGACATGCTCGGGGGCCGGTGTACCGTGGCCCGGAGTCTGGAAGATGACCCCGACGGTGTGGCTGACGCTGTGCCGGAAGTCCTCGCTGGATGCCGCCACGGCGCCGGCACCAAGGGTCATGGCACCCACGACGGCGCCACCGACGATTGCCAGCCGGCGCTTCCGGCCGCGGCGCCCGGCCAGGCTGGTGACCCCGGCCGGCAGCGATTCATCGGCGTCATTCTTCGCGGACGCGACGGTGGGCAGCGCCGTCGTCGTGGCTGCGTCAGGGGCGGCGGCAAGACCGGTTGCTCCCGCTGTCCCGGCCGCGAGCAGGGCCGCGAGGTCGGCGCGGGGCGCGGGAGCCGCATCCGGGACCACAGCGCGGAGCTGTTCCAGCGCGCTCCGAAGCTCGGCCGCGGATTCGAGGCCGGAGTCGCCCAGCATCGCCTGGATGGTGCCATCCTGCTGGGGGTCGCGGGTGCCGGTCATGATGCTGCGTGGTCCTTTTCGGTTACGAGTTCGCGCAGGGCACTGAGCCCGCGGCGCTGAAGCTGCTTGATGGCACCCGGCGTCTTGTCCATGATGCCGGCCACCTGTTCGATGGAAAGGTCCGCGACGATCCGCAGGACCAGAACTTCGCGCTGCTCCTCATTGAGCCTCGCGAGAGTGTCCGAGATACCGCCCAGGGATCCGAGCACTTCGTCCTCGGCGGATGCCGAGTACCTGGCGTCGTTCAGGGGATCGTATTCGGCCAAATGCGGAGTGCGTTCTGCCCGCCGCCTGTAGTCGACCAGCCGCGCGTGGGCGACGGAGAAAATGAAGGTCCTTAGACCTGCGTGGCCGCCGCTGACGCCGGCCAGCTTTGGCAGGACGTCCACGAACACATCCTGGGTCAGGGCCTCGGCGTCGTCCACGCCCCGGGCCCGGAAGTAGCCCAGCACGGCCGGGGAAATAACCGTGTACACCGCGCTGAAACCTGAAGGGTCACCAGCTAAGGCGGCTGACAATTCGTCATCGCTTAGCTGCTGTGCCAAGAGGCTGTCCTTCCGTTACTGCTGGGGTGCGGCCCCCGCAAGTCTAGCGGCCGCACCCCGGAGCCCTCCAAAGTGAGGGCTCCCTCCTTGCTTTCAGACCCATGCCGGGTCCAGGCCAAACAGCCGGAATTTACTTGTCGTGCTGGGGCAGCTCGACGGACGGCTGGGCCGGAACGGACGGCTGGGCCGGAACGGACGGCTGGGCCGGAACAGCCGGGGTTGCCGGAATAGCAGGGGTTGCCGGAACGCCCTTGGCACCGGGGACGGCCGGTGTCGCCGGGGTCGCCGGAACTGCGGCGTGGATGTTGGCGTTGGCGCGTGCCTCGCCGGCAGCACCCTTGACGCTGGCGTCGCCCTTGACGGTGGCTCCGTCCTTTGCGTCGGCGGAGCCGTCGACGGCACCTTCGGTGCCGTCCACGTCGGCTTCGGCGTCGCCCTTGGCCTTGCCGTCAGTCGACGGCGCGGCCGGAACTGCGGGGACGGCCGGCTTTGCCGGGAGCGTAGGCGTGGCCGGGACAGCCGGCGTGGCGGGCGTAGCGTGGCTCACTTCAGCCTGCTCGGTGCTGGACATCTGAGCGGCATTGGCCAGTCCGATGCCGGAGAAACCTCCGACTGCCAGAATGGCGGCGCCGACAGCGATCTTGGTGGTCTTGCTAACACTCTTCATTACAGACGTACATCCTTTGTTTTTTTGGTTTGAAGGCGGGCTGAGGCCTCATGGGGGCAGTTGACAGCCCACTCTCGCCAGAAAAGGCTGGCCGGCGCCCATGGGGGCAGGCGCCGGCCGGCACTTACGGTGGAAGGCCAGCCGGTGTCTGGTGGGGGGTCCAAGACTCCGGAGGCGCTTACAAAGGAGTAATCGCTGGGCGGGCCCGAAAGGTTACGCACCAATCGGAAATTTTCTTGATTTCTTTTTTGAGCCGGCGCTGCCGGGGATTAACGACGACCGCGGCGGCGCGCCCCGCCAGGGAAGCCGCCGCCGTGGTGCGCCGGGTCAGGAGCGGAAGAGTCCGCTGTAGGCGTTCAGGGCGATCTGGCCGCCGAGGTGGGCGTAGAGGACATTGCTGCCGGCCGGAATTTCCCGGCTTTTCACGAGGTCGATCAGCCCGGCGAGGGACTTTCCCTCGTAGACGGGATCGGTGATCATGGCCTCGAGCGAGGCGCCCAGCCGAATGGCCTCCAGGGTGGAATCGACGGGAATCCCATAGAGGTCCCCGGCCCAGCCCTCCATGACGTTGATTTCCTCGTCCCGGAGTTCCCTGCCCAGGCCGATCAGCTCGGCGGTGTTCCGGGCGATGCGTTCCACCTGGTCACGGGTTTTCGCCAGGGTGGCCGACGCGTCGATGCCGATCACGCGGCGCGGTTTGTCCTGGCCGGCAAAACCCGCGATCATCCCGGCGTGGGTGGAGCCCGTGACGGTGCAGACGACAATCGTGTCGAAAAAGATGCCGAGCTCGCGCTCCTGCTCTTCCACCTCGTAGGCCCAGTTGGCGAAGCCCAGACCGCCCAGCCTGTGGTCGGACCCGCCGGCCGGGATCGCGTAGGGCGTGCCGCCGGCGGCCCTGACCTCTTCGATGGCGCTTTCCCAGCTGCTGCGGATGCCGATGTCGAAGCCCGCACTGTCCAGCCGCACGTCGGCGCCCATGATCCGCGAGAGCAGGATGTTGCCTACCCGGTCAGACAACGGATCGGGCCAGTCGACCCAGTTTTCCTGAACCAGGCGTGCTTTGAGGCCGAGTTTCGCCGCCACCGCCGCGACCTGGCGGGTGTGGTTGGACTGGTAGCCGCCAATCGAAACGAGGGTGTCCGCACCCTGCGCCAGGGCCTCCGGGACGAAGTACTCCAGCTTGCGCGTCTTGTTGCCGCCAAACGCGAGGCCGCTGTTGACGTCCTCGCGTTTCGCCCAGATCTGCGCTCCGCCCAGGTGTGCGCTGAGCCGCGGCAGCGGATGGATGGGGCTCGGGCCAAACATCAGGGGGTAGCGTTCGAAATCGGTGATGGCCATCGTCGGTCCTTCGCTCGCGGTGGGAAACGGTCACAGCAAATATGCAATATATTGCATTGTCGGATACGGGCTCCGGAAGGGCAAGAGGGATATACGATATGTTGCATGCCCGTACCCTCGCTCGCCGGAGTCCACAAGCGGCCGCTGCTGCGGGACAACGTCTTTGAATCGATCCGTAACGCGATCGTCGACGGCACCTTCGAGCCCGGCGAACGGCTGAAGGACGCCGAACTGGAAGCGTGGCTCGGCGTGAGCCGGACACCCATCCGCGAGGCGCTGCTGCGGCTGGAACGCGCCGGCCTGGTGGTTGCGCTGCCGGGCAAGGCGACCATCGTGGCCCCGTGCGACCCGGCGTCGACCCTGAGCACGCAGCAGGTGGTGGCGGGACTGCACGAGCTGGCCGCACGCCTGGCCGTCCCGCTCCTGGCGGAGGAGCACCTCGCCGCCATGGCCGGGGCCAATGCGCGCTTCGAACAGGCCCTGCAGGCGGCGGAGGTCGAGTCGGCACTGCGGGCTGATGACGATTTCCACGCCGTCTTTGTCACGGTCAGCGGCAACCCGGTGCTCCGGGAACTCCTGGAACAAACCACCCCCGTCCTGCGCCGGGTGGAGCGGATGCGCTTCGGCTCCTTTGCCGCCCGGGAATCGGTGGCGCAGCACGCTGAAATCATCCGGCTCGCCCGCCTTGGCGACGCCGAGGCCGCCGCCAGGGCGTGCCGGGAGAACTGGCTCTCGCTGCGGTTCACGTCCGCGGAAGACCCCGCCTAGGAACGTTGTGGTCCCGCCCAGGCCAGGCGTGGCCCAGGCGTGGCTGCGGCCTTGGCTGCGGCCTTAACCGCGACGGCGGCGGGCCGCCCCTGCAAGGGCGACCCGCCGCCGTCGTACGCCGGTCAGTGTTGCGTCAACCGGTGCTAATCGTTGATGAGGTCGTTGACCACGATCGTCTGGTCGCGGTCCGGGCCGACGCCGATCGCGGAGAACCGGGTACCGGAGAGCTTTTCCAGGGCCAGGACGTAGTTCCGGGCGTTCTCCGGCAGGTCCTCCAGGGTGCGGGCGCCGGTGATGTCCTCGGTCCAGCCTTCGAAGTATTCGAAGATCGGCTTGGCGTGGTGGAACTCGGTCTGGGTCATGGGCATTTCGTCGTGCCGCACGCCGTCGACGTCGTAGGCCACGCAGACCGGGATCTGTTCGATGCCCGTCAGCACGTCCAGCTTGGTGACGAAGTAGTCCGTAAAGCCGTTGACCCGGGAGGCGTGGCGCGCCAGCACGGCGTCGTACCAGCCGCAGCGGCGGGGACGGCCGGTGTTGACGCCGAACTCGCCGCCGGTCTTCTGCAGGTACATGCCCATCTCATCGAACAGCTCCGTCGGGAACGGCCCTGCGCCCACGCGGGTGGTGTAGGCCTTGATGATGCCGATGGAACGCGAGATCCGGGTGGGGCCGATGCCGGAGCCCACGGAGGCGCCGCCCGCGGTCGGGTTCGAGGACGTCACGAAGGGGTAGGTGCCGTGGTCAACGTCCAGGAAGGTGGCCTGGCCGCCCTCCATGAGGACCACCTTGCCCTCGTCCAGGGCGGTGTTCAGGACGTAGGTGCTGTCGATGACCAGCGGGCGGAGGCGCTCGGCGAAGGACAGGAAGTACTCCACGATCTCGTCCACCTCGATGTCCCGGCGGTTGTAGACCTTGACCAGGAGCTCGTTCTTCTGGCGCAGCGAACCCTCTACCTTCTGGCGCAGGATCGAGGCGTCAAAGACGTCCTGGACGCGGATGCCGAGGCGGGCCACCTTGTCCATGTAGGCCGGGCCGATGCCGCGGCCGGTGGTGCCGATGGCGCGGCTGCCGAGGAACCGCTCGGTGACCTTGTCCAGGACCTGGTGGTAGGGCGCCACGAGGTGCGCGTTGGCGGAGACGCGCAGCTTGGAGGTGTCCGCGCCGCGGGCCTCCAGTCCGTCGATCTCCTGGAACAGGGCTTCCAGGTTCACCACGCAGCCGTTGCCGATGATCGGAACCGCGTTCGGGCTCAGGATGCCGGCCGGAAGGAGCTTGAGCTCATACTTCTCACCGCCTACGACGACGGTGTGCCCGGCGTTGTTGCCGCCGTTGGGCTTGACGACATAGTCGACGCGGCCGCCAAGCAGGTCAGTGGCCTTACCTTTGCCTTCGTCGCCCCATTGGGCTCCGACGATCACGATTGCTGGCATGGGATCCTCCCCCATTCGTTCGGGCCGAACTGCGTTTAATGACCAGGCGGTCACCGCAGCTCAGCGCCGTTCATGAGAATGCCCCGAATCTATCGCTGTGTTCGTATCCAACGCCAGAGTTCCGGGGCTCTTACCACCCAAGTTTAGCCGAAATCGGTGCCCGGCATCGCTTTGGGTCCTTGCTTGGACGCGCCGTCCCGACGGTGGTGAACGCCGGGGCGGCTTCCGCGAGGGAGGGCCACGCGTCCGCCGCGGCGGACGAGCCGTTCTTTTTCATGGCGTTCGTCGTAGCTGCATCATCCGCCGGCTCAGGCCCGACACATAGCGGGCACTACTTGCGGGACGGCGCGGGGTGGAATTGAGTGGGAGTGAGAATCCCGAGCGGCCGAAAGGAAACCGCGCCATGCCCCGGACCACAGACCACATCCGTGTGACCCATGCCGGCTCATTGCCCCGCACGCCGGAGCTGATCGCCGCGAACGAGGCCAAGGAAACGGACGGCATCACGCCCGAATTCCTGGACCTGCTCGAAACCTCGGTGGTGGACGTCGTCCAGCGCCAGAAGGAGCTGGGCATCGACATCCCCAATGACGGCGAGTACGGGCACACGATGTCCAGCTCCGTGGACTACGGCGCCTGGTGGAATTACTCCTTCTCACGGCTCGGCGGCCTGGAACCGACCGACGTGGACCGCTGGGCCGACGCCACGGTGCACCGCTCCTCGCCCGGCCACATCGTCCTGACCTCCTTCCCGGACCGCCGGGACCGGCAGAAGTTCGATGACGCCTACAACGACCCCTCCTCCGGTATCCTGGCCCACCGCAGGGCCGTCACGCAGCCCAAGATCGCCGGGCCGCTGACGTACACGGGCCAGGAGCTCGTGGCCTCGGACGTTGCCAACCTCAAGACCGGCCTGGCCGCGGCCGGACTCGCCGAGGGGTTCATCGCCTCCCTCTCGCCCGGTTCGTGCGCCCGGGTGGCCAACGAGTACTACGGCAGCGACGAGGAACTCCTCTACGCCTGCGCCGACGCGATGCGAGAGGAATACAAGGCCATCATCGACGCCGGCCTGACAGTCCAGCTCGACGACCCCTCCCTGGCGGAGAGCTGGGACCAGATCAACCCCGAGCCGAGCCTGGCGGACTACCTGAAGTTCATCCAACTCCGGGTCGAAGCAACGAACTGGGCGCTGCGCGGTCTTCCCGCGGAGCAGATCCGGCTGCATGTCTGTTGGGGTTCCTGGCACGGCCCGCACACCACGGACATCCCCTTCGCGGACATCGTCGACTCAGTCCTGCAGGTCAATGCCGGCGGCTATTCCTTCGAGGCGGCCAACGTCCGGCACGAGCACGAATGGCGCGTCTGGGAGGATGCGAAGCTTCCCGAGGGGAAGGTCATCATCCCCGGCGTCGTTTCGCACGCCACCAACGTCGTGGAGCATCCGGACCTCGTGGCCGACCGGATCGTGCGCTTCGCCGAGCTCGTGGGACGGGAAAACGTGATTGCGTCCACCGATTGCGGGCTGGGCGGCAGGGTGCATCCCCAAATCGCGTACGCCAAGCTGGAGGCTCTCGGCGAAGGCGCACGCCGCGCCACCCAGCGGCTCTGGTAGCAGCACCGGGCCGGCGGGGTCCGGCCCGGTGCCGCATTTCGCGGGGCTTGATAGACTGATAAGGATCGACCAGGAATCGGTCCACACCACATTTTCAAACCACACCATTGCTCCGCATGCCCGTATTCGGCGTGCCTGCATCCGGTGTGGCAGCTTTGCCAATCCCGCAGGAGACCCAGCAACATATGACAGCCCTGGCCACCGAAAATTTCCGCGAAGAGCTTCTGAGCCGCCGGTACGAACCTAACGTCGCCCCCGTCAACGAGCTCCTTGACGTCCTCCAGGCAACCAAAGCTGGCACCGCTGTCCCCTACGTGGACCCCATGCACGACGTCGACGAGTGCCGGATCATCAGCCTGTACTCCAACATCGGCACCGCTGACGCGTCAGGCTTCATCACCGCCGGCGACGACGAGGCCGCCACCCGCATGCTGGGCATCCAGTGGAAACTCGGCCTGCGCCCCGAATTCGTCATGCCCTGGAACGTCCACCCGTGGCACGTCCCCGGCGAGCCGAACGGCAAGTTCACGCCGGACCAGATTTCCGCGGGCCTGAAGCCGCTGCTGAAGTTCCTGGCCCTCGTTCCCCGCGCCTCCGTGATCGTCGCCCACGGCACCGAGGCCAACCGCCTGGCCAACCTGCTGCTCAAGACCGAAGTGCCCATGATCTGGCGCCGCGGCCTGAAGACCTACAAGGTCCGCTCGCTCAGCGGCCGGGCGTTCGCCGGCACCCCGGCCCGGCAGGAAGAGTACCTGGCGGAGATGCACACCGCGTACGCGGACGCCATGGCCCGCACGGGCCTGGCCAAGGCCAGCTGACCCACCCGCGCACAAACGACGGCGGGCTCCCACCTCAAGGTGGGAGCCCGCCGTCGTCAGTTAAACCGCAACGCGTTGCCTGGTGCCGCCTCAGCCCTCGGCTTCGATGGCCGCCTTCGCGCCGGGATCGGAATCCTTCAGGAACTTTTCGATCCGCTCCGGCTCCTCAGCCTCGCCGATCGCCGCGGACGCACGGCCAAGCGAGTAGAGGGAGCGCAGGAAGCCGCGGTTGGGTTCGTGCTCCCACGGGATCGGCCCGACGCCGCGCCAGCCGTTGCGGCGCAGCGAGTCCAGGCCGCGGTGGTAGCCGACCCGCGAGTACGCGTAGGAATCGATGGTGCGGCCCTCGTCCCAGGCCTCCTCGGCGAGGATGGCCCACAGGAGCGAGGAGGTGGGGTGCTTCGCCACGAGGTCCACGGCTTCCTGGCCGAGCGCGAGATGCTGGTAGATCTCGCTCTCGGCAGGCAGGAGCGTGGGCTCGGGACCCATCAGGTTTTTCCGGAACTCGTCGGACATGGCTAGAAGGTCTTGCCGGTGGAGCCCAGCTGCTGGGCGGCCTCGACCACGCGGGCGGCCAGGCCGGCCTCCGCCGAAGCGCCCCAGACGCGGGGATCGTAGAGCTTCTTGTTGCCGACCTCGCCGTCGACCTTCAGCACGCCGTCGTAGTTGCGGAACATGTGGTCCACCACGGGGCGGGTGTAGGCGTACTGGGTGTCGGTGTCGATGTTCATCTTGATGACGCCGTAGGAGACGGCGTCCGCGATTTCCTTGTCCGAGGAGCCGGAGCCGCCGTGGAACACGAGGTCGAACGGGTTGGCCTTGCCGATCTTGGCGCCGACCTGCTCCTGGATGTCCTTGAGGATCTCGGGGCGGAGCTTGACGCCGCCCGGCTTGTAGACGCCGTGCACGTTGCCGAAGGTCAGCGCCGTGATGTAGCGGCCGTTTTCGCCGGAACCGAGCGCGTCGATGGTGGCCAGGGCGTCCTCGACCGTGGTGTAGAGCTTGTCGTTGATGGCGTTCTCGACGCCGTCTTCCTCGCCGCCCACGGTGCCGATCTCGACCTCGAGGATCATCTTGGCGGCGGCGGTGCGCTCGAGCAGTTCACGGGCGATCCGCAGGTTTTCCTGCAGGGTCTCGGCGGAGCCGTCCCACATGTGCGAGTTGAAGAGGGGGTTGCGGCCTGCCTTGACCTCGGCCTCGGAGGCGGCAAGCAGCGGGAGCACAAAGCCGTCCAGCTTGTCCTTGGGGCAGTGGTCCGTGTGCAGGGCGATGTTCACGCCGTAGTTTTTCGCGACTTCGCGGGCGAACGCGGCAAAGCCGAGGGAGCCGGCAACCATGTCCTTGGTGGAGGCGCCGGACCAGTAAGCTGCACCGCCGGTGGAGACCTGGACGATGCCGTCGGACTCGGCCTCGGCGAAGCCGCGCAGGGCGGCGTTCAGGGTCTGGGAGGACGTGACGTTGACCGCCGGGAAGGCGAAGCCGCCCGTCTTTGCACGGTCGATCATCTCGGAGTAGATCTCTGGGGTTGCAATGGGCATGCTGACTCCTAATGTGAATTTCGTCTACGGGCTGGTGATCCTGGAGGGAACCTCGTCGGCTAGGAACCATCCTAGCCATTCCTGCGCCGGGGCCGTGTCTCCGGTCACGTGGCCCCTGTAACACTCGCGGCCGGGCGCTTCGGTCATGGTTCCGGCCTGCCGGCGGACTGGCCGGCGCCGGCCCCGCGGCTGGCCACGACCCCGCCCAGAACCGCGGCGGTCTCCCCGGGGACAACGAAGCCGACGAAGAGGGCGTCCTCGGCGAAGACCAGCAGGCCCACGATGATCAGGGCCAGCAGCGGGTCCACATTCAGGACGCTGTCCACAAACCCGCTCACCGGGTTTCCGCTCCCCTGCCGAACGGGACGGCCTCATCCGACGTGCGACGGTGATGTCTTCGGTTCCGGTCCACATCCTTCTCCTCGCGCGTTCGCCTTGCACCGACAGCGTCTGCCGGTTTGCGATCCAAGTCAACGGCTCGCTTGTCGGCAGGGAACCCCCGGGCCACGGACGCCCAAGAGTGGCTTTAGCCCGGGAGCTGGCCGAACACGTGGCGGCGGATCCAGGCGTGCATCGCGATCGCGGCGGCGGAGGCTGCGTTGATGGAACGGGTGGAGCCGAACTGCTCGATCGACAGGGTGTCCAGTGCCGCTTCGTGGACTTCAGGGGTCAGGCCCGGGCCTTCCTGGCCGAAAACCAGGACGCAGTCCTTGGGCAGTTCGTAGGTCTCCAGCGGCACGGAGTCCGGGAAGATGTCGATCCCGATGATCGCCAGCCCCTCCCCCTGTGCCCAGGCCACGAAGTCCTCGACGGTGGGGTGGTGGCGGACGTGCTGGTAGCGGTCGGTGACCATGGCCCCGCGGCGGTTCCACCGGCGTCGTCCGATGATGTGGACTTCCTTGGCCAGGAACGCGTTGGCGGTCCGGACCACGGTGCCGATGTTGAGGTCGTGCTGCCAGTTCTCGATCGCGATGTGGAAGTTGTGGCGCTTGGAGTCCAGGTCCGCCACGATCGCCTCGTGCTTCCAGTAGCGGTATTTGTCCACCACGTTGCGCCGGTCGCCGTCCGCCAGCAGGTCCGGGTCCCAGTGCCCGCCCTGTGGAAGTTCGCCTTCCCAGGGGCCGACGCCGACCTCCGCCTTCGGTTCCGGCCCTTCCTCTGCGGCGGGAAGGGACGGGGCGGGGCTTTCGGGCTGTTCAGTCACTCCTCAACATTAGACTGGGAGCCAGTAAGCAGCACATCACCAGCGGCGGAGGTCCCCCATGGCAGAGTCAGACGAAGTACGTTCATCCGCGTCGGTATACCGCAGCGGCCAGGAAATCGAATGCTGGCTCACGGACATGGACGGCGTGCTGGTCCAGGAGAACCAGCCCATCC
>Ga0207645_10000775_pt1 | contig 26673 bp, 24 predicted proteins | sample KBSM53metaG_FD_184331 | JGI IMG/M metagenome (GOLD analysis project Ga0207645, IMG submission 184331) | Miscanthus rhizosphere microbial communities from Kellogg Biological Station, Michigan, USA - KBS M5-3 metaG (SPAdes) (version 2) | ecosystem: Host-associated > Plants > Roots > Rhizosphere >...
GCGCGGCCTGAAGCAAACAGTTGCAGCGAGCGCCACGCCGGCGGCACCACCTCGCACAAAAAAAAGGGCGAAGAAATGAATGCGACCGAAAGGGCAATGCTCGTCGCACAAGCAGCGGGCGCGGTGGCCATCACGCCCGCCACGCTGTCGTCTGAATTACAGACTGCGCGGGACAAGATTGCGCGCGGCCTCGCCCGACTCGGTACGCTGACCGAGGAGGATCTTGCAATCGCCACTGTGCCCCGTGAGGAAGTCTGGCGCGAGGACATGGTGCGACTCTATCGTTGCGTCCCCGTCGTACCGCACCCGCATCCAGTGCCGATCCTCATTACCTATGCGCTGGTAGGGCGCTTCCAGATGATCGACCTCGAAGTCGAGCGCTCGCTGGTGCGCAAGCTGCTGGCACAAGGCCTCGACGTGTATTTCATCGACTGGGGTCTGCCATCGCGCGCCCAGCGGTGGCTGACGATCGATGACTATGTGTCAGGGTACCTCGACAGTTGCGTGAACACGATCCGCGAGCGAGCGGGCGTCGATAAGATCAACATGCTGGGCATCTGCCAAGGCGGGGTCTTCACCGCCTGCTACGCCGCGCTCTTTCCGGAGAATGTTCTTAACGTCGCGTTCACCGTCACACCGCTTGATTTCCACGGCGACAAGGACCAGCCTCAGGCGGGCTCCGGCTATATGAACCAATGGGCCCGGGCGCTCTCGGCACAGGACATCGACGACCTCGTCGACGCATACGGTTCGGCGCCTGGAAGTATGGTGGGAATGGCGTTCCTGATGATGAATCCGGTATCCAATCTAGCCAAGTACACCATCGACCTGGTGGATGTATTCGACGACGAAACGAAGCTGGTGAATTTCCTGCGGATGGAGCGCTGGATCGCGGACCGCCCCGACCATCCGGGCGAAGTCGTTCGTCAGTGGTTCAAGGACCTGTATCAGGACAACAAGCTGATTCGAAACGAGCTGGTGCTAGGTGGACGTACCGTGGATCTGCGCAAGATCACGATGCCGGTGCTCAACGTGTACGCTACGGGCGACACGGTAATTCCGGTGTCGTGCTCCAGGGGTGTCGGCGACAAGTTCGGCACTCGCGACTACACCGAACTAGCCGTCCCCGGCGGTCACATCGGTACGTTCGTCGGCGGCAAGTCGCAGAAGATCTTGGCGCCATCGCTGGCCGAATGGTTCAAGGCGCGCAGTATCTGACGACTGGGCTCGCAAACCAACCTGGGGCATTTGACCATGCGGGATATTTGCGGGAATTGGTAGTGCACGGTACTGCATGGTGCTGCGGTCGTTTGCAACGGGCGGCCGCATTTCGAGATTACGAATCAACAAGTTGCGCCGGGCAACTCGAACTACGAACCAGGGGGTCGTGGGTTCGAATCCTGCCGGGCGCGACAAAACACCGTTTTACTTCAAGCGCTTGCCGCGTCCGCGGTAGGCGCTTTTCGTTTCAACATCACGAGTGCGGGAGTTTTGCGGACCCCCCGTCACATACGCGATTTACCGCCCCCAACAGGTGCTGCAACTCCGGCGCCGCGTAGTGCGTAGTGGTACGCCGTGCGGATCACCTGCGCCGGATCCCCGCGAATGCGGTGGGGGCGCCACGCCAAGGGACTGGCGGAATGATGGCAGCTAGTTCAGTGCAGCACCTTCTGCGCTACGACGATGACGCGCGAGGGGCACACTGTTGCCCGGCGCAACGTGGCCGCGTCCAGGACGTCACGCAGCATGAATCCCGCCTCCATCAGCCACGAAGCCACTTCCTGCGGCGAGTACGCGCGTTCACGGTGCAGCTCCATGCGGCCGCGCGGGCTCGCTGGGTCGCGGAACATGATGTCGTATAGGAACAGGCGGCGCGCCGGAACCCAGCGGATCCTCTGCGCGACATCCTTCCTGCCATCGGCCGATCGCCGGAAATGCACCGTCATCTCATCCGGCGGATTGCATGGCGTGATGAAGTCGAAAATGAAGTGACCGCCGGGATGCAAATGGCGGAACACGCGTCGAAATAGCCGCGGCAGGTCTCCATCCCCGACGAGGTGATTAACCGTATCGAAGTTTGCGGTGATCAGATCGACGGGTCGCGGCAGCGCGAGTCGGAGAAGATCCTGGCGCAGCAGCGTCACCTTCGTGCCGCGACAGTTGGACGCTGCAACCCGCAGCATCGCCGGCGAAATGTCCACGCCAAACACGGGAACGCGCCATAGCCGATTCAAGTAGCGGGCAAAAAGCCCGGTGCCGCAGCCAAGGTCCGCAACCGAAGCGAAGCCGATGCGATGACGCGCGACGATATGCTCGAAGGCGTCACGCACCAGGAGAAAGAATTTGCGACCCACGATGTCGTCGTACGCTTCGGCGAGCAGGCTATAGGGTCGATGTCCGGCGACATTGTGCATGGGGGGATAGCCAACGGCGCGAACAAATCGAATTGCAGCTAGTGAGGCGGGAGGAGGGAGCCACGAGCTTCAGGCGGGCTGGTTCCAGCACGCAGTGACGTCGCCGGGCTCGGCTGCGTGACCGGCTACGCGCAACGCAAACGCCTCATAGCAATGCGCGTTGTCTCGGCGCCGTACAGGGTCCCCGCTCGGGTGTCCTGGGTGATGGAAGAACTCGAAGAAAAGCAGGTGCAGCATCTCGTGCAGGATCACGCCTGCTCGGAAGAACTGGTTGTTCAGCGGCAATCCAGCTGCGCGATTGAAGAACCGTGGACATAGCCTGACGAGGCTGGGGTCGTCTGCCGCGTTGGTTCGCGCATTGGTGGTGGCGGGACAACCGGTGATGCATCGATACATGATGTTGCGTCCTCCCAGCATCTCCTGGGCGCACTTGCGCAGGCGAAAGGCGACAACCAGGCCGGATTGCTGATTACCCGCCCAAGGCACGGGCCGCGACGGATCGTGCCCGAAGAAGGCCCGAAACAGCCGGACGGTCTCCGGGGTGCGTGGCGTCGCTTCGAGCTTGCTCGCGGCGCCATTGGCGAGCGCGATCGCATCGATGATGGCGCGACGCACTATCCCGCGGCAGGCATTGGCCGTCGCCGGGGGACATCCCGGCGGGCAGTCGAAGCGAAAGACTGGTCCACTCGGCGCGCCGCCGGGTTCGCCGAGAAAGGTGGGCGGAGACGTCCTGCGGCAATCGGTGTCAGGAAAGTGCCAGACGCGGCCGCGATCGCAGTTCTCGCGGCATGTCTGCCACCTGCCCTGGCACTCGATGGGCATGCGGCTTCGATTTCCACAACAGGCCTTGTTTTCGTCGCAGAACGTTCGGCAAGCGCCCTTGTCGAAGGGAGACGGCGGAGGGGGTTGCCGGGGCGTTGGCGCAGGCGGGGGCGGCGGTGCGGCAGTCGTGGAGAATTTGATCGACTCGACGCGGTTCGGCCCCCAGATGTATTCCGCGGTGATGAGGACCTTTTCCCCCACGTGGTGGCGAAGGATCCTGTTCCAGATATCGAGCAGCGATGCGTTCGCCTCAACCAACGCGCGCTCGCGATGAACGGCAACGCCGTCCACCTTGGTCCTCGACTGGACGCAGGTTGCGATCCAGCGCTTGACCGCTTCCTCGACCTCCTTGTGCGTGCCGGGAAGCGTGAGGCTGAGACTCTTGCAGCGCGGGTGCATCGGCGGGCCTCCCAATGCGGAGTCAGGACCCGGACCTTGCGACATTGTCGTTTCGTGGTCGTGGAGATACATGCAACCCCCTTTGGCGCGGGCTGTTTCCCTGCTGCGCGCTAGGCCCGCAGCGGGGGCAACGTTCGCCGCATCCAATCAAAGATCTGGGCACGCACCGCGCCATTCAGGATGATGGCCTTGCGCATCGTTCCGTTGGCAACGGTGCCGGTATGAATCGCGGCGAGGCGCCTGGTGTCCTTGTGGAACCACAGGGGCCCGCCGCTCAGCGAAGGTTCCGAATTCAGGTTGTGGGCAATGAGGTTCGCTGTGGCAGGAATGGTCGGAATCAACCTGCCCTCCGCGGTGGTCGCCGTGCACGCATTGATCTGGATCGCCCCGAGAACGCGTCCCTGGCTTTGGAACATGTGACGCGCTGCGGGCTCGCGTGTCGACGGGTAGCCCGCCATCGTGACCAGCGCGCGCAAGAGGTCGGCCGGATCGAAGGGAATCAGCGGCACGAATCCGTGTTGCACCGGAAGCCGGATGATTCCGAAATCCTCCCCAGCCGTCATGCAATCGGTGCTGCGCCAACGCGGGCTGACGGCCCATCCGTTGGCCTTGTAGCCGGTCGAACTTGCATCCGGACCGTTCTGCCCGGGATGCACGACGATTTCCCTGGTGCGCGGTGCCTGCGGCGGGAGGATCACATGCGCGGCGGTCAGCACGTGATGCGGACTCACGAGGATGCCTGTGCCGACGGAGAATCCCGCGTCATCCTGACGGGCGACAATCCGGCAAACGGCGCGCCACGGCGGCACGCTCGCGTCAGCTACTCGTGTGAGTTGCGTGGCTGCCGGAAGAACCGGTGCGGGCTCGCCCAGTCCTCTTGCGCCGGCACCACCGCGGCGTGGTTCGTCACGTCCTTCGCCCTCGTAGTAGTACTCGGCCAGCCCCAGGTTTTTCTCCTGGCAGGAAGCGCACCCGCAACGGGGGCCGCACCCGTGCCCGCCAGCGCCCGCGTAGTCATTCGCATTCTGAAAGTAGGCCATGGTCCGGGTCCCTTCGACTTGGCGCTGCCGGTTTTACGTCCTCTCGGCTCAGCCTAGTTCTTCCTGGCAGTTTTCCTGGCGGCCGAAGTAGGCTTGGCCTTTGACGCTGGCGGCACCAACCGGTTCAGTTCATCGTTCAGTGCCTGGATGCGGCTCTTCAGCGCATCCTGATCAAATTCCTGCTTTGCAAGCTGCTCGTTGAGCGCGGCGATCTGGCGTGTCAGCAGATCGATGAATTCGTCGCGATAGGACGTCTCGAATTCCACGATCCGATTCTGGAGCCCGGTGCCGATCGCGTTCAATGCCTCGATCCGCTTGCCGATTTCATCGTCGCCGGTTTTCCAGGCGGTGAATTTGGTGAACTGGGCATCGATGAACGCCTTGTCGGGCACACCCTTGACTGCCACCAGATCCGAGGCGAACGCTCTCAGAAATGCGTCGGCGGCATTCTTCCGCTGAGTTGCAAGCGCCGCGAACAACAGCTGCATGCGATCCAGCGCGTCGATCGTGTTCTTGATCTCGGTCTCTACATCATTCAGGTTGGCCAATTGGGTCAACGCAACCACATTGGTAGCCATAGGTCTTGCTCCTTTTCTCGCAATGTGACGCCGCATGCCTGGTCGCGCCCGTGTCGTCGTCTAACGAACCTTGCCTTCGGCTACTGCCCGAGCCGACTCGACGATCGCGTTCCTGGTTGCGTCGCCGAATCCCGCCGCACTCAAGAGGGTGCTCAGGAGTCCCCAGTTCTTGTCGAAAATCGCTGTCCAGATCTTGTCGCGAGCGAATTTCGGGATATGTGCGCGCGCCAGGATGTCGTCGAGCCAGCTTTTGAACGACTGGCCTGCGGGGCGCGTGGGCGGAGGTTGCATCAGGGCCTTGTCTCGCTCCGACAGGTGCGTGACGATGACGGACTCGGGCGGCAGATGGACTGTCCAGTCGATGGGTTTGCCCGGCGGTGGCGGCGGTGGGGCAGGACGCACGGTGACGAATACTTCGACCCGCCGGTTGAGCGCCTGGCCTTGCTTGGTCGCATTGTCGGCGGCCGGCTCCAACTCGCCAGGACTCTTGCCGACGACGATGCTTACGCGGCCCGACAATCCCTTGAGCTTCTCCTGCAGCGCGGCTGCCACGGTCTGCGCTCGTTTGTCGCCTAGACCGAAGTTGTACTTTTCGGGCCCCGTGCTGTCGGTATGGCCAATCAGGCGAACCGTCTCGATGGGCTGTGCCGAATTCCAACTCTGGATCACGGCGTCGCCCAACCTGCGGACCTTGTCCAGGAGGTCGGGCGTCAGCGAATGTCGGTCGAATACGAAATTGTCGAGCTTGAGGAACGGCCGTGGGCGCATGGCCAACGTACGGGGGACGACGTCACGCGCCGGCTCCCCAAGCCCTTCTCGCACCAGGAAATACATGATTCCTCCTCACAGGCCCTTGCGCCGCCAATGGATTTCCCACTCCAGCAGCATGCGGGCTTCGTCGTAACCCGCCAGGCGCAGCGTCTGTTCCGCCCATTGGCGTATGCGCACATCGCCCAGCCCGCCTTTGGGCGGCTTGATCATCCACAGCTGCTCATCGAGGGTCTTGCGGGACAGAAGTGCGTGCCAGCGCTTCATGTCGGCCGCGGAAATCCGGTTCCTCATGCGATCGACAAACCGCTGCCACGCGCCGCGGCTCGTCGCGAGCGTCATGTCATACAGCGCTTCGTCGCGCCCAAGCTTCAAGTCCCACGGCTTCTCGAATTCGTCCGGTATGGCCGAGCGTCGTTCCGCTGTGGTTGCAGCCACTGCTTCAGGCGCCTTCGGTGCCATGACCGGCGAATCGTCGTGAGGTGCGGGTTCCGCCGGCGTCGGCGGCGTCGTCGCGCTCTCCGCGGTCGGATCGATCGCGACACGCAACGTGATGAAACGCGCGCCTGCGGGCACGAAGCCTGGTGCGAGCGTGTGCCGCGCCGCGGCGAGCGCCAGCGCAGGGCGCGGCAGGCTCAATGCGAACCGGCGGCAAAGATCGTAGGACAGCGGCAACAGCTTGCCCGCGTTGCCCAACTCGTCCGCGGCAGCCTGCTCGAGCGCGACGGCGGGCAGCGTGACGGCAAGTTCGTAGATTTGCGCGAAGCAGGCGAGCTGATGTCCCGGCTGCAATCGGCGTGGATCGGCGAGCTGCGGCGTGATCACGTCGATGAAATCGGCATACCGAACCAATCGCCACAGTCCGGGTTCCGGCGCCAGGCGCCGCGCGAGCTCGCGAAACGGCCGCTCCGCGAGTGACTGACCCGGCCGCGGGGCAGTGCCGGACGCGCTTTCTCCGGCGTCGTAGTCGTATGCGTCGGCGTCCTGCGCTGACGGCTCGTGCGAATCGGCGGGCGCCGGATGGTCGCCCCTGTTCGATGCGCTGGCGTCGCGAGTATTGTCGCGGATCGGTGTCAAGTCGATCATCTCGCCGCGCGAGCCCGCGCAGAGTTGGTGCACCGGCCGCACGTGGTCGCCGATCTTTTCATACAGCCTCCCGCCGGCATCGCGCAGGATCTCGCCGGTAACCTCGCGCGGCAACAGTGATGCAGAAGGATGCGCCGTGCGCATCAGGCGCTGGGGCGGGGGCAATGCCGGCAGCGGACCGATGGCGGCGTCCACGCCGGCGAAGGGTGGGCCTTCGCCGGGTCCGGTGAGCACGACCTGCATCGGACGCAGCGGATTGCCGCGATGCATTATGGTGCCCTGCGGGTCGCCGCGGATCGCGATCAGGAAGACATGGTTGAGTCCTGGCGAAAACGCGTCCGCGCCCGGGTACGGTGCTCGATATGCGTTCATCATCATCGGCATGGCGATCTCCCGCGGGTTGTCCTACTTGGCTGCGTGGATGTGGTCACGGTGCGCGTGCAGCAACCGGTCACTGATGTATTTCCAGGGCCCTTCGTCGCGCGTCCACGGACCGAACAGCTGGATGGGGTAGCCGTACGGTTGCGCCCAGCGCCCGTGAAGCTGCTGTGCCTTGTACAAGCGCCAGCCCAGGTTCCGCTTCCGTTCTGCCGCGTCGATCGCCGCACGCTCGCGCGGGTCGCCTGCACGTTGCGCAAGCCGCTGCGCGCGATCCCAGCGCGCTTTCCATTCGGCGATGCCGATTCCGCACACTCCGTAGATGTCAGCCGCCCGCCCGACACGGTGGTGGCCGAAAATGCCTGGTTTGAAATAGACACTGACCGGATTCCGCTCATCAAAGCCCGCCTCCAATGCAAACTTCTCCAGCACGTGCTCCAGCTCGCTCGCAAGCTCGCGCGTCGCGCGGGCGTTCGCAGGCGGCGAGGCCACGCGGTAACTGCGTCCCGATCCGACGGCAACGTGGTCGTGCATCGCGGCTCATCGCGTTATCTCGCGCCTCCGTAGGCACTGTTGTACCAATAGCGCCCAAGCAGCCGCCCGCCGAGCCGCTTGATCGGCCTTCCCGAAACATTCACCCGGTCGGCGATCCGCCGCACGACCAGTTCCACGGTGGCCGCTTCCACCAGGCGAATGGAGAACGGGAAGCTGCCGTAGCCCCACGGATTGAAGATCGCCGTGAGCCGGTGGTAGGGCGACAGCGGTTGCTGGTTGGCACGGATTTGCCAAAGCAGGCCCGGCGTTTCGACCTCGGACGGGTCGGCGCTGGCCAGATCGGAGTATTGCGAGAAGGACTCCAGCACGCCGCAATACTGGGACGGCAATTCGAATCTTGCGAGCAGTGCCGACGCGCCGACATCGGGCAGGTCGGCGAAACGCGCGTCGTCGAAATACTGCGAATCGATCGGAATACCACAGTCGAGCGGGGCCACCGGCCGAGGTACGCTTTGGGTACGTTGTGGCACGGGCATGGCCATGTCCATCCTAGCGCGCACGCCGCCGCGGAATGCGGGTGCGGGATTCCGCAGCCGGGCGTCCGGCGCCCAGCATCTTGTAGCCATGAAGCGAAACGTGCAGGGCCCCTCGAAACGCGGACAGCTCCGTGACTTCCATCTGGATGGTGGCGAGCGGCGCGAACGTGATCGGATGTGCAAAATAGCGAAATGGCCGCTTGCCATCGGCCGCGCCAAGGCCGGCAATATTCAGGATCGGGTCGCTCTGAAATTCGCGGCCCGTGGCCTGGTCGGATAGCGCATAGAGAAACTGCACTTCTTCGGCCGGCGGACTGACGACTTGAAAGAGTTCCCGCAGCACGGCGGCATCGAGCGCGCCGCTGCCATTGCCGAGTAACGCGACACTCGCGAATTTTGGATTGAGCTTGAAGCCGTTACGCAGCGCTGCTTCGAGTGCCGGCATTCCGCGTGGCACGTCGGGGGCGCTCGCGACCGCTGCTTCGAGCGCAACCATGAGGTCGTTGAATGTGATGCCGCGCAGCGTGCCGGACGGCGTTGCGGCAGGTGCCGTGCCACCGGGTGGCGGCGGAGCAAACAGGAAGATGGGTGCGACCGGCTTCGGCCCAAAGAACACGGGCGAGACTTCGGGCACGACGCCATAGCCGATCGAGACCGCGGTAAACGAGGTTTCCACGCTGACCGTCACGGTCTGGCGGTGGGTCCTTTCTGGTTCGCCGTCGAGCGAAAACCGGAACACGTGATCGAACGGAAGCGCCCGCGACGCGAGATCGCCAGGCGGCATCCCGACCGTCGCGGCCGTGCGGTTCAGCGGCGCATGGGTTATCACGCGACACCCCGTTGCCGGTCGAGGAGTTGATACCCCTGGAACACGATGAAGAGCTTGCCGCGGCCATAGACCTCGTCCAATTCGATGCGCACCGTCGACCGCGGCAGAAAGATCATTGGTCGCGCAAGCTTCTTGAACGGCCGATCGCCATCGGCAATGCCGAGTCCCGCGACGTTGGCCAGTCGCTGGTTCTGAAGCTCGCGCCCGGTACCCGTATCGAAGAGGGCATAGCGAAAGGTCACATCCTCGGGACGATTCAGGCGTTCGAAAAGGCTGTCGAGCGTGCCGATCGGCAATGCGTCCGCGAGCAATCCATTGTCCTTCAATGCGAGACGAAGCCAGTCGGGCCGCAGTCGTATGCCATCCAGAAGCGCCGTCGCAGGGAACACGTGCAACGGAACGTCGCCGAGGTTGATCGTGTTGCCGGTCGCTCCGCTGGCGGCACGCAGCGCCACGTTGCGTTCTTCGACCGCCAGCCCGTAGCCGACATTCGTGGCCACGAACCCGCCGTCGCCGCTGACCGGCAACTCCACCTCCAGCTGGTTTCCCCTGCGTCCGCTGAGCTGCAGCGTCGATACGAGATCGTAGGGAACGATTCGCGCGTCCGGGTTGCCGATCGACTCCACCGGGCATTGCGCCGGGCCACGGAGTTGCCGCAGGATCGGTTCCGGGCACGCCGAGGCACCGAGCAACCGGTAGCCGTAGAGCACGATGAAGAGCGTGCCGCGCACGCCTTCGCTGCGCTCGGTGACCTGCAACCGCAATGTGGAGCGCGGCGCAAAGTAGAACGGTTGCGCCAACAGCCGGAACGGACGCTCGCCGTTGCTCTTGCCGAGCGATGCGAGGTTGTGCGCAGGCTGATCCTGGAATTCCCGCCCCGTGCTGCTGTCCACGACGCTGAACAGGAACGACAGCTCCTCCGGTGGCTTGATCCGCTGCAAGACGCTGCCGAAGACGCGGTCGGCGGGAACGGGATCGGACGCGGTGCCGCCCCCCGCGAAATCGTCGTCAGCGCCTCCAGGAACCTGACTCCCGAACACCCATTGCGCGAATTTCGGGTTGACGCGAAAGCCTTCGACCAGCGCGGCGAGCGGCAATTGCGAGAGCTTGAGATCGCCAACCACGATTGGATCGGAGGGCAGAAAACCTGACGCCTCGTCCGGCGCAACCAGCGGACGCTCGCGATCCTCCTCGAATCCGTATCCGATGCCGACCGCGACAAACACCCCATCGGTGCTGACGTTGATCACGTCCTGCAGCAGATTGCCCGGCCGGCCCGTTATGCGAAACCGCGCCGCCATGTCGTAGGGGATCACGGCGCCGGCGGCCGCGCTGTCCAATGCGGGTGCGCGACGCGGCCGGCCGGTCATGGCCTCGGGTCGTGGGCTGGCGGCAAACATGTCGTCGGTCCGGTGCCAACAGCAATGCGCGCGTCCGCTTACTGGACGTCGCGGGTCATGAAGCCGTCAAGCACCACCCAGATGTTCAGGGGGCCGTAGATCTTCTGGATTTCCTTCACCGTATCCGAATCCGGAATCTCGATCTCCACGCGGAAGTTCTGCTGCTTGTCGATATAGATCGGCTCGGCAAAGCGGAACGTCGCGTTGGGCGTCGGCTCGCCATGCGTGGTGAATTTGCCTGTTTCCGAGTAGGGGCCGGCGCCCGCAGGGAAAAACCAGGTGGGCATCGAGATCATCTGCTTCTCGCCCACGAAGAGAGTGGTAACGGTGTTGTAGACAAGCTTGCCGATGATCGTTCCGGAGCCGTTGTTCGGATCGACCTGTTCCTTGGGAATCGCACGCGCCTTGAGACTGTCGTTCATGTCATCGAGGTCTTCCTTGGCCAGCTCGACGACTCCCCCGGCGTTGGCCACGATGCTGTTAATGCCAGGGTCCAGGTCGGTGCCGTCGGGTGCGACCAGCGTGACGACGTCGGTATCGTCGACATCGAGCGTCGTAGTCCCGTCGTCGCTTTCGTGCACCTCCTTGTAGAGTTGCGCGAGCTGGCTGACCGTGACTTCGACGCTGGCGCTGATCGCCGCGTCGGGGTCGGTAGTGATGCTTCCATCGGACGCGAAGATCTGATCGTCCGTCGTGTCGTTGCCGGGTTTGAAGACGTCGAGGTCATCAGTGGTCGCGAGGGCGCCATTTTTCTCGTCGTCCGGGAATTCAGGAGGAAGGTCGCTGATGACCACGCGCATCGCGCGTGCCTCGAACGTGTTGTAGTGCGGCAGCAACGACGCGGACTGCAGATTCGTTTCCAGCTTGGTCTTGCCCTGCACGTTGACGAAGAATTTCAGCGTCCCGGATTTCTCGATGTCGCTGATCTGCTTTTCGCCATCGACCGAAACCGAGTCGTAGAGAGGAAGATGTACTTTTTCGCGGATTCCTTGTACGACGGCCATGGTGTATCTCCTTCTTTGCTGTTGCGAAGACGAAAGATTCCGACGCGACTACCAGAGCGGCTTGAAATGATCGGACGCCGAGGGTCCTTCTCCCGGTTGCGGCGTCAGCTGGTCGCACGCCGCGTTGACGGTGGACGGCTTCACGTAGCCTTCGAGCGGCTCTGCTTCGCCGTACCCGGCGACGTTGGTCGGCATCGGGCAACTGGGGTTGTAGGTCGGGCGGCGCGCGCGCACGTAACCCGAGAGATAAGGGTCTCCGTAGTAGGCAACGCCCGGATATTCCTGGAGCGGCTCGTACTCGGCATAGCCGGGCATCTCCGGCATTTCGCCGTAGCCGCCCACGGGTTGCGCGAATTGGCCGAGCGGCGCCTGCGCATGACCTTCGAGCGGGAACGGCTCTCCGTATTGCGGCATTGGTCCCGCGTATCCCGCGTAGGTGGGATCGAGCTCGCCGTAGTAGCCGTAAGCGTCGGAGGCTTCGCCGTAATACCCGTAGGGGTCAGGCGCTTCGCCGAAATAACCGTACGTTTCCGGCGACTCACCGTAGTAGCCGTAGGCATCGGAAGGTTCACCGTAGTAGCCATAGGCATCGGGAGGTTCGCCGTAACAGCCGTATGGGTCCGACGCCTCGCCGTAGTAGCCATAGGGCTCCGGTGTTTCGCCGTAGTAGGCGTAGGCGTCCGGCGCCTCGCCGTAATACCCATAAGGGTCAGGCGCCTCGCCGTAGCAGCCGTAGGGTTCCGGTGATTCGCCGTAGTACCCATACGGTTCCGGCGGCTGACCGTAGTAGCCGTAGGCGGGGGGTGGCGCGCCGAAGTACGCGTACGGTTCCGGCGCTTCGCCGTAGTAGCCGTAGGGCTCGGGCGCCTGCGCGTAGTAACCCATCGTGGCCGGATGTGCTGGATAGAATCGCATGAGTCGTACTCCTCGGTTGGCTCCGGGTTCGGTGGGGTTGACGATCATCACTTCGTCGAAGCCTGGTTTGCCGCGCATCTGTTCTGTCCTTCGCGAATGCTTCCTCGTCACTGCGCCAATCGTCAGCCTTCAATGCCACGTTGCGTGACGCGGTAACTGCCGCCGAGCACGTAGAGCTGCCGGCCATCGGGATCGCACATGAGTCGCGGCGGATCGTCCATGAAGTGGATGTAGGTCCGCTTCGTGCCACCGTGGTCCTTGCTGTAGACGAGCCCGCGCAGTGCTCCCATGTCCACCAATATCTCCGGTATCACACGGTCGAGCGTGGTCGTGACCACACGCGCCGCCGGGCATCCCGCGAATGCTTCGAAGATCCGCCGCGCCTTTGCTCGCCGCAACTCGCTGTTCTCTGTTGCCCGACCGACGTCATCACCCGGCCTCTCGTGGAAGTACGACATCCGCTGCGCATCGTTCCAAGCGAAACGCTCGCCTAGCGACGCCGATGACGGCGACTGCGACGCCCGCCACCCATCATTACCGGCGCCGGAAAGCCTGGAATTCCCGGCATTCCCGGCTGGGCCCCGGGCGGCATGTTCGCCGCGTATCCGGGCACCATGCCCTGTGGCCCGGGCCATACCGCACAACGCATGTAGAGCCGGCGCGGGCCGAGTCCGGTGTACGGAAGCGGAGGGCGAATCCAGCCCAGCGGCATCGGTGGGCGCGGCATGCCGCCGTACATCGGCGGGCGATACGGAAACTGCGGATACATGGATCCTCCTGGAACGGGGTACGGGGACGGTGCGGCACCGGGCGGGACCATGCCGGGCATGCCCGGAAGCATGTTGCCGATAGCTTGTCCCGCCGCGTTGATCCCTTGGCCGATCAGGCTCTGGGCGCCCTGCGCCAGATTGCCTATTCCTCCGGGCACGAGACTTCCCACACCCTGCGCGACATTGCGAGCCAGGTTGAGCGGTGCGCTCACGACCTGGCGGATGGTGTCGAAGGGATTCCAGCCGACTGCGTTGCCGAACCCGTCGTAGACGACTTCGCCGAGCCCGTAGCCCATCTGCGGTTCGGGAACCTCGTGGATGTATCCGGAGTATTGGTCTTGAACCATCATGGTTGATTGCTCCTGTCGCTTCACCGGGTGGCACTGTTGCGTCGAATGCGTTTGCACATGGCTTCGCGCCGATTGCCTAGCCGCCGCGCCATCCGTTGAAGCCGGGCCAGCCCTGCGGGTGGGCGGGGAAACCGAATCCTGGCGCGTACCCGATGGTCGACGGCGGCGGACGCGCGACGACCATGGGCTGAACCCTGCGCATCAGGCGGCGCCGCCGGCGGCCGCGACGGCGTAACCGGACCGGCACTACCATCGACTGGCCATTGGGACCTTGAACACGCATCGGTGCGACGATTTCATCGGGCGGTTGCAGCGGCACGCGCATGGCGGGTGCGTGGGCGTCCGGTATCACTACGCCGGGCGGTGGCCCCGATGGTGCAGGCTGCGCGGGCATGGGCGACACATTGGAGGTATCGGGCGCTGGCGTTGCCTGGGGTTGCGCCGGGGCGGGGGGCGTGCCGGATCCCACGGATGGCGCCACTGCGGAAATCAGTCCGGGAAGGATCTTGGACGCGCCGCTGGCGAGCGAAGGCAGCAGCGACGACAACATCGGCGCCAACGCGGCGAGAAACGGCAACCCCAACGGATTGCCAAGACCGTCGTAGATTACTTGTGGCGGGGCCGCGCCGTAATAGCCCAGGCCGGGCACGGCGCAGCCCAGGCCGGGCACGGCGCTAACGCCATTCATGCTCGCACCCGGGTAATAGCCGTACCCTGCAACCCCCGGCGAAGCCACCGACATCGGCCCGCCGATGGACTTCAGCAATGACGCCAATCCGCCACCCAGCGAAGGGATCATCGGCAGCAACGATGGAAGGACGGCACCCGCCATCGGCGCGAGCGCGGCGAGAAAGGGCAAGCCCAAGGGACTGCCGAGGCCGTCATGGCCGACGGGATGCGGCACTGCTGCAACTGCGGCGTGGCCTAATCCTTGACCGGCAGTGTGCCCGCCCCGATACGCGTGCGTCTCCGCCGTGTGGCCGCCGAATGCACTGCCGCTGAAGCGATTATCAGGCACCGTGATCAAACGCCCGGTTCTCACGTCACGCACGAGCATCGCAGGCCTCCGCGGTCAATTTCGCACACCCGCTTCCATACGGCAGGCGGCGCCCATCCGATCGGGCGTTCCATCGTTGCATCGAGCGCAATCCAGTGGCCGCCAAGGTTCGCCTCCAGAAAGATATGGCTGTAAGAGTGCGGCCTCCGCTTGCGGAAACCGGCGAGTATCAATCGCACGGGGTGCCCGGTGGACATCAGCATGGCGCCAAGCAGGATCGTCATGTCGTCGCAATCTCCGGCGCGCAATTCGAGCATCCGCCGCGCGGTATGCAGCAGCTCGACACGAAAAATATCGCGCGTATAGCGGACATTTCGCCGCACCCATTCGAACAACGAACGGATCTCGCCGAAGCGGTCCTTCGGCCTTACGCCGGCGATGCGGAAGATCTGGATGGCTTTCTGGCGAACGAGGAAATCCTTCGCGCCATCGCGGATCATCCGGCCGATGATCTCCGCCGTCGCCAGGGTGCCGCGACTCCCGCTCGGCACGCGGATCAGGGTAATGCGTGGCGTGACCAGTTGCCGGCATAGCTGCACCATTTACAAGACACCGAGAATCCGTTCCATGGGCACGACGACGTGATGGCTCACCCCTTCGACTTCGACGACCGCGAACGCCTGCTTCGCAGTACCGCTGTCGCTGAGATCGAGCACCTTTCCCTGCAGAATGTCGTTTCCGTAGAGCTCCATCAGGAGTTCGCGTGCGTCCGGTAGGTAGACATCGCGAACCTTGAAGTTCACCAGGCGATTTCTGAGGTCGGGCACGTTCTGCTCTGACGTCGACGTTGTCACCATGCCTTTCCTCGATGCGAACACCTCAGCAGTTGCCGTGCCACCCGCCGCCATGAGCACGAGACAACAAAAAACCCTCATGGAAACAAGCGCCCGCCTGCGTGCTCGGTTCGCGTGCAGCGAACGTGTCCAGTGCTCGCGCGGAACGTGCGTTCCGGTATCGGGAAACGAAGATCCGGAACAGCCGTTCCGGTGCCGGCCGCTACGGACCGGATTTGTCCAGCAACTGGTGCTTGCGCAGCTTGTTGTAGACGCAGCGTGGCGTGAGGCCGAGCAGACGCGCGGCCTGAGACTGGTTGTTGCGCGCTTGCCGCATCGCGGCGGCGACGATCTCTCGTTCGCACTGCGACAGGCAGCGGTTGAGATTCCATCCCTGTGTCCCGGCTGCGGAGAGTGCAAGCGATCGCGCTTCCGGGGGCGGCGAGCCCTTTGGGATGGAAGGAGCGGCCACGGGCGCAGGTTCCAGGGGAGCGCTGACGGCGAAGCCGGATTGGGCCAGCTCCTTCCACACCGGCGGCGGAAGGTCCTTGAGGCCCAGCGGACGGTGATCGTCCTTCGCTGCCTGTGCGGTGATGAGCAGGTTCTTGAGCTCCCGTACGTTGCCTTTGAGCTCGAGGCAGGACAGCGCGTCGATTAAATCGGTATCGATGCCGGTGTGTTCGTGCCAGGACGCATGCGATGCGACGAAGTATTCGACCAGCAAGGAAATGTCGGCCTTGCGCTCGCGCAACGGTGCGATGTGAATGGACAACGTATTGAGCCGGTGGAAAAGGTCAGCGCGGAAACGCCCATCCGCGACCATCTGCGGGAGGTTCTGGTTGGTGGCGGCCACGATGCGGACATCCACCGGCGCATCGTGCCCGGCGCCGACACGGTAGAGCCGCTTTTCTTGCAGCACGCGCAGAATCTTCGCCTGAACGTCCAGATTCAATTCACCGATCTCGTCGAGAAACAGCACGCCGCCCTGCGCGGCGAGAAACAGCCCGCTGTGGTCGTGACCGGCTCCTGTGAATGCGCCCCGCACATGACCGAAGAGCTCGCTTTCGGCAATGCCGGCGTTGATCGCCGCGCAGTTGACGGCCACGAGGGGTCGCCCATTCCGCTTTGGATCGAGTGCGTGCAGCGCCGATGCGAACAGCTCCTTGCCGGTTCCCGATTCACCCGTGACGAGGACCGGGAGATCGCTCAGCTTGCTCATGCGGACGACGTTACGAAACGCGGCCAGCAGCGGTTCGCTCTCGCCGACGATGCCGTGGGACGAAGCGATCGACCGGATGCGGCATTCTTCGCTGCGCTGCGCTTCGAGCGTGGACAGCAGGTCCGTAAGCGTCGCCTGCAACGTTTCCATGAAGGCGACATCGTCGCTGTCCAACAAATATCGCGCTCCGGCTAGCAGAACTCGACAGCGCGCGCTGATTGGCCAGGCGGTCACGCCGGGCTCGTGCGCGATTACGCTAAGCCCCGCATCCTTCAGGTGTCCGACGATGGACAACCCACAATCTGGAATCCCGGCCGATTCGTGAAGCGAGACGATCGCCGCAGCGTAGGCCCGGGACTTTGCGACTGAAGCCACCTCATCGCGCTCGGCCAGACGATGAATCAGCGCACCGCATGCCGAACATGCGTGCTCGATAGCCGGCCAGCGGGAATCGCCAGGCTCCCAACTCGCGATGAGCAGTGACGGCCGCTCGCCGCCGCGCGCAGGTTTCGGCGTCGCGGGAAGCGCCGGATTGGTGCGGAACGGAGACGGTTGGCGTCTCGGCGCGGATCGGCGTGGCGACGCCGATGCGAGACTTGGCTGCGGCACGACAAACGGCGTTGAAGTGATACTCCGATTGTCGGGATTTGCGGCAGCCATTCGCATCCCATGCGCCAAAGGCCAATCGCGCGCGTCGAGCAACAGATTTCGCCGTCGCAGCCGGGTGAAGACCAGCGAGCCGAAATCGTCGCGGCGTACCGGCGCGCACGGCGCACCGTAACGTGGCAGAACCCAGCGTGAAGGTTAGTAGTATACAGAATATCGGACCTTTGCAAGACCGGCGAGGGGCTGGCGGGCTCCGCCACTGGGGCCTCGTCAGGTATATGGCCGATTCTTTTATTGATTTTCCGGTGCTGACGCAGGCACGCCATCTGACAGCCAGGTTGCTCGCCGGCGAACGTGGGGGTCGTGGGTTCGAATCTTGCTCGGCGCGCGAAAGTGTTATTGCAATATCAAGCGCTTATTACGAATGCGGCGGGCGCTTTTCGTTTCAGCGTCGGTCCGTCCGCGTTTAATTCAGCTTCTTGTCGGCAAGAAATCTTGAAACCAGATCTGCAATCTGCACGTTATTGAGGTCGGAGAAGGGAAGTGCGTGTTGCCCTTGATGCCAATTGTGGGCAGATGCACTACGGTCACGTCGCCGCGGTGTTCGTTTACCGTCGACTGCCACAGCCTTGCCATCTCCAGGCGAGCACGCCAGCTGTCCTGCGCGGGAAGATCGACGGGCTTCTCCGGAATATTGTCGCCATAGATACTCAAGATGGGCACTTTGGTGAGGGCCATGAATTGCGCGAGGGCCACCGCAGTTCCTTGCACGGTATCGAACGCGCTGGGGATAGGCGGCGGCACTTCGCCCTCGGGGAAGGCCGATCCTGCCCGCGTTCACGCTTGCCTATCCAGAGATCATCGTCGAAGTGATCGTCAACACGGCTCTGACCAATATCGTTGCGAAGCGATTCGATGCCGGCATACGCCTCGGCGAGGACCCCCGACGGAATGGGGTCCCGGGGTCGGCGTGGACGGCGTTGTTGAAATTCGTTGAAGATGACGGCAAGATTGCTGGAGCAAGACCACTTTCAACGAGCGCTTGAAAGTGTTTCTCGTGCGACCGCTTGATTGGACCGTCGGTGCGCCAGACGATTCGGACGTCGACCCCCCAGGCCTGAACATGAACGCAATCGATCCGCTCGTTCAAACGCGTCTCTCCCGAGCCGGGGTAGAAGACGCTGACCCACTGGAGACCGCCGAGTGGTGCGATGCGCTCGACGCGGTCGTGGCGTACTGCGGCCCCGCGCGTGCCCGCTACCTTCTGGACGTTCTCGCACAACACGCGCACCGACACGGGATAGGTTCTGCGCCCACGCTGCCGACCGCTTACGTCAATACAGTTGCGGCGGGAAACCAGCCCGCGTTTCCCGGCGACCTCGCGCTGGAGGAGCGCCTGGGAGCGCTGATGCGCTGGAATGCGCTGGCAATGGTCGTGCGCGCCAACCGGGCCTACGGCGAGCTTGGCGGTCACATCGCAAGCTACGCCAGCGCCGCCGACCTGTTCGAGGTCGGCTTCAATCATTTCTTCCGCGCGCGCAATTGCGATCATCGGGGCGATCTGGTGCTGTTCCAGCCGCACAGCTCCCCGGGCGTCTACGCACGGGCGTTCCTCGAAGGGCGTCTTACCGAGAACGACCTCTTGCACTATCGACAGGAGCTCACCGCTCCTGCGCATGGCGCACGTGGACTGTGCAGCTACCCGCACCCGTACCTGATGCCGGACTTCTGGCAGTTTCCGACGGGCTCCATGGGCATCGGCCCGATCAGCTCGATCTATCACGCGCGGTTCATGCGCTATCTCACCGATCGGCAGCTGCTCGATTGCGCCGGCCGACGCGTCTGGGGCGTGTTCGGCGACGGCGAGATGGACGAGCCCGAATCGATGAGCGCGTTGACGTTGGCGGCGCGCGAGAAGCTCGACAACCTGGTGTGGGTCGTGAACTGCAACCTGCAGCGTCTCGATGGCCCGGTGCGTGGCAACGGTCGTGTCATCGAGGAGCTCGAGCAACTCTTCGCCGGTGCGGGCTGGAATGTCATCAAGCTGCTGTGGGGCAGCGACTGGGACGGGCTCTTCGCGCGCGACACCACGGGCGCGCTGGCACGCGCGCTGGGCGACACGGTCGACGGCCAGATGCAGACCTTTGCGGCGAAGGACGGTCGATTCAACCGCGAGCACTTCTTCAACCAGAGTGAGGAGTTGGCGCGTCTGGCCCAGGACATGTCAGACCAGCAGATCGATCAGCTCAAGCGGGGAGGGCACGACCTGGTGAAGATCCATGCGGCGTATGCGACCGCGGCGGCGCATCGCGGCCAACCGACGGTGATTCTCGCGCATACCAAGAAGGGCTACGGCATGGGCAGTGCGGGACAAGGCAAGATGACGACGCATTCGCACAAGAAATTCGAGAGCGCGGACATTCTTGGCTTCCGGGACCGATTCAACTTGCCGCTCTCGGACGAACAGGCCGAGTCGCTCGAGTTTTTCAAACCACCCATCGATAGTCCGGAGATCCGGTACATGACGGCGCGTCGCGCTGCTCTCGGAGGCCCGCTACCTCGGCGCGAGACGGTCTGCGACGTGGTGCCGAAGCCGGATCTGAGGGCTTATGCGCAGTTCGCCGTCGCCGCGGGCGGCAAGGAAATGAGCACGACCGTGGCATTCGTGCGCATGCTTGGAGCGCTGCTCAAAGACCCGACGCTGGGTCCACGTATCGTTCCGATCGTCGCCGATGAGGCGCGCACGTTCGGCATGGCCAACCTCTTTCGGCAGGTGGGGATCTATTCGAGCGTGGGACAGCGGTACTCACCCGAGGACATCGACTCCATCCTGAGCTATCGCGAGGCTACCGACGGGCAGATCCTGGAAGAAGGCATCAGCGAGGCCGGCGCGATTGCGAGCTGGACCGCGGCGGCGACGAGCTACAGCGTGCATGGGCTGGCGATGTTGCCGTTTTACATCTATTACTCGATGTTTGGTTTTCAACGCGTTGGAGATCAGATCTGGGCTGCGGCCGACCAGCGCGCGCGCGGCTTTCTTCTCGGAGCGACGTCGGGGCGCACGACGCTGGGCGGCGAGGGATTGCAGCATCAGGACGGCACCAGCCACCTGATCGCGGCGACCATTCCGAACTGCAAAGCCTACGACCCTGCGTTTGCGGGCGAGATGGCAGTGATCATCGATGCCGGCATCCGCGAAATGCTCGTCGAGCAGCAGGACGTCTTCTATTACGTCACGCTGATGAACGAAAGCTACCCGCAGCCGACAATTCCCGAGGAAGTTCACGCCGATATACTCCGCGGCTGCTATCGCTTTGGGCTCTATCCGGCGGCGGCCGTATCTACTGGACAGGTCACATTGATGGGGTCGGGCGCGATTCTCACCGAGGTCGTGAAAGCGGCGCATCAATTGGCCGAGACTGGGATCAATGTCGAGGTTTACAGCGTAACCAGTTGGAGCGAGCTGGCCCGGGATGGCGAGTTCGTGGCACGTCAGCTCGCACGCGGCACCGGGCCGATTGTCGCGGCCACCGACTACGTTCGCGCGGTGCCCGAAAGCATTCGAGCATTCCTTCCGCAAGCTCGTCCCTATGTCTCGCTGGGAACCGACGGGTTCGGGCGCAGCGATACCCGTGCCGCACTACGCGAGTTCTTCGGCGTCGATGCCGCGAGCATCGCCCGCGCAGCACGGCTCGCCCTGGGCAACGACCTGGCGCACTCGGCGCAAAGCCGCACCGAAACGTCATCGCGATAGGGTTGTTCGCCGCGAGCCTCGTGCTCTTCGGGGTCGCGCCCGTGTCGCTACACCCTGTCAGTGCCCACCGTAGACGAGCTTCGACGGACCGGTGACGAGCCAGTGAAACAAGTCAATTGCGAACATGATAATGAACTGCGCGATCATGAAGGGAATGACAAAGAGCGGTCGGGAGTCAGCGCGGAGCCGTGATTGCCGAAGCATTGGCGACGTCGAATGGTGTTGCCGAGCAGGACAACGCGTAGAGGCCACGCTCCGCACCCGGAGCCGCGCCCATCTCGACCAGCGATTCGTTGCTCAGTTCACCGTCCGACAAAGCACGCAAAGCATCGACTTCGTAGCCGCAGGCAATCAGCACCCAGTCAGCAGTCCGGTCGGCGTTTCCGCGAATCTTCTGCTCCTCGGTGGCAGCAAGCGATGGCGTCTCGTGGCGTAGCAGATGAAGCCCGGCGAAGCCTGCCTGATGCGGGATTTTCTCGGACATGCGGCGTATCGCGGTGCGCAATTCTTCGTCTTGGCCGGATGCGGGCGACAGGCGGACCGTGAGGGCGTTCCGAGCAGGGTTGATGCCGCAACTTTCCAGTACGCGGCATTGGCTGCGAACCATGTTGCGATGGTCCGGCATGAGTCGCGTGGACCATGGAGTGGGTGCATTCAGCCGCGCCACGTACGCCGGCGATGCGAGCACCTCGTAGTCATCCAATTCGTACATCACGAAGATCCCCTCGTCGCCGACGGCACTTGTCCAGCGCGAGGCTCGCCGGAATCCCGGAATGCCGAGGCGTTCGGGAAAGTGCTCATGCGTGTGCCAATGCTCGAACTCCGAGCGGCGCGCGGCCGACATATCCCACCACATCGCGAGCGCCGCTTTACCTAGTAGCGACATGGGCCTTCTCTAAAACGCGCATCGAAACCACCGACGCCGCTTGGTGGCACGTGAGTGGGGCCGGAGTTCTGGCGGAGAAGCGTTGATCGGCAACGACCTAGGTAGCAATCAACGGACGTACAGCGCATCGTTGGTGCCTTCGCTAAGGTAAGCGTCTTGCCGCATTCGGCGTGGTAAATTCAGCAGGCGAATTACATCATAATCCTTATCTTTCCGCGGCAAATGACTGACACCGAATTTCCGCCCCAGCATCCGAAGGAGGCACGACTCTGGCGTGACGAAGGGTGGACGGCGCGCGTGGTCAAAAACGAGGACGACGACGGCTGGGCGGTCGAAATGACGAAGGACGGCGAGCCAGAGGCAGCGCTGGTGGGCCCGTGGACGATGGGCCGCGACAAAAAGAACCCGAAGCCGCTCGACGCCACGGCGTTCAACACGCTGGTCAAAACCGCGCACGAGGTTCGCCGCCGCCACGAGCAGCATTTGCACGCGCTGCTCCACAAGAAGGTCATCGTAAGCACCGGGAATGGCGAGATCGTCGTGACGCTGGATATCGTCGTCGCGGATGAGTCACCTTCCGCACTGCTGGCGGCAAGACCGGCGCTGGAGCCCGACGCCGAGCCACTCGCGGAAGTTCGTGTCGACACATCGTTCAAATTGACCGTCGCCAGCGCGCGAGCGTGGATCGATGACGGCTATCGCCGCCCGGGGTGATTTCCGCTCGGCGTCGACGGGAGGCCTGACCGTTACGCCTCCGGCTGCGGCTGCGCTTCCTTTGAGGCGGCCTCTGGCGTCGTACTGACAGGGAGCTTCTGTTCCGCACCCGCCGGTTCAGAGGACTTCTTGCAAAACACGATTTCGTTGAACCAGTTCACGAGAAGTGCCGTGTACGCGCGATGCCATGTCTCGTTCGACAGCCCGTGATCCGCTCCCTCCATCAGCCGATACGTCAACGACTTGGCGCCGACGCATGCTTCGCGATAATTGACGATGACCTGGTGCGGTATGACTGAATCGTGCTCCGACTCCACGATGAGCACGTCACCGGTAAATTCCCGGCACACGCGCAGCGCGTTGCTCTCATCCGCATTTACAGGCTGCAATCGATAGGTTTCGAGTGCCTGCTCCCTTCGAAGCCGAAGCTTGGGCAGGCGCCACTCCGAGTCCTTGTACAGCGCCGGTACGCGCAGCGCGAGCCACTTGACCGGGCGGAGCGCAGTCAGCAGTGCGGCCAGATAGCCGCCATAGCTGCTGCCCACCACCGCAATGGAATCCGAATCCACGGTGTGCTGCGACGAGAGGAAATCGTAGGCGGCCAGCACGTCGCGCATGCTGTCCTCGCGCGATACCGATTCGAATTGCGCCTGCGTCTCAGCATGTCCCCGCAAATCGAAGGTCACGCACGCGCAACCGAGCGCCGCCAATTCGCGCGCGCGCGACACATACTGCTGCTGGTCGCCACCCCAGCCGTGCACGAACAGCACGCCGGGCAGCAGCGTCCCGGGGGTGATCAGTGTGCCATGGATATGTTCGTCTTCGACCCGAATATAGACCGGTTCATCGCGCGTCGTCATGGGATCTCCGTCCAGGCGTATTTGGTGAGCGGTCCAACGTGGGGATCGTTGCCGGAAAAATAGACTGTGGCATTCGCCGGCAACGTGGGCGCGGCGCCGTAGACTTCGCGCGACATTGCACGCACGGCGTGCAGTGAAGGATCGGCGCGAAACGCCTCCAGCGCACCGATTTCCGCGCCGCTCGCGCCACCCAGTCGCCACGATTGCTCGAGGACGCCGGAACGACGGCGGCCGGCCGCATCGAGACCCTGCGCCACATCGTAGTTGCGTCGCGAAGCAAACAAGCCCTCGAAGCATTGGGCAGCTGCGTCGTCGTAGACGCGCGCCTGCGCGATGGCAAGGCGAATGTCCTCCGGCAGCGTCATAGCCAGCAACGCATCGAAGTCGCCGCGCACTATCATCAGGTCCGAACCCCCGTAGATTTCCACGCCGCGATTGTTGGTCGTCAGATGCTGTGTCCCGTAATAGGTGGCGACGATGTTCGCGACGCGCACCTGGCCGACGCTATGTGTCGTCACGTCGGTCAGGTTTTGCTCGACCACCGCACCAAATCGCGCGAGTTCCTCGGCGTCAATCGCTTCGAGCGCGCGGGCAAGATCGGCGTCATCGGGTACGACAAACTGACCCAGCCCGGCGATGCCGGTCGCGAGCTTGACGCGCACCGGGCCGAAGGCGAGCAATCTGCGGCCCGCAATCAAGGCGTCCTGCATCGCGAACACGCTGATCCCATCCAAGACGGCGTCGGAGACCCGGCGGGGGAACTCCGGGCACCATCCCGCGGGAGCGCATGAGTCCGCGTCGAGCAAAGGATGCGTGATCGTCTTGGTGGCCACGAAAGCCGAGGGCACCACCGCACCGAAGAGATCGTGCTCGCCGGCAATGCGAAGGCGCGACGCACGTTCGCGCGTAAGGGTGTTGGCGGGTACGAAGTAGGGCGGTACGGCGTATCGGCCACCCGGGTCGTATTCGCCTGCGTAGTCAAAGCCCGCGAGTGCGGCCAAGCGCTGCGCGATCCCCTTCCGCGTGGAGGCTTCGTGCCCCTGCGGTCTGGTGGCGGCGGCGTCGCTCGAATATGTAACGACCGCGCGGCGTTCGGTAGCGGTAGGCATTGGGAAATGGTGCAACGGCCTCGGGCACGGCTTACGCGCACGTTGCAGGAGTGTCTCGATTCACGTCGCGTAACGGAACAAGGTTATCCGACGCTGGCCACCTGGAAAGTCGGTGTCCGTCCGGGATTGGCGTCAGCCAGTACCGCAATGCCAGACTCAATTACGAGCCGAAGCATGGTCCTTTAGCTTGTTGCGGGCCCTTCCTGCGGGCCACGCATCGCCAACGACATCGCAGTCTGCAGTTGCGCGCGCAGCGTTTCGGAAGTTCTGCGCTCCGCGGCGGCCTCATCGGCCAGTCGCTCGAGCTGCAGCGCGTAGAGGTCGAGTCCGAGCTCGCGTGTTGCGTATTCGAGCGTCGCGACCTGGTCTGTTCGGTACGGCGCACCGTCCGGCCGCGCGCCAAGCAGCACAAACCCGAACAGCTCCCCGCGATTCGCCATCGGTACCGCCAGTGCCGCGTGGATCGAAGAAGGAGAGTCGCGAAGGCGCAACGCCTTGGCGTCGGCGAGCATTGCGAGCACCGCCTCGTCGTTGACGTCGACCTCGTCCGGCGCGTCGGCGAGCGTCGTTTCCGAGCGGACGAAGACGTTCTCTCGGCGGATGAACAGCGCACTTCGCGCGCCTTCCGTGAAACGATCGAGCGCCGCAACGAACAGTTTCGCCAGCGCCTCGGCGTCAGTCGCGTGCTTGGCTTGCGCGACGAAGCCCCTGAGATCCTCATCGCTGGCCGCCCAGCGGCCGAAAAACAGTCGGTCGACGACTCCCTCGACGACCTTCTTCAACTGATTGAATGAAAGGTAGACCGCGACGGCGAGGATGGCGCTCAACACGATGGTCTTGTATTTATCGTCGAAGTGGAGAAACTGGCTGACGATGCCGTTCGCGATCTGGAAAGCGACGAGCAGGATTGCGCCGACGATGCCGAATACGAGCGTGCGATTCACGGCCAGCCCGAAGTCGAAGATGCGCCGGCGCAGAATCGCATAGGCGAGCACGATCTCCGCTGCGAGCGCAGCGCCGTTTTGCACGAGACTGAGGTCCTCCGGCGGTATTGGGTTGCCGGTAACGTAGTTCAGCGCACCCAGCAGGAACACCGCCACGATCGTCCCGATGGTCGCGAGGATCCACTGCAGCCGGATTCTCGACTCGCCATGCGCCTGCCGCCAGGCCAGCAGGATCGCCCAGAAGAAAAGCACGCCCAGTGCGATCGGGCTGACCCTGAAGAACGAGGCGAGGGCGGATTCGAAATAGCCTGCGTACAGGCGCGCGAAGTAGATGATCTCGGCAGCGAGGAGAAGGCCCAGGAGCCACGGGTAGTAGCGTCTGAAGGTTGCACGCAACCCGACCGGCTTGTCATCGGGATAGTTGAGGGCGAACAGGACCAGCATCGCAGGTCCGAGCTCCTGCGAAACCGAGGCCACGAAATCGAGCCCTTCCACGTGGAACGCAGCTGGAGCCCAATACGGAAAGATAAAGCCGTTCATCAATCCTGCGGCCGCCAACGCGCGATACGCGACGAGATCGGGACGCCGCAATCCGACAACGACTCCGAGCAGCAACGCGACCACCGCTTGCGCCGTGCCCAACAGGTAATTTGCAACTCGGTGTCGCGGGAGCGCCGCCGCAGCGGGCACTGTCACTTCGATCCTGCGAACCTCACCGCCGTGAAGCACGCTGAGCGACACGCGGTCGCCTGCAGCCAGGCCGTGCCACCGACCAAGCGGATCGTCAAAGCGCAGACCATCGCCGGGTACAACGCCCGCCGCGGTCAGCGGCGATGCCGCCGGAATCGAGTCCACCCGGAATGTCGTCGGCCCGCGTTCGCGCAGGAGGCCTCCCAGGAACAACGGCTCGCCCGCCACGCCAATCTTCAGCGCGAGTGATGCGTTGAACCCTTCGATGGCGAATTGC
>Ga0207645_10000777_pt1 | contig 26632 bp, 24 predicted proteins | sample KBSM53metaG_FD_184331 | JGI IMG/M metagenome (GOLD analysis project Ga0207645, IMG submission 184331) | Miscanthus rhizosphere microbial communities from Kellogg Biological Station, Michigan, USA - KBS M5-3 metaG (SPAdes) (version 2) | ecosystem: Host-associated > Plants > Roots > Rhizosphere >...
CCCCGGTCAGCACAGCATCCCGGTTGAGTTCCAGGGCGCCGCGTACCGCTTCGGCCACAGCATGGTGCGCCCGTCGTACCGGGCCAATGCCGCGGGCGATGGGGGTCTTCCGTTCGTCGGGTTCATTTTCGATCCCTCCGGCGAAGGCCTGGACGATCCCTCGGACCTGCGCGGCGGATGTAGTGCGCCGCGGCGGTTCGTCGGCTGGCAAACCTTCTTTGACTTCGGCGGCAGCCTGAGCACGAACGCCAGGCCGAACAAGCGCATCGACACGAAAATCTCGACGCCGCTGTTTCAACTTCCACTTGCAGCGATCGCCAGCCATGACCTGCCAACCGCGCTGCCGCAGCGCAACCTGCTACGGCATCTCACGTGGTCGCTCCCCTCGGGTCAGGCGATCGCCGCTGAAATGGGAATTCGCCCCCTGGCGCCCAGTCAGCTCGCCGACCTGGCAGTTTTCAACGTCGGGCTCGAGAACAATACGCCGCTGTGGTACTACGTGCTCAAGGAAGCGGAAGTGATAGCGGATGGCTTGACTTTGGCAGGCGTCGGCGCGCAACTCGTCGGCGAAGTGATCATCGGCCTGTTGCAACTCGATAACACGTCCTACCTCTCGCAAGGATGGCGCCCCACATTGCCGCGCCGGGCGCGGGAGACCTTCGACATGGTTGATCTGATCACGTTCGCGGGTGTCGATCCAGTTACGAGGGGACAATAGCGCCTGCGACTCGAACAACTGCCAACTCCCAACTTCCAACTCCCAAGTGCGGGGAACTTTGGGAGTTGGGATTTGGGCGTTGGGAGTTGGCGCGTTACAGACGAGAGCTACCATAGGCAATCCCTATTACGAGGTTGGACGTGTCTGACACTTTCATCACACCTGAGGCGCTTCTCGCGCACTGGCAAGGCCATCGTCGTCTCACTCGCCGGGTGATCAACGCGTTTCCCGACGACAAACTCTTCACGTTTTCCGTCGGGCCGATGCGGCCATTCGGCTCCCTGGCGCTCGAGATGCTGAGCATCGCGCTGCCGATGGTTCGCGGCATCGTCGATGACCAGTGGGATACGTCGTTCAGTCGCGAGGAGCGATCGAAGTCAGAGATTCTGCGTTTGTGGGACGACGCCACGCAGCAGATGAACGCGGCGTGGCCAAAGATCCCGCCGCATCGTTTCCAGGAGACGATGAAGGCGTTCGGACAATACGAAGGCAAGGTCCACGATCTCGTGCTCTACGCGATCGACAACGAGGTTCATCATCGCGGTCAGGGATACGTGTATCTGCGAGCCCTCGGCATCGAGCCGCCGCCGTTTTACGAGCGTGCCTGAACGCCTCGTTCCTGACTCCCTAAAACAGCGTGTAAATAAACGGTGCGGCTGCCGTCCCGGAGAGCAATACGAGCACCCCGAACAGCAACAGCACGGTGACGACTGGTATCAACCAGTACTTCCGCTGCTGTCGTATCAGGCCCCACAACTCCGCAACAAAGGAGCTCTCACCGCTCGTCCGCGCGGTCCGTTCGAAATCACTTTGGGCGCTCACGATGTCCTCTCAGTTCCTTATTGGATTGATCAATATTGTCGCAAGTATCGTGACTTGTCGGTCAGGGCTGGTTTGGGACTCCAGTACGAACCTGGCCCCGGCCTCGGTCGCAGTCCGAGCTCGTCCCGGCCCCTGAGCCGAAAGACCAGAGCTAATGGCGTAAACAGCCCATAGAAAAGCGCCCCCAGCACGATCCGAGACACCGTCCAACCGATGGGAAAGGCGAGCATCATCCACCCGACAAAAATCGGCTTGATCAGCCGGGGCCACGCGAGCCCCAACGGCCCAACGGTCACCGCCGCTACAGTCAGGACTTCAGCAAGCGTCACCTGCTGTCGTGCGAACGCCCGCCACGCGATCGCGCCAAAAAAGACAATCCACAGCGCGGCGAACTGTCGGAGCATGCGGTCGGACGGTTTGAACGCTTTCTCGTGTAATGGATTCATTCGATGTGCAGCTTTCGAAAAGATCTCAATCGAGCTGGAACTGTGCGAGGTGCTCAGTACGGGCGCGGTCGCTAACGAGTTCTGTACCAAGCTGGCTCTTCAACAGAATGAAGTGCTCGAGCACAAGGACATCCATCTCCGTTGCCACGAAACAGCGAAACGCGTCCTCGGGCGTGCACACGATGGGTTCACCACGAACATTGAAGCTGGTGTTGACGAGGACGGGACAACCGGTCAAGCGGCGGAAAGCTTCCATCACGCAGTGGAACTGAGGATTGCGAATGCGGTCGACGGTCTGGATGCGAGCGCTGTAGTCGACATGCGTGATGGCTGGGACTGATGACCGCACGACGTTCACGCGCTGTCTCAGGTCAGGATCGCGAGACATCTTTTCGAGATCGCCAGGCGCAATCGGGACGCGTCGCTCCTCGAGCACCGGTGCTACCAGGAGCATGTATGGACTCTCCTGTCCTTCGGACATGTCGAACCATTCGTGCACATATTCCTGAAGCACGACGGGAGCAAAAGGGCGGAAGCTCTCGCGAAACTTAATCTTCAAGTTCATTGTCGCTTGCATTTCCGGCGACCGGGCGTCGCCGATGATGGACCGGGCGCACAGCGCCCGAGGGCCGAACTCCATCCTGCCCTGAAACCACCCTACGACTTTTCCTTCCGCCAGGAGCTGGGCGACATGTGCGGCGCGCATCTGGCCATCATCGATACGCGTGTAGGTAACGCCGTTGGCGTCCAGGAAGTTCTGAATGTAATCGAGATTGAACGAGGGGCCGAGAAAGCTGCCTTTCTGGCAATCGTGTCCGTTGGCATCTCTCGGCTTGTCGAGTAGCTGATGCCACGTGAACAGCGCCGCGCCAAGCGCGCCTCCCGCGTCACCTGCCGCAGGCTGAATCCAGATGTCGTCGTACGGGGCTTCACGGAGCAGGCGCCCATTCGCGACACAGTTCAAGGCCACACCACCTGCAAGCACCAATTTGCGCATTCGGGTTTTCTCGTAGATGTCTCGACCCATGCGCAGGACGATCTCCTCCGTGACAGCCTGGATGCTCGCCGCCAGGTCCATGTGCCGTTGTTCGATCGATGCTTCGGGATTCCTGGGACTACCACCGAACAGATCGTCGAACCTCCGGTTGGTCATCGTCAGCCCTTGACAGTAGTTGAAGTAGTCCATGTTCAACCAGAAGCTGCCATCGAGCTTCAAATCAATGAGTTTCTTGTAGATCGCCTCGGCGTAAACAGGTTTGCCGTACGGGGCCAGACCCATCAGCTTGTATTCCCCGCTGTTGACTTTGAACCCGCAGTAGTAGGTGAATGCCGAATACAGAAGACCCAGCGAATGGGGGAACCGCAGATGCTGCCGCAATTCGATCGTGTTACCGCGACCGACGCCCCACGCCGTGGTCGTCCACTCGCCGACGCCGTCGAGTGTGAGAATTGCCGCCTCATCGAACGGACTCGGGAAGAACGCGCTGGCCGCGTGGCTTTCATGATGGTCCATGAAGAGGAGCGGTGCCTTCGTTTCCGACGGCAGGCCACCTCGAATCATTCGCCGCATCATCAGCTTCTCACGCAGCCACACGGGCATGGCCATCATGAAGCTGCGGATTCCGCTGGGCGCAAATGCAAGGTGCGTTTCGAGCAACCGCTCGAATTTCAAAATAGGTTTGTCATAAAAAGCGATGAAATCGAGCTGATCCGGGTCAAGCCCCGCTTCTCTCAAGCAGTACGCGATCGCGTGTTCCGGAAACCCAGGATCGTGTTTCTTCCGGGTGAAACGTTCCTCCTGCGCGGCAGCGACGATGTCGCCGTCAATGACGAGTGCCGCAGCACTGTCGTGATAGAAAGCAGAGATACCAAGTATTCTCATGAGCCGCGTCTCACTGCTGATCCTGGCCGGCGAAGCGTGGGAGCCAATTCTGCCTCATGTCGCAAAACGCTGCCGCGACTCGAGGCAGAACGGTAGCGCGCTCTACTACTGCACCTGTTCCGGAACGGATGTGGCACTCGCGGACGCGGCCGCGATGGGTCGATGGACGAGCTCGTTGCGCCCGCGTCAGCGCGCCATGCAGCGATTCGCTTTAGCCGACGGGTCGGTCGGATCTGGCGCGCGCCCGCGGACGCGGACATCGCGATAGGCCTGATGACATGCAGCGCACGCGTCGGAGAGGTCACCAGTCGCTTCTGACACGGCATCCTGCTTCCGCGTCTGCGAAGCCTGGTAGGTCTTGCGCGCGACGGCGATCATCTCCTCCGTGAATTTGATCCAGTCTGGATCGTTCACCGGCGCCAGCCGTCCGTTTTCGCATCGAATGCCCGGCGTCAACATCAAAGGCGACGCGTCGGCGAGCGCGATCGCGGCGTTGTCCACCAGCTCCCACCCGCCGTAGATTCCAGCTCCCCACTCCACGAACGAAAAGCCGCCGGTCTGTCCGCCGCCGGCTGCTGGCTGCGGCTTCTCTGCGGGATCGTGTGTCTGCACCGTGAAGATCAGATTCGCGTTGGGAAAGAAAACGCCGCGCATCAGCTGCGCCATGTTTCCAAGCGGTGGATACGCGCGGCCAGGTCCAGTCGATGCGGGGGCGGCAGCCACCGCTGTCTTCGGCCAGCCGATTCGGCTCAACGCGGCCTCGTCTGACGCAAGGTCGGTTTTGCCCGCGGGAAAGCCGCCGGACTTGAGAATGTGCGCAAGCACATCGGTCAACTGCTGGGGTGTGAGCGACCCGGGTGAGGCGGCCGGCATCGTGTTGCGAATCTTGCCTGCCAGATCTGACAGCGGCTGCCCCGACCACCGGCTGATGAAAAAGTCACCGGTGAGCGGAGGTCCCTGTGAGCCCTCCAACTTGTCGCCATGGCACAAGCCGCATTGATCGGCATAGAGGCCCTGACCGCGCCTGGCCTGCGCGTCGCTGAACACGCCATCCTGCACGGTCCGTGCGGCCTGGGCATGGACCAGGGACGAGACCAACGCGACGACAAATCCAACGCACACTGCCCCACTCATCATCCGAAGCGCTGTCCGGAACTTCCCGACCTGTGGCCGCGCCGCCATGATCCCTCCCGTTTGCAAAAGCCGTCACGCAGGATACACCGGCTTGTATCCTTGATCGGTGCTCAACGACTCCGCGACCATCATCTCCCCTGGCCGCCGCATCCACCTCGTTGACGGGACATACGAGTTGTTCCGCTCCTACTTCGGCGCGCCCAAGGCGCTCGCGCACTCTGGCGCAGAGGTCGGGGCCACTCGTGGCATCCTGCGATCGCTCTTCGCATTGCTGAGCGAACCGGGAGTGACGCACGTGGGCTGCGCGTTCGATCATGTCATCGAGTCGTTCCGCAACGACCTCTTCGATGGCTACAAGACCAGCCAGGGCGTGCCCGACGACCTCATGTCCCAGTTTTCGCTCGCCGAACGCGCGACACACGCGCTCGGCATCGTCGTCTGGCCGATGGTGGAGTACGAAGCCGACGATGCCATCGCGGCGGCGGCCGATCGATGGCGCGACGCGCCAGGCATCGAGCAGGTCGTGCTCTGCACCCCGGACAAGGATATGGCGCAATGCGTGCGCGGGTCTCGGGTCGTCTGCCTCGATCGTCTCCGTCGTCGCGTGATTGATGAAGCGGGGGTCATCGAGAAATTCGGGGTGCCGCCCGCGTCGATTCCAGACTGGCTGGCGCTCGTCGGCGACTCGGCCGACGGCTATCCGGGAGTGCCACGGTGGGGCAGCAAGTCTGCGGCGGCCGTCCTTGCGGTTTACGGTCACCTCGAAGCGATTCCGGATGGCGAATCCGGATGGCGCGTCACGGTTCGCGGTGCGGCGGCACTGGCTGCGAGCCTCCGCGAGCATCGCGAGCAGGCATACCTCTATCGCCGCCTGGCGACGTTACGACTCGACGTTCCGCTCGATGAGCAGCTCGACGACCTGCGCTGGCAGGGTGCCAGGCAGCAGGAATTGATGCAGGTCTGTCGTGAGATCGACGACGAGGGGTTCCTCGAGCGCGTCACGCTCTGGCGGCCTGAATCAGACGTGATCGCCGCTCAGGGATGATGGCCGCGCTTCCTCAATAGTTCTTCCTGAGGTCCAGCGACGAGTACAAGCTCGCGACTTCCTCGCCATACCCGTTGAACAGCAGCGTCTTGGTGTTCTTGAAGAACGACGGCAGTCGCGCCTCGGTGGCCTGGCTCCAGTCAGGATGAGCGACAGTGGGATTCACATTCGCATAGAAGCCGTATGCCGCCGCCCACTGGCGCTGCCAGGAGGACACCGGCTGCTTTTCCATGAAACGAATCTTGACGATCGACTTGATGCCCTTGAATCCGTACTTCCATGGCACGACCAACCGCAGCGGCGCGCCATTCTGATTCGGCAGCACCTCTCCATAAAGGCCGAGGGCCAGGATAGTCAGCGGGTGCAGCGCTTCGTCCATGCGAAGCCCCTCGACATACGGCCACTCGAGCACGTCACTGCGCTGCCCGGGCATCTGGCCGACGTCGTGCAGCGTCGTGAACTCGACGAACGCCGCCTTCGACGTCGGCGCGCAGCGCTTGATCAGGTTCGCCAGTGGAAAGCCGACCCACGGGATCACCATCGACCATCCTTCGACGCATCGATGTCGGTACACGCGATCCTCGAGCGTCTCGCCCTTCATGACGTCTTCGAGCGTGATCTCGCCTCGCTTCGAACATTCCCCCTCGATGGCAACGGTCCACGGCTGGCGCGGCCTGAACTTCGGCGCGTTCCTCGCCGGGTCGGACTTCCGCGTCCCGAACTCGTAGAAATTGTTGTAGGTGGTCAGATGCTCCCAGGGGTTCGGCGGTTCTTTTCCGCTGAGCGGGCCGCGCACGGTCATGAGCTTGCGTCCGTGGGCAGCGGGCTCTTGTGCGTGCGCACGTCCGCCCGTCACGACGGCGCCGCCCGCTGCGGCAAGCGCAGATGCCATGAACGCGCGCCGATTCAGATAGAACCGGCGATCGGTGATCTCAGAGCTTGGAATCCTATCCATGAAAGCGCACCTCGGCGTTCATCCGGATTTTCACCGGCACACCGTTTCGCAGCGCCGGGCTGAATCGCCACTGCCCGAAGTGACGCATGGCGCTTTCGTCCGCCTCTGGCGACAGCGATCGCAGGATGCGGAGAATCTTGGGAGAGCCGTCTTCGAGCAACACGACATCGAGTAGCACCGACCCGCGCGCGCCGTTTATTCGCGCTGGCGCGTCGGCCGTTCGCGCGACGCGAGGCGGCGTGACGCCGGGGCCGACCAGCGTGACCATGTCGTTGGCAATGAGCTCGTTGATGGCTTCCGTTCCGAGATTGAAGTCGACGTCGACTTCGACGTCCATCGCCACGGGCGTGCCCTGACGTGTTCCAGGATTGAAGCGCCACTGCCGAACAGCCACGAGCGCGTTCTGATCGAGGCCGTCCCCGAGCCCTTTCACGACGCGCGTATTGCCGACGCGGCCACGCTCATCGACCCGCAGTGCAACCGTCACGACACCCTCAGTACGGCGTTGACGCGCCTGGTCGCTGTACAACGCGGGCGTCGTGTACTCCGCGATCGCTGGCGCCACGATAGACCCGTCTGATGCCGCGTTGCCGGCATTCGCCACGTACCGGACCGCAGGCTGCCTGGGATCGACCGCCGGCACTTCAGCAGAGGGCGTCGCCTGCGGCAGGTTGAGCATCCGCACGACGACATCCATGTCCAGCGCGGCGGGCTGGATCGTCATCGCCGCAAGCGGCGGCATCGCGGCAAGTGCAAGCGCTGCCGCAACCGCCACGCCCCGCATCGAGCGGACACGCCGCCGGGCCGACGCGTTCAGCAGCGCGGCGATCCGTCGCTCGAGATGTGATGTACGGGCCATCGCGACGGCAGTTGTGCGTGACGGGACCGGAGGCCTGGCGCCGCGAACGATGGCGAGCAGGTGTGTCGCGTAGCCACTTCCATCGAAACCGATTCCGAGCACCTCGTCGTCGGCTGCGTGTTCGCTCTCTCGACCGAGCGCGCGCTCCGCAGTCCAGAACAACGGATTAAACCAGTAGGCTGCGCACAGGATCTGAGCCGAGATATGCACAAACCAGTCACCGCGGCGTATGTGGGCGAGCTCGTGCGCGAGCACCGCACGAAGGCGGTCCTCTTCCCAATTACCCGAATCGTGCGGCAGAAGGATGCACGGACGACGGACGCCCCATGTCAATGGCATCGAGGCACGCGCGCTGTGGAGCAGGGCGGGAACGCGCGTCACGCCAAGCGCTGACGCAGTCTCGCGCAGCACACGGCGCGAGCGTGGATCTGTGACTCCATTCGACGCGGCCATCAGCCGCCGCAACTTCACGACTTCGGCTGCCAGCCGTAGCAGCACCACCACCGATCCCAGAATCCAGATTGCGACAATCCAGTCGACCGGCGCCGATGTCCCCGATTCGATCTGCGTCGCGCGAACGATGACGTCCGGCTGGCGCGGCAGGACCCATGCTGACAGTGTCGCCAGCGACACGGGGAGCGCTTCCATCAGACGTGTCGCCGAGATCGGGTGCCATGCTGGAACGAACGGAGCCAGTGCCGGCAATATCGCGGCCATCGCGATTGCCATCGTCCAGAACACATGCCGGCCGGCCGCGCTCGACCGTCGAAGCCGCGGAATGACCGCATGCGCCACCAGCAGGACGAACGTTGCGCGAATCATTTACGCTTGCCTTCACGTCTCGCGCGCTCGACCAGTTCGGCAATGCGATCCAACGCTTCGTCGGAAACGCCGGGACCATCTCTACCCACCAGTGCCTCGACGACTTTTTCCGGAGAGCCGTCGAAGAAGGTGTCGAGCAGGTGCTTCACCGCCGATCGGCGAACTTTCTGCGGCGACACCGCGGGCAGATAGACGTAACGAAGGTGTTCGGCTTCGTGGCGCAGGTGGCCCTTGTCTTCGAGCACCCGCAGCTGCGCGCGCACCGTCGAATAGGCCGGCTCCCCCGACAACTCGCTCATCACGTCGTTGGCGGAGGCGCGGCCGCGGCGATGGATGATGTCCATGATCTCGCGCTCGCGGCGGCTCAGCGGCGCTGGTTCGTGGGTCCGAGGCATTGCCTAATTTTATAGCACACTGCTAGAAAGATAGTCAAGGCGGGTCTGAAGACCCGCCTCTACCTGTAGCGGTCTTTTGATCGATATGTAGCGGCGGGTCTTTAGACCCGCCGTTTATTCGTTCAGGAACATCTCGAGGATGATCTCGTCGTCGTCGCGTGCGTCGATGACCACCTGACGCCGGAGGCGTCCGCATTCGACGAAGCCCAGTCGGCAGTAGAACGACAGCGCCGACGCGTTCGATGCCCTCACCTGGATCACGAGCTTGCGATACCCAACTGACAGCGCAAACTGGCGGGTGGTCTGAAAGAGCGTCGCTCCCACTCCCCTCCCGCGCCACGACGGAACGATGAAGGTACCGACCTGCGCGACGTGCGCCATGGAATGCAGCACCGAGGAGTACGCATCGAGCGTCTGACAGCCGATCACGAGAGCCGAACCGTCCACTGCCACATGCACGGCCTCGCGGCCCGACAACGACTTCAAGTACGACCGCTGCTCCTCGGCCGTCCACGCGCGATCGATCGCCGAGTGCACGCGCTCGGACACCACTTCGTGAAGGACGCGCGCGACCGCCTCGGCATCCCGCTCGGTCGCTCTTCGAATCTCGTACGCCTCTGGCACTCTACTAATGAAGGACTTCTTCGCCGGTCGTCTCGTCGAAGTACTCGATGTGAGGAATCTCCAGGGAGCGGACCGCCTGGATGGCCGCCGTCAACGCGGTATCGGCAGGGCTGCCGCGCCCGCGTCTCGGCAAATTGCGCCTCGCTTCTCTCAGCGCTCGCAGGACTTGGGCACGATCGAATCGCTGGCCGGCGCAGTGCTCACAGAACCCCATCGTCTTCAACCTCAATCGCCAATATTACCGGGGCTTGGGGCTGCAAGCTACCCGCCCCCGCCCGTGTCACACTTCTTCTTCCCGCGTGTCCTTTACGTAACTGACGGCAATGGAGTCCATCAACCATCTGGTCGTGGCAGCTCAGGCGGGTGACGTCCAAGCCTACGGCCAACTCGTGCAGGCCACACAAACGATGGCCTACGGAATCGCGGTGGGGGTCCTGCGCGATAGAACGGTCGCCCAGGACGCCGTGCAGCACGCGTATCTGCGCGCCTTCCGTCGGCTCGCCGATCTGCAGGAGCCCGCAGCGTTTCCGGGTTGGCTTCGTCGCATCGTGATTACGGTGGCTCTCAACATGCGCCGCGCCAGGCGTCAGACGCTGTTGCGCCTGGACGACATCCCGGAGGTGCCGGTGCTGGACGAGGCCGAAACGCGCTGGTCCGACCTGCAGCGTCATCGCCTCGCGTCCGCACTTCTCTCGCTGACCGCCGACGAGCGCCGGCTGTGTGACCGCCGCTATCACGGCCAGTGGAGCATCACTCGACTGGCACAACATGCCGGAGTCGATGACGCCGCGATGCGCAAGCGCCTGCAGCGGGTCAGAGACAAGCTACGCAAGGAGATTGAAATGGCGGAACAGCGCGGCGTGCGACCTGAGGACGTCAACGCGGATCTACCGGCGAAGGTCGTCGAGTTGCTGGCCCGTCCGCAGCTCACCGACCTTCCGGAAAATCCGGTCGGCCGGATTGTCGAGGGGTTGCGGTCCGTCTTTGCGGACTGCGTCGATCAGCCGCTTCCCGAGGTCGTCGATCTGTCCGACGCGCGCACGTCGATCGCCAACGACGCGATGTACGTGGAGCCGACCGAGTTGCATCGGATAGACGAGGGACGCATCCTGCGATACGACCTGACGCTGCCGATTCTTCTCACGGTTCGCTATACGGGTCAGCCGCTTCGTATCTGGGCATCGGGGAAGGCGTATCGCCTGTGCCAGGTCGACGCGACGCATCTCGAAGCGTTCCACCAGGCTGAAGTCCTCTGCCTCGACGATCGTGAACATCTCAACCCCTGGCAGATGACGGCACGTGTTCTTCAATCGGTCGATCGCGTCCTCCCTGGTCGCACGGTGAAAATCGTGCCCACCGAGTACGCCATGTGCGCCCAGGCCTGGGAGCTCGAAGTCGAAACCGATGGCCACTGGTCGGAGGTTCTCGCATGGGGTGTGTTCACCGGTCGAATCGTCGGCCATCTGGGCGGCGATCCGAAACGCCACACCGCAATCGGAATTGGATACGGCCTCGAACGCCTCGCGATGCTGCGATATGGAATCGACGACATCAGGAAGCTTGATGTCGCCTCGGTCGCGTGAGGCGAGTCCCAAGACTCGCCTCTACGTCGTCAGGGTACTGCTGGCGAACTGGAACGCTTGAAGCGGATCACATAGCTCGAACGACCGCTCATGAAAAAGCGCGCTTCTTCGCCGGCGAGCTTGTCCGTGCCGGCACCGTCCTCGATTCCGATCACCTGCGGATACCACTCGCCGCCATCCATGATCTTCGCGGGAGCAGACCATGTCGACGGAGTGTCGAGACCAGCGCTCATCGTGACGTAGATGCCTTCCTGATCGAAGCTCTCGTCGGCAGCCCGATTCAACAGCATGACGTATCGCTGCAGATACTCGTTCCAGTGGACCGTCGGTCCCCAATACGCATCCACATCCTCGTCGGCATCGTGCCAGAGACGGCTCTGAAGAAATATCGGCGACGCTTCAGTGAGCTCCGATCCACTCAGCGGCAGCCATACGCCATCGCTCCAGACGTCAAGCTTACCCACCGGCTTGTCTCGATTCGCCCACACCATGCGTGCCACCCCCACCCCCTGCTCCATCGCGGTACGGCCGTATTGCGAGAAAAATACATAGAGGTACTGACCGTCGCGATCGAGTGCGACCGACAGGTCGCCAACGCCGCCGACGAAGTATTTGTTGTTCGTGTTGCACACGAAGGTGGACTCGGGAGCTTCGAGCACGATTCCGAGATCGAACCAGTTGGCGCCACGGTCCTTCGATCGGGCGGCGCCAATGCGCGGCACGACCTTGGTCGTCTCGCCGCACTGCGTGGCAACAACCTCGTTGTGGTAGTAGCCGTACCATGTCCCATCAGGCGCGGCGACAACCGATTCCATCCAGACGCCGCCCCCAGGCCACGGGCGTAGCCTGACCGGTACTGCGGGAGCCAACTCATCCAGGTCGTTTCCAATCGCGCGACTCGTACGGCCCGCAAACGACGTCAGCACGACCATTTTTCGTTGACCCGCGACGAGATCCCAAATCGCCGGACTGTTGCTATCGACCGCTCCGGTGAGTTCTATTGGTTCTGCCGGGACGAGCCCCACGAGTAGTGAGTTCAGGTTCGGCGCACCACCGCGTTGAAGCACGTTTGACGCGGAACGCGACTGTGCCCAGACGACGTGCGTCGTGACGACGACGAAGAAGAGAATGGCGACAGATTTCATGTGAGATTAGACGAAGGAGGCGTGGCACTTCAGTGACAATACGACGAGCTTGGCGTGACCGTTACAGCAGCACTTCTCATGGATGAGTCGAACACGGCCACCACGTTCGCGATCGCGCCACCGGTCGAGCCGATGCTCGCGAAACTCGCTGAGACGCTGCCGGAGGGCGGATTTCTGTACGAGCCGAAGTGGGACGGTTTTCGCGCGATCGTGTTCCGCCATGGGTCCGACCTCTTTATTCAGAGCCGCGACCTGAGGCCGCTCGACCGCTACTTTCCCGAGCTTCGCGAGGCACTGCTCGCCAACCTTCCGATCGACTGCGTGGTCGACGGAGAAATCGTCATTCCGACGGCGCAGGGACTCGACTTCGATGCGTTACAACTCAGGCTTCATCCAGCCGCATCTCGTGTCGCGAAATTAGCAAAGGACATACCTTCGTCATTCGTCGCATTCGACGTCCTGGCGATCGACGGGCGCGACGTGCGGACACTTTCTCAAAACGATCGCAGGGCACTGCTCGAACACGCACTCGCACATGTCTCCTCACCCATTCACGTGACGCCGATGACGCGCGATCGCGATCAGGCGTCGGACTGGCTTTCGCGATTCGAGGGAGCTGGACTCGATGGGGTGATGGCGAAACCGGAGCACGGAACGTACGAACCCGGTAAACGCGCGATGTTCAAAGTGAAGCACGCGCGCACCGCGGATTGCGTCGTCGGCGGGTTCCGCTGGCACAAGAACGGGCCGGGCTCACTCGTCGGTTCGTTGCTGCTCGGCCTTTACGATGATGGCGGCAACCTTCATCATGTCGGCGTCACCTCAGCCTTCAGCATGGCGACGCGACGGGAATTGGCACATGAGCTCGAACCGCTACGCGATCGCGCACTCGATCACCATCCCTGGCGCCATTGGGCCGAGGCGATGGCAGATGGCACCACGCGACTGCCAGGCGGGCAGAGCCGATGGAGCGCTGGAAAAGATCTGTCGTGGGAGGCCCTTCGCATCGAGCGCGTCTGCGAAGTGAAGTACGACCACATGCAGGGCGATCGGTTCCGCCACGCGGCGATCTTCTTGCGGTGGCGGCCGGATAAGCCGCCCCAGGACTGCCGGTACGATCAACTCGAAGTCACCACGCCGTACGAGCTCGACAACGTCTTTCGTTCCTGACCTCGCTTTTCGGTCGTAACCTCGGGCGTTCCTCTCGTTGTGGTGTAAGTTTTGCGAGACCCCTTCCCTGGTCTAGCCGACTCGAGCACGAACCTCTGGAGGAAAGTTATGTCGCAAGATTTGACCGGGTTGAAGGTAGCCGCACTTGTCGAGCATGGTTTCGAACAGTCGGAGCTGCTCGAACCTCGCAAGGCACTCGAAGAGGCCGGCGCACGCGTCGAAGTTGTCTCGCCTGTCGAGGGCGCCGTGAAAGGATGGCGTCACGGGGCATGGACGGACGAAGTGAAGGTCGACCAGCCGCTCGCTGACGCACATCCCGACGATTATGATGCCCTGCTGCTGCCCGGTGGCGTATTCAATCCCGATCGACTCCGGATGAACGAACGGGCGGTGCAGTTCGTGAAGTCGTTCGCGGCGAGCAACCGACCGATCGCGGCCATTTGTCACGGGCCATGGACGTTGATCGAGGCCGATGCCGTGCGCGACCGGCGAGTGACCTCGTGGCCATCGCTCAAAACCGACTTGAGGAACGCCGGCGCGATCTGGGTCGACGGAGAAGTGATCGAGGATCGCGGTCTCGTCACTTCACGAAATCCAGACGACATCCCCGCGTTCAACCGGAAGATGATCGAAATCTTCGCCGACGCATTGAAGATGCGAGCCGCACGACACACGTCGTCGACGACGGCCTAATCCAGTCCGGTTTTCGCCTTGCGGGCCGTGATCTCAGTCAGCATCACAGGCTGGGTGTCGAAGTTCTCGAGCTCCACCACGTTGTCGCGCGCGATGATCTTTGTTGCGTACGACAGCGTGCCCTTGCCTTTGCCGTCAGTCCCCATCTGCATCTGGATGACGGTGAACGGATATTGGATGGTCCGCGGCTGATGAACCTGTTCCCAGAAGCCGATCGGCCGATCGGTTGCGAGTACGATCTGCCTGCCTCCGTCCTCCCCGGGTCTCTGATGAGCGTATCGGAGATCGTAGGCAAGGGAGTCCGGCGTCCGGATCGTGCCCACCGGGCGCATGCCTTGCAACTGGTCCAGCAGCTCTTCAGGTCCCTTCTTCTGCAGCGCCTCGATCAGTTGCGTCCGCTCCGTATCGGTCGACCAGCGCGTGACGCGAATCAGCACGGTTCCGGCTCCGCTGCCGCGCTCGTTGTTGACGATCGCCGTCGCCGTGAACTCTTCGGGCTCGCCGAGCGTTTGCCCCCATGCTCGAGGAATCAGCATGCTGATAAGGGCAGCGCAGGCACACCCGATAACAGCCACGTAATGCGGGGATCGAATTCGCATGACAACCTCCGATCCCATTGATTCAGGAGATGTGCCACGCGACAAACGCTGAGGAGCGGACACGCACGAAGCGCGTCCGGATTGAAAGCGAGCGTCAGCTCGTCCGACCAACGTATCCGCTGAAGACCGGCACTCTGCGGCCGGCTGCCGCAGCGGCAACGTCAGCAGCAATGGCTGGGTCGACCTCGGCGAACGTTCGCAGCATGTCGCCTTCCAGCGCAGCGAGAGGTATGCCGTTGCGATAGACGATGCGGTTTCCGGCAGCGGTGCGAAGCCGCTCGCTGCCGGTGATGATTCCAGTCAGGTTCAATGGATCCGCGGCACTGATCGTGATCAGCGCGTCGTCGGGACCGGAGCGTCGCAACTCGCGCAGTCGATCGACGGCGTCGGGAAGCGCGAACTGCTCTCCCGACATCCCGGATACGAAGCGGCCGCCACGAATCTCGCCGCGCGCCTCGAGCGTTCGATACACCCGCGCCAGATCGCGCCACGGCACGCCGGTCGTCTCGCGGGCGAGCACACGCCGGAATACGACTCCATAGCGATTGAGCAACGTCCACGCGAGGGCGCGAATGGCGTCCTCGCGTGACGGGCTGGACGCGCTCCGCAACACCGACCATCGCCCCGAGGTGTCGGCACCGCGGCGTGCGGACGACTGATTGACGATCGCGCGTACACCGGCAAAACCATCTGACGCGACCAGGCCCGCCGCGACGAGTTCCGCCAGTGCGTCGCGGCAACTGTCGAACGTGAGATCACAGGCAAGCTTCAAGTCTTGTACAAACGAGGCGCCGCGTGTTTGCAGACGATCCAGGACGCGACGAGCCGCGTCAGTCAAAGTCGAGTCTTCTACTGTCCGCGGGGGCTGAAGCCCCCGCTCTACGGACAGAGGTAGTCCACGCTCTTCTGACGAACGAAGGGTCCACCAGTCATCAGCGTGCTCACGGAGGAACAACGCAATCGGCGTCGCGCCGACGACCTGCGTCGGCCCGCTCGACAAGCGTGCCCAACCGACCTCGCCACTCAGGCACAGCATGTCGAGCAGCGACGGCTCATATCGCTCGAGCCTGGCTGGCAGTACATGGCGTTCCCATGCGCGTGCCGGAAGCTCCACGCCGTCGAGTTGCGCGAGCAGCGCCCGCAGACCCTCCGGGCCTGAGAGGCGGCTCGACACTTCCACGTGCTGCCATGCAAAGAGAAACCGCATGAACTCGGCCGGACTCACCGGAGCGATTTCTGCCCGCAGGCGGTTGAGCGTGTAGCGATGGATTCGCGCCAGCAGGCGCCGGTCGCACCACTCGAGCACACGCGAACCGGGCGTAAAGGTCCCGCGCAAGATGGCGCCCTCGGATTCGAGCGCCAGGAGCGCACCCTCCACATCGGTGTCCACAACGCCGACGCTCGCGGCGATCGCCGCCGTCGTCGTTGGACCAACGATGGCCATCCGCCCGCGAACGAGCTCGACGAGGGCGTCCTCTCGAATCCACGAGCGCGCAGCACGAGATGCCGGTGGAACGACGTGCGGTTCGAGCGCGGCGGTCGGATGCACGGCACGCAACTCCGGCACGCGCTCGGTGGCGACCCAGGCGTGAGCATGCTCGTCGCGCCCGGGCGTGTCGACTCGCGCGCGTGTGACGCGACCGAGGTCAGCCAGTGCCTGACACATCGCGCGATCGACTTCCGCATCGAGCAGGAACCCGGCCGTCAGCAGCACGTCGTGGAGCTCGTCGGGATCGCGCGGATCAGGACGGACTTCATCGCGAACGCGATCGATGGCCGACTGGTCCAGGGCTCCGACGTCATGCGCGGTCGCGCCTGCGCGGCGGGTCTGAACGGCTCGCGTGCGGCGCTCCTCGAGCGGCGCGTCATCAAGGTACGCGTACGGGCGTGCGTTGATGATGTCGTTGCAGAAGACCGATGGCTCGGGGGTGTCGCGTGAGACGCAGGTGACCTCTCCACGATGAATCCGTGCCAGCACCTCCTGAAGCCCTGTCAGGTCCATTGCCTCTTCGAGACAGTCGCGGACCGTCTGGTTCACCAGCGGGTGATCCGGGAGCTCACGGTCGCCGGGAATGTTCTCGAGGCACGCCGCAGCGTCGGGAAAGACTGCCGCCATCAGATCGTCTGCCTGCATGCGTTGCAGTTGCGGCGCGACTTTGCGGCCGCCGCGATTCCGCGGCACGGCCAGAGAGATCGTGGCATTCCAACGCCATCGCGTCTGGAAGACCGGCGCATCGAGAAACGCCTGCACGAGGATGTCGCGGACGCTCTCGGGGTGCAGATACCGGAACACGTCCGCGAGCGGAAACGAATGCTGCGGGCCCAGTGAGAGCAGCAGCGCGTCTTCGGTGGCGGCCGCTTGCAGCTCGAAATTGAACTGGCGGCAGAACCGCTTGCGCAGCGCCAGTGCCCACGCCTTGTTGACGCGGCTGCCAAACGGCGCGTGCAGCACCAGTTGCATGCCTCCCGATTCGTCGAAGAACCGCTCGAGGACGAGCGTCTCCTGAGTGGGAATCACGCCAAGCATCTGGCGTCCTGCCGCGAGGTACGCAATCAGTTGCTCCGCTCCACCGGCGCCGAGGCCGGTCTCTGAAACCAGCCACTCGAGGGCAGCCTGCCTGGTAGTCGAAAGCGCGGACGCATCCGCGCCCAGCTGCGCATCGGCACCGCGTCGAAGCTGTGACACAGCGAGCGAGAGCTCGTCGCTTCGGGCGGGCGCTTCGCCTAGCCAGAACGGGATCGTCGGTGGAGCCCCATGCGCGTCGCGCACGCGAACAGTCCCGGATACGACCTGCGTGATCTGCCACGACGCGTTGCCCAGCTGAAAAATGTCACCAGCGAGACTTTCAATGGCGAAGTCCTCGTTCAACGTGCCGATGAAGGTGTCTTCCGGCTCCAGCAGGACGCGGTAATCGGCCACTTCCGGGATCGCGCCGCCGGACGTGAGCGACAACAGCCGCGAGCCGCGCCTTCCGCGCAGGACACGGTTCACTTCATCCCGATGGACGAGCGCGGCACGACGGCCGCGTGGCGTGGCAAATCCGTCCGCGACCATCGAGACGACCGCATCGAAATCGCTCCGAACGAGTTCGCGATAGGGCCATGCCCGCGTGATCAGTTCGTGGAGATCGTCCTCGGCACAGGCGCGGCACGACGTCTCCGCCGTGATCTGCTGAGCCAGGACGTCGAGCGGCGCGTCGTGCGTCACGATGGCGTCGAGGTCGCCGCGGCGGGATGCCCGCAGCAACGCCGCGCATTCCACGAGGTCGTCCAGCGAGACCGGTAGCATTCGCCCTTTTGGAGTACCGCTGATTGTGTGACCCGATCGGCCGACACGCTGCAGCAGCGTCGCGATGCGGTGCGGCGATCCGATCTGACAGACGAGATCGACGTGCCCGATGTCGATGCCGAGCTCCAGTGAGGCCGTCGCGATGAGGGCTTTCAGCTTTCCGGTTTTGAGACGATGTTCGGCGTCGAGCCGGCGCTCCTTGGAGAGGCTGCCATGATGGGCAGTCACTAGCTCCTCACCGATCCGATCGCTGAGATGGCGCGCAACCCGTTCCGCCAGCCGGCGGGTGTTGACAAAAATGAGCGTCGTTCGATGCTCGCCAATCAACGCGGCCAGGCGATCGTAGTACTCCTCCCACACCTCGTGCGCCATCACGGCATCGAGCGGCGATTGCGGAATCTCGATCGCCAGATCGGTGGCGCGCCGATGCCCTTCGTCGATGATGGCGCACCCGCCGCGGCCATTCCCCGCGCCGACGAGGAAATGCGCGACCTCCTCGATCGGTTTCTGTGTCGCTGACAAACCGATCCGCTGAAGCGGCCGGCCCTGTCCTGCGGCATCTTCCCGGCACAGCGCCTCGAGGCGCTCCAACGTCACGGCCAGGTGCGCCCCCCGCCGGGTGCCGATGACGGCGTGAATCTCGTCGACGATGACGGTCCGCGCCGTCCGCAGCATCTGACGGCTGCGCTCGGCGGTGAGCAGCAGATAGAGCGATTCGGGCGTCGTCACGAGGATATGTGGCGGCGTTCGCAGCATCGCCGCCCGCTCGGTCGAGGTCGTGTCGCCGGTCCTGACAGCAGCCGTGATGCGCGGAATCTGCAGACCCGAGGCTTCCGCCAGATGCCGCAACGCGCGCCGCGGTTCAGCGAGGTTCTTATGGATATCCGCGCTCAACGCCTTGAGCGGAGATACGTAGACGACGCGTACGGCATCCGGCAACGGCGACTCCGTGCCCTCGCGGACGAGGTCGTCAATCGTCGTCAGAAAAGCCGCGAGCGTCTTGCCTGAGCCAGTGGGCGCTGCAATGAGCGTGTGCCGGCCCGAGCGAATGGCCTCCCATCCGCGGCGCTGCGCCGTCGTCGGTTCGCCGATCGCCTCGAGAAACCAGCGTGAAACGAGAGGATGAAACCCGGTCATTGGAGGGAGCCCTGAGGGGAAATCGATTCGATCATAGCGCCAACTCCCAATTTCCAACTCCCAACTCCCAAACCAAGTACGGCGCGACTTTGGAAGCTGGAGGTTGGGAATTGGGAGTTGACAGCGTCACCGCACAGCTGGCAGCGTCATGAGCTCGTCCTCGCGAGTACGATTTCCGTCTCGCGGGAACCACTCGGAGCGGCAACTCAGATCGGTGATGCGCCGATCCAGTTGCACGTACTGCCGGTACATTGCCAGCGTCCCTGATCGAACGGCATTCAAGAGATCGTCGTGTGACTGAATGCGCTCGGACGAGACGAGGCCCGTGTCGAGCACCCCGGTCAGCACCGCGCGATCCCAGGTTCGCACCAGCAACGTGAGACCGTTCACCGAGTTCATGTACTTCGCGTAATCAGCGATGAGCGTCTCGGCGCCGTCGCGTGGCTGCAGCACGCTGCCGCGCGCGACGAGCATCAGCGTCTTCACGCTCTCATTGAGCTCCTGCGTCTCGCGCAAGACCGCCACGGCCTTGGCGAACACATTCGCTCGCAGCTGCTCCTGGTCAGCCCCCGTGCCGAGCGCGAGCCATCCGGCAAGGTTCACCAGTCCAATGGCGACGACCGCCACGACGACGTCGATGATGTGCCACGATCGTTTCCGCCAGACATAGAAGATGGCGGCCCCGGTGACGAGCGCCAGTGCCCCGAGCGCAATGGCCAATCCTTTGATCGTCCTCGCATCGCTCGAAGGTTGGGACTGAGGATTGTCGATGTCGTAGCCGTTGAACGGTTCGCCGATGGCGGCCGCGAGCGTGCGCTCCGTCTGCAATCGATCCTGGAGACGTACGCTGACGTCGGCGAGCGCTGGCCACGTCGACGTCGATGGACATTCAAGCGCTTCCGCTCGCTTCTCCCATCGCGCGTGGTGCACACGCACCTCGTTGAGATCCCACGTCATTTTGTAGAGCAGACCATGCTCGTCCCAGGGACCGCCGCGGTAGTACTGCCACTCGGCCTCGAGAAGGCTTACGATCGATGCCTCGTGCGCGTCGTACTTCGACTGCAGCGCGGTCAGCTCCGGAGATGGTTCGGCGAGCGCCCGCACGTCCTCGAGCGCCGCGCGCGAATAGATACTGCCGGACACCAGACGCGTGAGTGCGTCATGCACCTTGAGCAACTGGGTACCCTGGTTCAGACTGATCGCGTGCGTGACGGCCCAACTCGCCCCGGCCGCGAGTACGAGCGCACCGATGAGAAGCCCTGCCACGAAGGCGGTTGTTACCTGCTTGAGGCCGTAAAGACCGATCGCCCACAGGGCGAGCAGACCTGCGACGAGGATCCCCAACAGGCCGCCATACCACAGCACGATCGGCAGAACGTTGGTCATAAGACACCGGGTGTAATTTCCATATGTATCACGAGGAAATTACACCCGGTGTCCTACCCCGCAAACGATGGCAGCCGCATATCTCTCATCGTCCGCAGGCCGGGAGTGGCCGACAGGATCGCCGGAATCGAGTTCACGGCAATCGACGCGGTCGCGACATCGCCGTGGATGCCGCCATCGATTTTCGAGTAGATGCGAGGTAAGCCATCGATGAGGACCGAGTCATACGATTCGGTCGCACCCAGGTACGCCTCGAGCCGCAGCGTAATCCGGGGATCTCCCTTCACCAATCCGACTCCGTCCTGAATGATTCCACATACCTGACCCGCCTCTACCGACAGCCACTCGCTCGCCACCGCCTTGTCGGCAATTTTCGACGAGACCTCGTCGGTGATCTCGTCGAGCTTCCATCCCATCGCGTCACCAATCATCTGAATCGACTCGGTGAAGCCGACGTGACGCACGCTCCCGCTTTCCACTTTGCGCTGAAACTCCTCGGGCGTGAGACCGGCGCCGATCTTCTGCTGGAAGGGCAGTCGCCGGATGCGTGCGTCCTGGACCCGGCGCACTTCGACCCGGTCGACACGCTCGCAGACTGAGCTCAGCGCGATCGGCAATGCATCCATCGTGAAACCGGGATTGACGCCAGTTCCAAGTACGCCAACCCTGGCCTTCTTCGCCGCCTCGTCGATCCGTTTGGCGACAGCCCGATTCGCTCTCTGAGGATAAGCCGCCTCCTCGGTCGTCGTGACGATCGGCACGCGATGCTTCAGCACCTCCAGCAGCTCAGGCAGCACTCCCTTGAGAGACGAGCTCGTGCACAGCACCGCGACATCCGGTCGCGAGGCTTTGATGGTCTTGCCGATATCGACACCGACCTTCACGCGCAGCTTGCGCCCTGCATCGATGACGGCGCCGACATCCTGGCCGACTTTGCGAGCGTCGATGTCAACTGCACCCACGATCCGAAAGCCCTTGCGCGCGACGATCTGCCTGGCCACCGCGGCACCGATTGGTCCGAGACCGACGTGGAGGACACGGATCATCAGCAGATTATAGGTATCAATGCTTCGACGGTGCGAGGGTGCGACGGTGCGAGGGTGCGAGGGTGCGAGGTGCGACAGTGCGAAGGACAGGGGTCCGAAGGTTCGAGTGTGCGGCGTGCGAAGATACTACTCGGATAGCAATGCACACTCTGCGGCCCTTCGCAGCCGCCTTCATCTTGTGTGGCGCGATCGTCGTCGCAGCGTCCGCGAGGCAGGAACCGGCCAAAGAGCCTCTCGCGGCCGTGCCGTCCCCGTCCAGTGCACCCGACGCGCGATCGCCGCGCAATGCCAACTACGAGATCGACGCCCGGCTCGATGACGATGCGAAATCAATCCGGGGGCGCGAGACGATCCGGTGGCGCAACATCACTGATCAGGGAACGTCAGAGCTGCAGTTTCACCTCTACTGGAACGCGTGGCGCGATCAGGAGTCCACCTGGTTGCGTGAGCGGCGAATGGCCGGCCTCTTCAGACCGCCGCCGGCCGACGCGTGGAGTTCCATGGACGTGACCGCGCTGCGGCTGCGCGATTCCTCGGGCGAGATGCGCGACGGCACCAAGGCCATGCGGTTCATCGCTCCTGACGACGGGAACACGCAGGATCGAACGGTGATGTCGATGCCGCTCGGTCGAACCGTCGGGCCAAACCAGGAGGTCGAGATCGAGCTGGAATGGACGGCGAAAATTCCGCGTCCCTTCGCGCGAACCGGTTGGGTCGGCGACTACTACTTCATCGCACAGTGGTTTCCCAAGCTCGGTGTGCTCGAATCACAGGGGTGGAACACTCACCAGTTTCATGCGGCGACCGAGTTCTTCTCGGACTTCGGCGTCTACGACGTCCGCCTCACGCTGCCCCGCGGCTTCGTCGTCGGCGCCTCCGGCCGGCAAACGGCACGCACCGACAACCCTGACCGGACGACGACGCATCGGTATCAGGGGGAGGACATCCACGACTTCGCGTGGACCGCGAGCCCTTCTTTCATTGATCTGTCGCAGCGATTCGAGCATCCGACGCTGCCGCCGGTCGTCGTTCGGCTTCTGCTGCAACCCGAGCGCCGTGGCCAGGCCGATCGCTATTTTGCGATCATCAACGCCACGTTGAAGCGATACGGCGAGTGGTTTGGCGCATATCCGTATCCGAATCTGACCGTCGTCGATCCCGCGTTTCAAAGCGACAGCGACGGCATGGAGTACCCGACGCTGGTGACCGGGCGATCGCGCTGGCTCACGCCCGGGAGCAGCCAGACGCCCGAGGGCACGACTGCGCATGAAGTCGGACACCAATGGTGGTACGCCATGGTCGCCACCAACGAATTCGAGCATGCGTGGATGGATGAAGGCTTCAATACCTATGCAACCGCTCGAGTCCTCGCCGAGGCGGTGAATCCCAATCGCGTCGAGTCGCGCTACTTCGGCACGTTCATCCCCTGGTCGTTTCGCGATATCCCGTTCACGCGCGTCGACAACGATCGCCTCCCGGGCTACCGGTTGAACGCCGAAGCCGACGCGCCGTGGACGCCAACGTTCCGGTACTGGCCGTCGACGGCGGCCATCATCACCTACAACAAGACCGCGCTGTGGCTGCACACGCTCGAACAGCGGCTCGGATGGCCGACGATGCAGAAGATTTTCAGCACCTACTTCGAGCGCTGGAAGTTCAAGCACCCGAAGCCGGCGGACTTCTTCGACGTGGTGCGCGAGGTGACCGGTCGTGCTCACTACTGGTTTTTCGACGAGGTGTATCGCAGCTCCAACACCTTCGACTACGGCGTACAGGAGTTCCGCACTGAGCAACGCGACGACAAGACGTTTACCACGACGGTCGTCGTGCGGCGGTATGGAGAGGCGACCTTCCCCGTGGATGTCGTAACAACGTTCGAAGATGGACAGCGGGCGAAAGAGACCTGGAATGGTCAGGAGCGGCGCGCGGTCTACGTGTACGAGCGACCGGCGCGAGCGGTGACCGTGCAGGTAGATCCGGATCACGTGCTGTTGCTCGACGTCGCCTATACGAACAACAGCCGCTCGCTCAAGCCACGTGGCGGCGAAGCCAGCCTGAAGTGGAGCCTGAAATGGATGGTATGGCTCCAGGACCTGATGTTGACGTATGGGTTCTTTGTCTAGTCAGACACCGGTCTCCGGCCTCGAGTCCGCACGCCGCGCCTGGCGGGATGGGTGGCAGCGCGTGCTCGATGCGCCCGCCGTTGCGGCTGGTGTATTTGCCATGACACTGCTGCTGGCGCTGCCGCTCGCGATCCTGCTGCAAGACGCGCTTGCGTCACATCTTGGTAGCAGCCTCGCAGCCGAGACCGCAGCGACCGGCGTCAACTACGACTGGTGGCAGGAGTTCACGGCGCAGGCAACGGGCCTGGGGACAACGTTCTCGCCAAGCGTCATTGGCTTTGCGGCCGTGCTCGAGAACGTGAGTGGCGTGCTCGATGGCCGGACGCCCATCGCTCCGATTGCCACCGCGCTCGCGCTTTACATGACGGGCTGGGCGTTCCTGTCTGGTGGCATCATCGATCGATACGCGCGGCAACGGCCGATTCGCACGCACGGATTCTTTGCCGCATCAGGTGTGTACTTCTTCCGCTTCCTTCGGCTTGCGGCGTTTGCCGGCCTCGTCTACTGGTGGCTCTTTGCGTACGTCCACCCGTGGCTATTCGATGAGCAGTTCGCGAATCTGACACGCAACCTGAGCGTGGAGCGTACTGCAGTGCTGATTCGCCTCATCTTCTACGCCGTGTTCGGGGCTCTGCTCGTCGCCACGAATCTGGTGGCCGACTACGCCAAGGTTCGAATCGTCGTCGAGGACAGGCGCAGCGCTTTCAGCGCGCTGAGCGCATCCGTTCGATTCATCCGCCACCACGGCAGGCATGTGGTTGCGCTATACGTCCTGAACACGTTGACGTTCCTGGTTGCGCTTGCGGTATGGGGTCTCATCGCGCCCGGCGCCGGCGGCACGGGTTTATCGATGTGGGCCGGCTTCCTGCTCGCTCAACTCTTCATCGTCGGGCGGCTGGCGCTGAAGCTGCAGTTCATTGCCTCCCAAACCGCGCTCTTCCAGGCGAACCTGGCGCACGCCGGCTATGCAGCGGCCCGGGTACCCGTCTGGCCCGAATCACCCGCCGCCGAAGCGATCCGTTGACCGCGGGGCTCAAGCCCACTGGACGGGTCGAAATCATAGCGATGGTAGAGCGCGGGCTTTAGCCCGCGCGGTTATCGCTCCGATCAACGCGGGGGCTGAAGCCCCCGCTCTACGGCGCGCGCCCGCGCGCCCGCGCGACTCGACGGTAAACAGCTTCTGCCCTGGCGAGTATTCGGTGGTAGGTTAGTCAGAGGCCAAGGCATGGGGATTCGAATGTCGTCCTGGTTATCACGACCGCTGAGCCTGCGGGCGCTCGTCGGTCAGGCTCGGCTCGCGATCAGACTCTTCCGCGAGCCGCGTGTGCCGACGGCGCTGAAAGCTGTGCCCGTGATCGCTCTTCTTTACGTTTTATCGCCAATAGATCTCGTTCCAGATTTCATTCCAGGACTTGGACAGCTCGACGATCTGGGTGTCATCCTGGCCGCGCTCGAGCTCTTCGTGCGCATCTGTCCATCGCCTGCGCAAGCCTTTCATCGAGAGGCCGTTGCTCAACGCCGTCCTTACGCGCCGATGGCATCCACCGACGACGTCATCGAAGCGGAATTTCGTCACGGATGACGACGGCCTCGAAGCTGAGTTTCGTCACGGATAAAAAGGAGGTAGCCATGCATGTGCGATTCATTCCCGCGCTCATTCTCGCCGCGCTGGCGGTTGCAGTGGTTCCGATTGCCGCGCATCACGGGTGGGCCGGCAATGCTGAAGAAGAGTTCGAGCTGACCGGCACCGTTGAAAAATCCGTGAGCCTGGCGGGCCCGCACGCGACGATGAAGGTCAAGGCCGACGGACAGGTGTGGGATCTCACGTTGGCCCCAGGCTCGCGCACGGCGGACGCCGGCCTCAAGGAAGGCGTGATCCCGGTCGGCGCGCAGGTCACCGTCCACGGTCATCGCAACAAGGACCCCAAGAAGTTCGAGATCAAGACCGAGCGCGTGACGTGGAACGGCAAGACCTTCAACGTCTACCCCGATCGCAAGTAGCAGCCTGACGCGACGTGGCCGATTTGCTGGTGTGGCTCGAGGGTTCCGCCCTGGGCCACGCCATGCGTAATGCCGGTGTCTGGACCTACGGCATCGTCAACCTGACGCACATCCTCGGCGTATCATCACTTTTCGGCTCAGTGCTCGTCCTCGATCTTCGGCTCATCGGGTTGTGGCGACGCGTCCCGCTTGGCGCGATCGCCCGACCAACCGTGCCGATTGCGACCGCAGGTTTCATCGTTGCTGCAACAAGCGGCGTCTGCCTGATAACGACGAACGGAAGCGAGTACGTCGGCAACCCGTTCCTGCTGATCAAATTCCCGGCGATCTTCCTCGGCGTCGTCAACGTGGCCATCCTGAGCCGGCTGCCCGCCTGGAAGGCACGCGAAACCAGAGAAGTCACAGAATCCGAGCAGCGCGTCCTGTCAGTCTTCGGGGCAATCTCTCTCCTGTCCTGGCTGACGGCAATTGGTGCTGGCCGTCTCATCGGGTACTGGTAGTCTTCGCGAACATGAAGTCTCATTCCAGCCGCACAAACGGCTCCTGGAGGCCCACGATGAAGAAGGTGATGTTCGGTGTCCTGATGCTCGGCTGGGTTCCAACGCTGGCCTTGGTCGCAGGGGTCAAATGGAGCGACGCGTTGTTCGCACAAGGGCCCTCGCCGATCAAGTTCACGCGGATCTACACAGGGCCTGACGGCAAGACGAAGGTGGAGGAATCCACGATCCCGGTGAAGCCGCGCGATGGCGGAAGCGAAA